>R20__coassemble_178_pt1 | contig 50741 bp, 44 predicted proteins | sample R20__metabat2_high_PE_049 | metagenome-assembled genome bin R20 | reverse complement strand
ACAGGTGGTGCTGGATTAGCGGCTCCTCCTTTGATTTGCAGTTTAATTAATCCGCTTACTTCTTTCATTTGAATTTCTTATAAAAAGTTAAATGAAAACATTAACCATTATTCTTAACTCTCTCTCTTCACCTGGAAGTAGCTGAGTTCAAGAGGTGTCTTGCGACCGAAGATCTTCACCATAACTTTGAGCTTCTTCTTCTCATCGTTGACTTCTTCGATCACGCCACTGAAACTGGAGAACGGTCCGTCGTTGACTGTCACGGTCTCGCCTACAATGAACTCGAGTTCCGAACCTTCGCCGTTTTCTGTCATCTCGTCAACTTTTCCTAAGATACGTTTGACTTCTGATGGACGAAGCGGGTCAGGGTCGCCTCCGCGTGTGCCGAGGAATCCCAACACATTCGGAGTTTCCTTGATAAGATGCATGACCTCGGCGTCGAGCAAAGCCTCAATGAGAACGTAGCCAGGAAGGTAGTTTCTCTCCTTGCTGACTTTCTTTCCGTTTCTCACCGAATAAACTTTCTCTGTCGGGATCAACACTTGTGAAATCAGATTCTGCAATGATGTACTGCGTGACAATTCGGCATCGAGATATTCTTTTACCTTTTTCTCTTTACCGCTTATCGCGCGAATCACATACCATTTCTTTTCGTTCTGCTCACTCATCTTATCTGTGATTTAATAAAGTAGTTGAATGATGATTTTTTAGATCAAACATTTCCTTATTAGAAGATGCGATAGAACGCCTCCAACAAGGTTTCAAAAGACTTATCCATCAAGTACACCACTAAAGCGATGATAAGGGAAGCAATGGATACGACGATAGCACTACTTTGCAGTTCTTTCCAAGTAGGCCAGCTTACTTTCTGGACTAACTCGGTGTAACATTCTTTTACGTAGTTTATGAACTTTTTCATTTTGTTTGAACTGTTTTACTTAATAGCACAGGCGGAAGGGCTCGAACCCTCAACCTATGGTTTTGGAGACCACCACTCTACCAATTGAGCTACGCCTGTGTGTCAGAGTGCTCGTGTTAGGAGCACTCTGGAGTTATTTTTAGTCGTCGATGATTTCTGTAACCTGACCTGAACCGACTGTTCTACCACCTTCACGGATAGCGAAGCGGAGACCTTTGTCCATAGCGATTTCTGAAATCAAGTTCACTTCGATAGTGACGTGGTCACCTGGCATAACCATTTCCATTCCTTCTGGAAGGGTGATTTCGCCTGTAACGTCAGTTGTTCTGAAGTAGAACTGTGGACGATATTTGTTTCTGAATGGGGTGTGACGGCCGCCTTCTTCCTTTGAAAGGACGTAAACCTCACCTTTGAAGTGTTTGTGTGGCTTGATTGAACCTGGTTTTGCGATAACCATACCACGGCGGATTTCGTCTTTATCGATACCACGGAGGAGCAAACCTGCGTTATCGCCAGCTTCACCTTCGTCGAGGATCTTACGGAACATTTCAACACCTGTAACGGTTGATTTGAGCTTCTCAGCACCCATACCGATGATATCAACAGGGTCACCAACTTTGATAATACCTGTCTCGATACGGCCTGTAGCAACTGTACCACGACCTGTGATTGAGAACACGTCCTCGATAGGCATCAAGAATGGTTTATCAACAGCTCTTTCTGGTTCAGGAATCCATGTATCGCAAGCGTCCATGAGTTCGTCGATCTTTGCTTCCCACTGTGGTTCGCCGTTCAATGCGCCGAGAGCTGAACCGCGGATGATAGGAGTATTGTCACCGTCGAATTCATATTTGCTGAGGAGGTCGCGGACTTCCATTTCAACGAGTTCGAGAAGTTCCTCATCGTCAACGAGGTCGCACTTGTTCAAGAACACAACGAGGCGTGGCACACCAACCTGACGGGCGAGCAAGATGTGCTCACGGGTCTGTGGCATAGGACCGTCTGTTGCAGCGACAACGATGATAGCACCGTCCATCTGAGCAGCACCTGTAACCATGTTCTTAACATAGTCAGCGTGGCCAGGGCAGTCGACGTGAGCATAGTGACGATTTTCTGTCTGATACTCAACGTGAGCTGTGTTGATGGTGATACCTCTTTCTTTTTCTTCTGGGGCTGAGTCGATAGCATCAAATGTCTTGATTTCCGACAAACCCTTCTTTGACAGGTGAAGTGTAATAGCAGCTGTCAAAGTTGTCTTACCGTGGTCAACGTGGCCGATTGTACCAATGTTAACGTGTGGTTTAGATCTTTCGAATTTTTCTTTTGCCATACTATTTTTTGTTTACTTAAGGTTAATATTCTATTTAATTTCCTTATTTATATTCATGTCAAATGAGCCAGCGACGAGAGTTGAACTCGTGACCCCTTCCTTACCAAGGAAGTGCTCTACCACTGAGCTACGCCGGCTTTCAAGAGCGGAAGACGGGGCTCGAACCCGCTACCTAAAGCTTGGAAGGCTTTCGCTCTGCCAAATGAGCTACTTCCGCGACTCGTGGGGGAGGGTGGACTCGAACCACCGAACTCATCCGAGGACAGATTTACAGTCTGTTGCAATTGCCGCTATGCGACTCCCCCTACTTACCTTAACACTTATTTCAACTGTGAGCCGGCAGAGGGATTTGGACCCCCGACCCCGAGATTACAAATCACGTGCTCTACCGCTGAGCTATGCCGGCTTTTATTTCAAAGAACTGTACCTAAAAAAGCACACCATTCCTTCATTCCGAAATGGTGTGCAAAATTACAACTTTTTTATATACTGACAACCTTTTTTTTACTTTTTTTTCAAAAATTTTTCAAAAAGACCGTCAATGCATTGTGTATCAACACTTAAAGCCTACTTGTCAAAGCGATTTTTGTGCTTTTCAATCTGGTTTTTCAAAGCGTCGACGGCCTTGTCAGTGGCCTCCTCAAACGTCTTACACTGCTTGCTTGAATATAAATCGTTGCCTTTTAACATGATTCTGATGTCAGCAATCTTGTTTTCAGGCGTGTCAGTATTGTCTAACTTCAATGTGACCTCAGCACCCTGTGCGTCGTCTAACTTGCCGCACAATTTCTCAATCTTGTTCGTGATGAACTCTTCCAACTTGCTGTCTGCCTTGAAATGAACCGCATTAATCGTAACTTTCATAATTACCTCCTATTTAAATATTAAACTTTGTTTTATCATTCGTCACCCAACGGATGGGCGGTCTGATATATCTCTTTTAACTGTTCGATGGTGTTGTGAGTGTAAATCTGCGTCGAGCTCAAGCTGCTGTGACCCAGAATCTTCTGTATCGCCCTAATGTCGGCACCCTCGTTGAGCATGTGCGTAGCGAATGTGTGCCTCAAAACATGCGGACTCTTCTGCTCTAATGTTGTAACACCTTCCAATATCCTATGAACCACACGATAGACAAAAGTCGGACTCATACCCCTACCCTTGTCATCGACTACCAGTATAACGTTTCCGCGCTCCGGAAATTGTTCGTCGCGCACTTTTTTGTAATTTTCTATCATTTCCAACAACGGCCTGCTGATAGGGATGATTCGTTCCTTGTTTCTCTTGCCGAGCACCTTAATTTGCATCGTCATAGCATCCACATCGCTATCTTTCAGTCCCCTCAGCTCCGCCTGACGCATGCCTGTCTGGTAAAGCATCTCAAACAAAAGCTCGTCGCGAACCGTTTTAAAATCGCCGTCGCCATCAAAGCGCACCTTCTCCATGTCGTGCTCCGGAACGAATTTGGCCAATTCCTTCGGCTGCTTCAGCGATTTAATGCCTTGCATCGGCGAAAGCGAAATCACTTCCTCGCGCAGACAGAACTTGTAAAACGAGCGCAGCGCCGACATCTTACGGTTTATCGAGCGGTTCTCCTCATTATTCTTGATTTTAAGCTCATCAACAATATAAGAACGCACCATTTCAGTGGTCGCCTTTGTGAGGTCATCGAGCTCATATATATTAATAAGGTATTTCACGAACTGTTCTAAATCTCTCTTATACGCTGATACTGTGAGATTTGAATATCTTTTTTCAGTTTTTATATATCTTAAAAAACGCTCGATCATTACCTTCTCCAAATTACGCTTCAAAGTTACGGAGGAATTTTGAAAAAGTCAAGTTTTTTATATTTTTATTCAAAAAAAAGTAGAGACGCACGGCCGTGCGTCTCTACTTTTTTTGATTCTATTCTTGCAAGAATCGAACAATTATTAGTTGTTCTCTTCAGCCTGACGAAGCTTCTGCACGTAGATAGCCTTCTGCAACGCTTCACGTTTGATGACTGATGGTTTTGTGAATTTTTGGCGGTTGCGTAATTCTTTCACAACACCGGTTTTCTCATACTTTCTCTTGTAGCGTTTTAAAGCGCGATCGATGCTTTCACCGTCTTTTACAGGAATAATAATCATTTTTAATACTCTCTCTTTCTTTTAATTGTTAAACTAAAAACTAATTTCAAAAGTGGCTGCAAAGATACAACTTATTTTGATATACACAACAATTATTTTAATTTTTTTAGCCATAAGCCATTAGCCATTAGAAAAAAATGTCGCTAGAACAATGCTAATGGCTAATGGCTTATGGCTAACAGCTAATGGCTTATTCACCAAGCAAGTGCTTAAACAAGAAGTTATCAATCTTTGTAAAGAGGTGCATGCGGCACTCACCGTCACCGTATTCTTGATAGCCACCGTAGATGCCGTGGTTCTTGTTAGGATAAATCATCAAATCGAACTGCACGCCGTTGGCAATCATCGCCTTGATGAGCTCCATTGCATTCTGATAGTGGACGTTGTCGTCACCGCTACCGTGGCACAGCAGATAGTTACCTTTGATCATTGCCGTGTTGCTTACCGGTGAGTTGGCGTCGTAACCTTCAGGATTTTCCTGCGGAGTGCGCATATATCTTTCGGTGTATATGTTGTCGTAATATCTCCAGTTTGTGACAGGCGCAACAGAAACTGCAGTGCTGATATAATCGGCGCCTTTGCTGATGCCGTTGGCTGCCATGAAACCACCGTAGCTCCAGCCGTAGATAGCTATCTTTTCAGGGTTAACGTATGGTTGTTTTGCCATGTATTTAGCGACAGTAATCATATCTTCGGTCTCATATTTTCCGAGTTCGAGATACGTCATCTTTTTAAACATCTCGCCTTGAGCGCCGCTACCTCTATTATTAATAGAGATTGAGATTATTCCCTTCTGCGCAAGCAACTGCATCCAGTCCCAATCGCTGTGATCCCATTGGTTCAAAACCGTCTGATGTCCCGGACCGCCGTAAACGTAAATCAAAACAGGGTATTTCTTGTTCGGATCGAAGTTCGGAGGCAATATCTGCCATGCGTCAACGTCAACGGTGGTTCCGTCAGGCATCACAAATGCCGGGTCACTGATCTTGATGAGCTGTTTCTCGCTGATATTATAGTCTTTGAGGCGCTCCACAAGTTCGTGGTTGTCTTCCAAAACTCTCACAACTTTTCCCTTATTATTATATAAGGTGTATTCGTAAGGTTTTGTCACGGTTGAGTTGATATTGATGAAATATTTATAGGTATTGCTGAATCTTGCGTTGTTAACTCCTTCATTACCAATAATTTCTCTGATTTTTCCCTTCAAATTGACAGCATAAATCTGACGTTCAACCGGAGAATTTTTAGCAGCCTGGAAATAAATCTCCTTGCCATCGAAACCGTAAATCTTTGTGACGTCCCAGTCGCCTGAAGTCAGGGTTTGGCCTTCAGTTCCGTCGAGATTGCAGAGATAGATATGGTTGTAACCCGATTTCTCGCTCGTCATGAGGAATGATTTACCGTCTTCGAGGAATGTCCAGTCGTCAGTGATATCGATGTAATATTGGTTTTCCTCATCATAAAAGACTGTAGTCTCGCCTGTTTCTGCGTTTGCGGCAAGAATCTCGAGATGGTTCTGATGACGGTTAAGTCTCTGAATAGCAAGCACATTAGCATCGTTAGTCCACTTCATTCTCGGCAGATAGATATCGGTCTCCTCACCTGTATCCATCTTTTTTGTCGAGTTGTCGTCGAGATTATAAACATAAATTTCAACCACAGAGTTATCTTCGCCGGCTTTTGGATATTTGAAGCTGTACCATTCAGGATAAAGGCCTTGGAAGTCCTCCATCTGGAACTCTTTCACCTTCGACTCGTCGAATTTGTAGTAAGCTATTTTCTTGCTGTCGGGTGACCAGAAGAAACCCTGTGAGAAGCTGAATTCCTCCTCGTAGACCCAGTCTGGAGCACCATTAATAATATTGTTATAGAGACCGTCTGACGTGAATTGTGTCTCTTTTTCAGTCGCTAAATCTTTGATAAACAAGTTATTATCACGCATAAAAGCGACTTTTGCACCATCCGGTGAGAAAGAAGCAAGACGCTGGCTGCCGTTATTTGAAAGAGGCTTCAGCACCTTTGTCGCGATGTCGTAAACGTAGTAATCAGCGGTAAACGAGTGGCGGTAGATGTAATTCACATTGGTGAGGAACAATGCCTTTGATTCGTCGTCGCTGAGGATGTAGTTATAGGCTCTGATCGGCAAAGTGTCGCCTTCCGGAACGAGTTCCATGAACTTGAACAGCGTGTTGACCATCTTGCCGCTCTTATAATTATAAATGTTGAATTCTCCGTGTTCGATGGTGCCGTAAGTCTCGCCATCGCGCATCGGATTCATGCCTCTGACGCCCTTAACCTGTAATGTCGGGAGCTCATAAATGTCAGAAAGTTCAAAATTTTTCTTTTCTTGTGCGTATGATGTCACATTGATGACAAAAGCTAACGCAATGATTAACAGATACTTAACTTTTTTCATTTTATCATAGATTTGGAAATTCAAAGATACAAAAAATTTTTTTACAAAAAAAGTTTGCAGGAATAAAAATTTGTTGTACTTTTGCAGCCGCAATGGGACGGTAGCTCAGTTGGTTTAGAGCGCATGCTTGACAGGCATGAGGTCACAAGTTCGATCCTTGTTCGCCCCACCAACATTGTAGAGACGTGCCGTGGCGCGTCTCTACAAATAAAACGGGGGTCGTTAGCCCAGTTGGTTTAGAGCGCTGCCTTCACACGGCAGAGGTCACTGGTTCGAGTCCAGTACGACCCACAAAGCAGCCCCAAACGAAGTTTGGGGCTGCTTTTTTATTAAATATCAACAAATATATCATGAAGAATAATCTCGTTCCAGTAGAAACAGCAAAGAAAGTGTTCGCAGAGAGCAACCTCGCATGCGTCGGCAGAGCCGGTATCCGTGAAATCAACAAGCTCGCGAGAGACCTTGAGACTGCCAGCGGCGTCAAGTTCATCCACATGGAGATTGGCAATCCCGGTCTTCCAGCGGCAAAGGCAGGCGTCGAGGCGCAGGTGAAAGCCGTTCAGGAAGGCGTGGCGGCGACCTACCCTCCTATCGACGGTGTCCCTGCTCTCAAGAAAGAGGCATCACGATTTATAAAGAACTTCCTCGACCTCAACGTCGACGCTGCAAACTGCATCCCTACAGTGGGTTCGATGCAGGGCGCTTTCGCGACATTTATGATCACAGGCCACATCAGCAAGCAGAAAAACACCATGCTGTTCATCGACCCTGGCTTCCCGGTACATAAGTTCCAGTGCAAGGTGCTCGGCATCCCGATGGAGCATTTCGACATCTATGAATACCGTGGCGAGAAGCTTCGCGCAAAACTTGAGGAATACCTCTCAAAAGGCAACATCCACAGCATCCTCTATTCGAATCCTAACAACCCTACATGGGTCTGCTTAACTGACGAAGAATTGAAGATTATTGGCGAACTCGCCAACAAATACGACGTCATCGTACAAGAAGACCTCGCCTACTTCGGCATGGACTTCCGCAAGGACTACAGCCATCCAGGACAGGCTCCATATCAGCCTACCGTTGGTAAATACACCGACAACTACATCCTGATGATTTCCAGTTCGAAGGCATTCAGCTTCGCCGGCGAACGTTGCGCATTCTTAGGAATCAGCGACAAGCTCGCGACACGTCACTATCCGGATTTGAAGGAGTTCTGCGGACAGGAGATCTTCATGCGCGGCATCCTCTTCGGAGCTTTGCACCCGTTGACATCAGGCGTATCGCATTCGGCACAGTACGCTCTCGCAGGCGTCCTGAAGGCTGTTAACGACGGCGTTTACAACTACCGCGACGATGTTTTGGAATATGGTAGAAAGGCCAAGTTGATGAAAGACGCTTTCACAGCAGCCAACTTCTACATCACATACGACGAAGACCTCGGAGAGCCTATCGCCGACGGATTCTATTTCACCTACTGCTATCCGGGATTCACTGGCGCCGACCTCGTCGAGGAGATGATGTACTACGGCATCTCTGCCATCTCATTGGACACATGCGGCAGCACGAAACAAGGCATCCGTGCCTGCACCTCGCTCATCAAGAGAGATGAGATTCCGGTTCTCGCCGAACGTTTGCAGATGTTCGCGAAAGATCATCCGGTAAAGTGAGACTTTAGACTTTAGCCATTAGCTATTAGCCATTAGCCATTAGTCTATAAGATTATTGATACTTTTCGCAGAATTACGACTTACCACAGGGTACTGAGAGTAATTCGAGAAAGGTATCAATAATCTTTTATAATGATATTAAAAAATAATTTTACAAAATCCTTGCATTTAACAAAAATCCTTCGTAATTTTGTACGTTTTTTAAAACATGGATTGAAAAGAGTAAAATTTCATCATAATATCAACTAAAAAATTAAAATTATGGCAAGTTTCAAAGGAGCTATTTCTGTTGATACTGAACGTTGTAAAGGTTGCGGCGTGTGCGTCGTGAACTGCCCAATGGGTGTCATCAGTCTGGCAAAAGAAGTTAATGGAAAAGGTTACAACTACGCTTACATGGCGGAACCTGACAAGTGCATTGGCTGCGCAAGCTGCGGCATCGTATGTCCTGATGGAGTTATCTCCGTTTACAAAGCAAAACTGTAATCAAATCATTGTCAAACATTTAAAAATTTATCATAATGGGAGAATTAAAACTGATGAAGGGTAACGAAGCATTGGCAGAAGCCGCCATCCGCTACGGCGCTGATGCTTATTTCGGATATCCTATCACCCCTCAGTCAGAGGTGATTGAGTATCTGTCGGAACAGAACCCTTATGAACGCACCGGTATGGTCGTTCTTCAAGCTGAAAGTGAATTGGCAGCCATCAACATGGTTTACGGAGCAGGCGCATCAGGCAAGCGCGTCATGACCTCATCATCAAGCCCTGGAGTGTGCTTGAAGCAGGAAGGTCTGGCATACATCGCCGGTGCTGAGATTCCTTGCGTCTTCGCTGACGTCGTCCGCGGCGGCCCGGGTCTTGGTACAATCCAGCCATCACAGGCTGACTATTTCCAGAACACCAAAGGCGGTGGCAACGGTGACTACCGTAACCTCGTACTCGCTCCGGCATCAGTGCAGGAGATGTGCGACTTCGTGGCACTCGGCTTCGAATTGGCATTCAAGTATCGTATGGCAGCATGTATCCTCTCTGACGGCGCTATCGGCCAGATGATGGAGAAGGTTATCCTTCCTGATCAGAAGCCACGTATGACCGACGAGGAAATCAAAGCCAAATATCCTTGGGCTATCAACGGCCGCAAGAACGGCACACAGCACCGCGTCATCACCTCTTTGGACCTCGACTCAGCAAAGATGGAAGAGCACAACATCCATCTCCAGAAGAAATACAAAGAGATCGAAGAGAAAGAAGTCCGTTACGAGATGATCAACTGCGAAGACGCTGAATACGTATTCGTAGCTTACGGCTCAAGTGCACGTATCGCACAGAAGTCAGTGCAGCTCGGCCGCGAGGCAGGTCTCAAAGTCGGTTTGCTCCGTCCTATCACCCTCTGGCCTTATCCAACAAAGGCTATCGACGACCTCATCAAGAAAGGCGTCAAGGGATTCTTATCAGTAGAGTTAAGCTGTGGTCAGATGATTGAAGACGTCAGACTGGCATGCAACGGCCGTGTCAAGGCTGAGCACTTCGGCCGCGTCGGTGGCATCATCCACACACCAGAGGAAGTTCTCGAAGCTATGAAGAAACAAATTATAGGAGAATAAGAAAATGACAGTACAAGATATTATCAAACCTGAAAACTTAGTATATCAGAAATCTAAGTTATTGACCAACAAGCCTTTCCACTATTGCCCAGGCTGCGGTCACGGCACTGTCCACCGTATCATCGCTGAGGTTCTCGAAGAACTTGGCGTTGGCGACAAAACCATCGGCGTTTCTCCAGTAGGTTGCGCTGTTATGGCATACGACTACTTCGACGTTGACTTCGCCGAGGCAGCACACGGCCGCGCACCGGCGGTCGCAACAGGTATCAAACGTGTATGGCCTGACAAAGTCGTGTTCTCCTATCAGGGCGACGGTGACTTGGCAGCTATCGGTACTTGCGAGACAATCCACACATGCAACCGTGGCGAGAACATCACCATGATTTTCGTGAACAACGGTATCTACGGTATGACCGGCGGTCAGATGGCACCTACCACACTCGAAGGCATGAAGACTGCAACAACACCTTACGGACGTAAGGCTACATTACCTGCAGGCGCTGGCTTCGACGGTATCCCGAACAACGGTTATCCACTCCACATCACCGAACTGATTGCACGTCTTCCTGGCACAAAATACGTCACACGTCAGGCTGTTTATGATCCTGCACACGTACGTAACGCCAAGAAAGCAATCAAGAAGGCTTTTGAAAACCAGATCAATGGAAAGAGCGGCGTAAACTTCGTCGAAATCGTATCGAACTGCAACTCCAACTGGAAGATGGAACCAGTCGCAGCTAACAAATGGTTGGTTGAGAACATGCTTCCTGAGTATCCACTTGGCGATATCAAAGTTGACGGAAAGCTCGTTGAAAAATAATTTAAAAAATTAAAGCAATGACAGAAGAAATTATTATTGCCGGATTCGGCGGACAGGGTGTCTTATCAATGGGTAAGATCCTTGCATATAGCGGCATCATGGAAGGCAAAGAAGTGAGCTGGATGCCATCATACGGTCCTGAGATGCGTGGTGGTACCGCCAACGTGACTGTCATCGTCAGCGATGAACGCGTGTGCTCTCCTATCATCAACGCATTCGACACAGCAGTGATCCTGAACCAGCAGTCACTCGACAAGTTCGAATCGAAAGTAAAACCTGGCGGATACCTTCTCTATGATCCGAACGGCATCACAAAGAAGCCTACCCGTAAGGACATCAACATCTACACCATCGAAGGTGCACAGTTGGCATCAGACATGGGTAACAGCAAAGTGTTCAACATGATTATCCTCGGCGCATTCTTGAAGCTTCGTCCAATCATCGACGACAAGAACGTGGAAGAGGGTCTTCGCCACAGCTTGCCAGAGCGCGCTCACAAGCTCATCCCGTTGAACATGGAAGCCGTTAAGGTTGGTAAAGACAACGTGAAAAAGGCGTAATTAGCTATTAGGTTAATAGCCATTAGCCATTAGAATTGTAGAGACGTCACAGTGTGGCGTCTCTACGTGTTTTATTCTTCATCCTCAAAATCCTCTGGCATCGGCTCAGCCCATTCCTCATCATAAAACTCCTCGCCTACCAGCTCGCGGTCGGATTTATCCTGCCCACCAAGCATCTGACGCATGATTTTTGATGGAATTGGCAGAATCTGACCTTCTTTTCCTGCTGAGATTGCAATGCCGATATCGTCGCCGTCGAGTTCGCGCGTCCATGTGATAAACTCGGCGATTTCCATGGTTGTGACGTTGTATGTTGCCCAGTCGTCTCCGATGTTGGCCTCGGCTTCTTCTTTCGTTGCCCACACCGGGATATACGAATTTCCGCCGCCGTCTTCAAGCATGGCGAAAAGACCCGGTTTCGCCTCAAGAAGCCATAAAATTCCGTTGGTGTTTACAGTTTGTAAAAAAATTCTGAGTTCGTCCATAGTATTGTGTTTTAAATTTCATCAAGTTCCAGCCATCGCATCTCTTTCTCGTCGAGCAAGTCTTTGATTTCAGTCAGGCGCTTTCCGATGCGGTCTATCTCTTGATAATCAGTTTGATTTTCGAGTTGAGATGTCAATTCTTTTTTCTCGTTTTCGAGATTTTCGATGTCGACAGCAAGTTGTTCGTATTCTTTTTGCTCCTTGAACGAGCGTTTTTTGCTTCTCTCCGATGCCTTCGGGCGGTTTTCACGAGTATCGACACGTTCCGCCACCTGAGCCTTATGAATCTCCTTGTTTTTCTCGTCAAGCCATTCGTGATACTGCGAATAGTTGCCCATGAAGCCTTTCACCGCGCCGTCGCCTTCAAAAACGAAGAGTTGGTCAACGGTTTGGTCGAGGAAATAGCGGTCGTGCGATACCACAATAAGGCAGCCTTTGTAGCCTTGCAAGAAATCTTCGAGTTTTTGTAACGTCAAGATATCCAGGTCGTTAGTAGGCTCGTCGAGAATCAGGAAGTTAGGGTTCTTGATGAGAATCGTGAGCAGATAAAGCCTGCGTTTCTCACCGCCGCTCAGCAACGCCACCGGCTGACGATGCATCGAATACGGGAACATGAAATGCGCCAGCAGCTTGTCGGCGGTGTAAACCATGTCCTTGCCGTAATAAACCACCTCGGCGATGTCGCGAATGGTGTCAAGAACGGTCTTATTCTCATCGAATTTGATGCCGCCCTGAGTGTAATAGCCGTAAACGACTGTCTCGCCAGTGACTATAGTGCCGCTGTCAGGCGCCTCGTGACCGGTTATCATATTTAAAAAGGTGGATTTTCCGACACCGTTCTTGCCGATGATGCCGATGCGCTCGCCTTTTTTGAAGATATAGTCGAAGTCTTTGAGCAGATACAGGTCATCCCATTTCTTGGTAACGCCTTTCATCTCAAGAATCTTACCGCCGAGACGCTGCATGTCGAGACCGAACTGAATCTCAGTGTTGTCGCGAATCATGCGGGCTTTCTCTTTCAAGTCATAAAAAGCGTCGATTCTTGCTTTCGCCTTGCCTGTGCGAGCCTGCGGAGTACTGCGAATCCACTCGAGTTCATGCTTTAAAAGTTGTCCTGCCTTCTCCGCTGCAATGCGCTTGTTTTCCTCACGCTCGCGACTCTTCCGCACATAATAGTCGAAGTTGCCGTTGTGAGTGTAAATCGTGCCATGATACATTTCGAGAATCTTGTTGCACACGCGGTCGAGGAAATAACGGTCGTGAGTGACCATAAACAGCGTCACGTTCGACTGTGTGAGGTAGTTCTCAAGCCACTCCACCATCTGCATGTCGAGATGGTTAGTCGGCTCGTCGAGAAACAGTATATCGGGGTCGTCGAGGAGCACCAAAGCAAGAGCCAGACGTTTCACCTGTCCACCCGATAGAGTGCCTATCTTCTGCGATAAGTCGTTTATTTCGAATGTCGAAAGCAACTGTTTCAGTCTGAGTTCATACGACCATGCCTGCATCGCGTCCATCGCTGCCGTCGCCTTGTCCAAATCCACTTGATTCACAAGGGCTTCCTCGTAACGTTTAATGACGCGCATCACGTCGGTGTGACCAGTTGCTATCACATCTTCGATTGTGAGATTCGGGTCAAATTTCGGCAGCTGCTCAAGGTAACCGACGCGCACATTCTCGTTGAACGTCACTTTTCCGCCGTCGGCTTCCTCTTTCCCGACAAGGATTCGCATCATGGTGCTTTTGCCGGTGCCATTGGCGGCAATCAAGGCGGTCTTCTCCCCTTTTTCGATGCCGAAAGAGATGTTCTCGAACAGCAACTTGTCGCTGAACGCCTTTGAAATGTTATCGACTGAAAGATAATTCATGATGCAAAAATAACGAAAAAATACTTATTTTTGCAAAAATTTTCGCGATGCGCACAGTGTTCCAACTTTTCATCACGTTTTTCAACATCGGAGCATTCACCCTCGGTGGCGGATATGCCATGCTCGAGATGATTGAGCGTGCCGTCGTTGACAAACGCCACTGGATTGAGAAAGACGAGTTTTGGGACATGATAACGATAGTGCAGATGCTCCCTGGCGTGTTCGCCGTCAACACAGCGCTTTACACCGGCTACAGAATCAAAGGTGTATGGGGTGCGATAGCCGCTTGCCTCGGCGCAATAATCCCGTCGATCGTGATAATACTGCTCATCGCGGTGTTTTTCCTCGATTACAAGGAAAATCCTGTGGTTGAGCGCGTCTTCAAAGGCATCCGTCCTTGCGTGGTGGCGCTCATCCTCTCACCTTCTGTCAAGATGTTTCTCAACGCGAAAGTGAACTGGAAAACAGCCATCTTTCCCATCGCCACGGTGGTTTTGATATATTTCTTCAAGGTGTCGCCGGTCTATATCATCATCGCTACGATAATCGGCAGCGTCACGTTTGCTTTCTATTCACAAAAACAGTTAAATAAGTCTAAATCATGATATATCTGCAACTCTTTTGGGCTTATTTGAAGATTGGAATCTTCGGTTTCGGCGGCGGTTATGCCATGCTCTCGATGATTCAATTTGAGATTGTCGACCATTACGGATGGATGACGACTGCTGAGTTTGCCGACATGGTGGCGCTCTCTCAGATGACGCCAGGACCTGTATCAATCAACATCGCAACGTACATCGGATACAACGTTGGCGGAATCCTGGGCTCGCTCATCGCGACGGCGGCGATAGTTTTGCCATCGTTACTGATTCTGGTGTTTGTCTTGAAATTTTTATTCAAAAACAAGGAAAATTTCATAGTGAAAACCACGCTTTCGTCGATGAAGCCTGTCATCGCCGGACTTATCTTCGTGGCGGCACTCCAACTGATGAACGCAAACAACTTCATCGATTTCGGACTTCACGGCAGCAACATCAGCGTGATAATCTGCGCTGTCACATTCGCTGCAGTTTTCTTCACAAAAATAAACCCGATACTATTGATTTTAGCATCGGGTCTTGTCGGATATTTCGTCTACTGATCAGGCAAACAAGCTGTCTATCAAGTCACTGTAACGTTCCATCACAACTTTTCTCTTGATTTTCAACGTCGGTGTCAGTATGCCTGTCGACACAGACCATTCGTCGGCAACGAGTTCAATTTTCTTGATTTTCTCAACCTCGCCGAGGCCTGAATTCAGTTTCTTCACCTCTTTGCCATAACGTTTGAACACATCAGGATTATGAATCATCTCTTCGTTGGTGGTGTACGGAATCTCATGACGTCTGCACCATTCTTTAAGGAATGTGAAGTCAGGGCGGATGAGTGCCGCAGCATATTTCTGGTTCTCGCCGAGAACAACGATCTGCTCGATGAAGCCTGACAAGACGAACTTACTCTCGATGAAATCAGGATTGATATATTTTCCGAACGATGTCTTGAAGATATTTTTGATTCGGCCTGTTATCATGAGGAGTCCGTGTTCGTTGAATTTTCCAAGGTCGCCGGTATGGAACCAGCCGTCTTTGTCGATGACTTCAGCAGTAAGCTCAGGCTGTCTATAATAACCCATCATCACGTTATGACCACGGCAGATGATTTCGCCGCCATCGGTAATCTTCACCTCAATGCCTGGAAGAGGTTCGCCGACGCAGCCGATATCGCGCCCGAATTTATTTCTTGTAGAGACAGCCACGACAGGAGAAGTCTCTGTCAAACCGTAGCCTTCGAACATAGTGACACCGATAGCATTGAAGAAACGGCATACTTTTTTAGGAATAGCCGCCGCTCCCGACACTACGACATCAATGTTGTCGACACCAACTTTCTTACGAATTTTCTCGTAAACCAACTTATCGGCAATTCTCAGTCGGAGTTTGTAGAACCAACTGTTGCCATATACCTTATAATGTTCGGTCAAGTGGATTGCCCAATAGAAAATCATCCTTGAGACACCTTTCATGTTCCTTCCCGAATCATAAATCTTATCGTATATTTTCTCGAGGACGCGAGGCACGGCGCACATGATATTAGGATGTATCTCCAAGATGTTCTCGCCTATTGTGGCTATGCTTTCGGCATAGTATACCGACATTCCGCGATACTGATACACATAACTCAGTGCGCGTTCATAGGCATGGCATATCGGCAAGAAGCTGAAAGCCTTAGTCGACCAATCAGATACCGAATGCTGCACGCCTTTCCACTGCCCCATAAGGTTACGATGCGAGAGCATGACGCCTTTCGGAACGCCAGTAGTACCCGAAGTGTAAATAATTGTGGCACAGTCCATCTCATCAACTTCAGCCTTACGTTTCTCTATTTCTTCCGTATGCGGATGTTCTCTTCCGAGCTGAATAAGAGTGTCAAAATAGCCGTATTTACCTCTGTCGATGAAAGTGTATATCTGCTTTAATGTTGGTGTCTCGGGCCATATCGCCTCGATTTTGTTCATCACCGATACGCCTTCGAGAATACATATCTTAGCCTCGCAGTTGTTGAGAATTATCTTGTAATCTGCCTCACTGATGGTGGGATAAATAGGCACCATCACGGCTCCGGCCTGGGTGATGGCCATGTCGAGGATGTTCCATTCCGGGCGGTTGTTGCTTATAACAGCTATCTTATCTTGTTTCTGGATGCCGAGTTCGATTAGCGCGCCACTCATTAAATTTGTAAGCTCGATATATTCATCGATACTGTACTCACGCCATGTTCCATTGACCTTGCTGGCAAAAGCCACCTTCTGGTCAGGGAATTTCTCCTTATAATGCGGCAAGAGGTCAAAAACTCTCTTAATATTCTCCATTTTCAATACTTTTCAATAAGAATCCATTCGTTTTCAAACTTGCAAATATACGTAGATTTTTTTAATCAACAACAAAAAAAAATTAGCTATTAGAAAATAGCCATTAGCCGTTAGGAAAAACTAACAACTAATGGCTATAGCTAATAGCTAATGGCTACTGTCTAATTACAGCAGGTGATGTGCCACTGTCAAGCCAGCCATCACGATTGAGACCATGCTCATCAACTTGATGAGGATGTTCAATGAAGGGCCTGATGTGTCTTTGAATGGGTCACCGACGGTATCACCGACAACTGTAGCTTTGTGGTTGTCAGAGCCTTTGCCGCCGAAGTTACCCTCTTCAACATATTTCTTAGCGTTATCCCAAGCACCGCCTGAGTTAGCCATGAACACTGCCAAAACGAAGCCTGTGGCGAGACCACCGATCAACAGACCGAGTACGCCAGGGACGCCAAGGATAAGACCTGTCAAAATCGGGACTACGATAGCGAGGATTGAAGGAACGAGCATCTCTTGCTGTGCACCCTTTGTCGAGATACCGACGCAGCGCTCGTAATCAGGTTCTGCCTGACCTTCAAGGATACCCTTGATGGTGCTGAACTGACGGCGGACCTCTTCAACCATCTTCTGTGCAGCGCGACCCACGGCGTTCATTGTCATGCCGCAGAACACGAATGCCATCATGGCGCCGATGAACACACCGACCAAAACGATAGGATTCATCAAGTTGACGTTGTATGCGTTCATGAAGTCGACCAATGTAGCCTTTGTGGCTTCGATGCCGTTTGGAAGGTTCTCACCAACACGGATGAGAGCTATCTTGATTTCCTCAACGTATGATGCCAAGAGTGCGAGAGCTGTCAAAGCTGCTGAACCGATAGCGAAGCCCTTACCTGTTGCCGCTGTGGTGTTTCCGAGAGCGTCGAGAGCATCAGTGCGTTTACGTACCTCAGGTTCGAGACCGCTCATCTCAGCGTTACCACCGGCATTGTCGGCGATAGGACCGTAAGCGTCGGTTGCGAGTGTGATACCCAGTGTCGAGAGCATACCGACAGCTGCAATACCGATACCGTAAAGACCCATAGAGAGGTTAGCTGCATTAAACTGGATATTGAATCCGTTGGCGCAGAGATATGCCAACACAATGGCGACACCTACAGTAACGACCGGGATTGCTGTTGAGAGCATACCGAGTCCAAGACCTGAGATGATAACCGTTGCAGGACCTGTCTTTGAGCTTTCAGCCACTTTCTGTGTTGGCTTGTAGCTCTGTGAAGTATAGTATTCTGTTGATTTTCCGATGATGACACCGGCAAGAAGTCCGACGACCACTGACAATGACACCTGCCACCACTGGTTTGTCTCTGTTCCGAACAGCCATGCAAAGATAGCGAATGTAGCCACTGCGATGAGGACTGCTGCTGTGTTAGTGCCACGGCTTAAAGCGCCGAGAAGTTCTTTCATTCCTGCACCTTCTTTTGTGCGTACCATGAAGATACCGATCAATGAGAGGAGCACGCCTGCTGCTGCGATAATCATAGGGGCGAACACTGCCTTGAGCTGCATCTCATAAGCACCTGCACCGAATGCGGCGGCACCGAGAGCTGCTGTTGCGAGGATTGAGCCTGCATATGACTCATAAAGGTCAGCACCCATACCGGCAACGTCACCGACATTGTCACCGACGTTATCTGCGATAGTTGCAGGGTTACGCGGGTCGTCTTCAGGAATGTTATATTCTGTCTTACCGACAAGGTCAGCACCGACGTCAGCGGCTTTGGTGTAGATACCGCCACCGACACGGGCAAACAGAGCCTGTGTTGAAGCACCCATACCGAATGTCAACATCGTTGTTGTGATGATGACGAGGTGATTTGCCTCAGGGATAAACTTGTCGAGAACAATGAACCACAATGAGACGTCGAGTAATGCGAGACCAACGACCACAAGACCCATGACAGCACCTGAACGGAAAGCGACCTGCAAACCGCTGTTCAACGATTTACGGGCAGCGTTTGCTGTACGTGCCGAGGCGTAGGTGGCGGTCTTCATTCCGAAGAATCCGGCGAGGCCTGAGAAGAAACCACCGGTGAGGAATGCGAACCAAACCCATTCATTCTGAAGTCCGAACACAGACATCACACCGAAAATCGCCGCCAAAATGACGAAAACGATGATGACGACCTTGTACTGCTGTTTGAGATAAGCCATAGCACCTCTTCTGACGTGCGAGGCAATCTTCTTCATCAAATCTGTTCCCTCGTCTTCCTTCATCATGCTCTTATAAAAATAATAAGCAAATGACAAAGCTAATACTGACGCGGCAAGAACCAAATAAATAATCCAATTCATACGCAAAATTTTTAGTTATTAATAATTTTTCACTCTATTTTCTTTGTCCATGTTTGAATTTGCAAAGTTCCGAATAATATTTTTGTTATCAAAGAAAAAAATTTAATTTTATGAAAAAATATTTTTTGCACAATTCATCAATGATTTTTTTTGTAATTTTGCGTGCAATGTACACCTATATTATTAATACCTCATTTCGACTGAAGCGGAATGATAATTGAGTAGAACGGAGAAATCCTTAAATTTTGAATATTGAATTTTAAATAAAAAATTATGAAAGGTATCAAGTTTCGTTTAATCGTGATGAACTTCCTGCAGTTTGCAGTATGGGGAGCTTATCTGACATGTATGGGGACCTATCTTCACAGCCACGGTTTGGCTTCCCATATCGGTATTTTCTATTCAATTCAGGGCATAGTGTCCATTTTCATGCCTGCTTTGATGGGCATCATCGCCGACAGATGGATTCCGGCGCAGAAAACTTTAGGTCTCTGCCATCTCATCTCCGGCGCTGCTATGATAGCAGCCGCATACTATGGATTAACTACCGGCGACGCTGTTCAGTTCGGACCGTTGTTTACACTGTATTCTATAGGAGTCGCGTTCTACATGCCGACGTTGGCAATATCCAACTCAGTGGCTTACAACGCGTTAGATAAAGCCGGGCTTGATACCGTGAAGGCCTTCCCTCCTATCCGTGTGTTCGGCACCGTAGGTTTCATCTGCACCATGTGGATTGTTGACATCCTCGGATTTCAGCGTTCAGCCGAACAGTTCGCGGTGAGCGGTGGAATCGGCATACTACTCGGTCTGTATTCCTTCACCTTACCGGCTTGTCCTCTCAACAAAGCGAGCAACACCTCATTTGTCGAGAAACTGGGTCTTCGTGCTTTTTCATTATTCAAAGAGAGAAGGATGGCGTTCTTCTTCATCTTCTCTATGCTTCTCGGCGTTTCTTTGCAAATTACCAACAGTTTCGCGAATCCTTACATTACACATTTCGAGAACATAGAAATTTATAAGAACACTTTCGGTGTGCAACACGCCAACATCTTAATATCATTATCACAAGTATCAGAAACTCTTTGTATCTTGTTGATACCATTCTTCTTACGCAGATACGGCATCAAGAAGGTTATGCTCATCGCCATGTTCGCGTGGGTGTTGCGTTTTGCATTTTTCGGCATGGGCAACCCAGGAAGCGGCGTTTGGCTCTTCGTGGTCTCATGCATAGTCTACGGCGTAGCATTCGACTTCTTCAACATCAGCGGCTCGCTCTTTGTTGACAAAGAAACCGACCAAGGCATCCGTTCCTCGGCGCAAGGATTGTTCTTCCTGATGACTAACGGCATAGGTGCGACGGTAGGAACTTTAAGCGCGCAAGCCATTGTGAATCATTTTGTCTACCATCCTGCGGCAACCGGTGCATCACATGAATTGGTAGCAACAGGTTGGCAGGCAGCCTGGTATGTGTTTGCCGCATACGCTCTCGTGGTTGCCATAGTATTCGCAATAGTGTTCAAATACAAACATAATCCGGAAGCAGTAAAATGAGACAATATCTTGACTTGCTTCAACGGATTCTTGACGAAGGCGTTCAGAAAGGCGACCGCACAGGCACCGGAACCATCAGCATTTTCGGGCATCAGATGCGATTCAACCTCTCTGAAGGTTTCCCTCTCGTGACCACAAAAAAGGTACACCTGAAGTCGATAATATATGAACTGCTGTGGCTCATCAACGGAGATACCAACATCAAGTATCTTCACGACCACAAAGTTACTATCTGGGATGAATGGGCAAATGCAGAAGGAGACCTCGGTCCGGTTTACGGAGCACAGTGGCGTAACTGGAACAACGAAGGCATCGACCAAATCCAGCAGGTCATCGACAGCATAAAAAACAACCCGAACAGCCGGCGTCACATTGTGACAGCTTGGAACCCGAGCGTGTTGCCCGACGAGCATGAGAAAGACTTCGCAAAAAACGTAGCAGCGGGAAAGGCAGCATTGCCTCCATGTCATGCATTCTTCCAGTTTTACGTGGCAAACAACAAGCTTTCGTGCCAGCTATACCAACGCTCAGCCGACGTATTCCTTGGAGTGCCGTTCAACATCGCATCATATTCGTTACTCACGATGATGATGGCACAGGTATGCGGCCTCGAACCTGGTGATTTCGTGCACACATTCGGCGACGTGCACATCTACAACAACCACATCGAGCAGGTGCAACTGCAACTGTCGCGCGAGCCACGTCCGCTCCCGACAATGAAGCTGAACCCTGACATCAAAAGTCTGTTTGATTTCAAATACGAAGATTTCACATTGGAAAATTATAATCCTTACGATGCGATAAAGGCATCAGTATCGGTGTAGAGACGAACCGCTGTCCGTCTCAAAAACAGCAAAACATGAAGACAAAAATCTCAATAATAGTGGCCATGGCAAAAAACCGCGCCATAGGCAAAGGCGGTGACCTCATTTGGCATCTGTCGAACGACCTCAAGCATTTCAAAGAGGTGACATCCGGCCATACCGTGATAATGGGTTACAACACCTACGCCTCGCTGCCTAACAAGAAACCATTGCCGAAGCGCCGTAACATCATCATTTCAAGTCGGTTAAACGAAGCGCCCGAAGGTTTTGAGTTGGCAAGCAATATATTGGGAGCCATGAAAATGGTCTTCAACGAAGAGGAAGTCTTCATCATCGGCGGCGGCATGATATACGAGCAGTTTCTGCCTATGGCCGACAAGATGTATCTCACACAAATCAACAAGGACTTCGATGCCGACACCTTCTTCCCTATCATTAACTTCAAAAACTGGGAATTAGTCGACCTCAAAGTCATCGACGACGACCCGCAGATTGATTGTAGTTACAGATTTGAGATCTGGGAACGCAAGCAATAGGATAAAAAAGGATAAGAATAAATAAAGGGGGGATAAATGCTTATCCTCCCTTATCTTTTTTATCCTTCTTATCCCTAATTATCCTTATTTGACAACTGAGATTCTGCGTGTCACATCATTGCCATTAGCAACAATTTTCACCAAATAGATTCCTGCTTCGAAATCATCAAGATTTATCGTAACCTCCTGTGAGTCCACTGTTTTGGACAACACTTTCTGACCTATGGAGTTATAAACAGCCACTTCGCTCATGTTTTCCGCTTTGACAGTCAGCACATCATTAACAGGATTCGGGTAAATCTCGACATTTTGAATCTCATTCTCATCAACACCGGCTGGAGAATAATATACTTTTACAAAGTACTCATTGCCATATTTTGACTTAGCCGGAATTGAATAGCAGTCGATATTCTTATAATATGCGAGAACTTTATAGAAATACCAGTTGCCATATTCCAAATACTTCGTATCCTTGTATTCGTTCTTGTCCGGTGCAATTATCTTGACTCTTTCGTATTCCCCATCATTGACCTTTCTATATACAAAGAAGCCGCTGAGATCTTCATTGTTCTCAGGTATCGTCCAATAGATACGTGGCTTGCCGTTTGTTTGCAAGTCATACCACAAATCTGTTGCCGGGTTGCAATCATCGCCAACGCTAACGCAGACCATATCTGACGATTCAGTCTCACCGTTTTCGCACAGTATGCTTACATTGTAGCAATGTCCGCGTTCACCGGTGTTGTTATCCACGAAAGGCTGTGTGTTATCTGTCACCATCCGATAGAGAACGTCATCGCGATAAATACAGAACGCATATGCATCATTCATAGAGCCGTTCCATTCGAGAATAATGTCTTCTTCATCCGCAACGCCTTCCAAATTGCTTGGCGCATCGCACGCTCCGCTGTTTCCGCATCCGTTGTTGGCCTCGAAAAACACGCCTGAGGCCAAATCAGCCGACGAGCCAGAAAACTGGAACACCTTGACATTCTGGGAGTCGTAGATGTTAAACGACAAATTGTCGACGGTGTCATTTGATGCTGCCCACACGAATTTCAGACGTCCTACAGGCATATTGACATGTTCCACCGTCGCAGCAGACGACGTCATCATTAGCTTGGCGATTTCAGTGTTAGCCATGTTGTAAACCGAGATATGATTGCCCTCCCATCCATGAAAATCCGTTGTCGTCATAGCTATTCTCCAGTCGCAAGTCGGGCCAAAGCTTACGTTTGGCTGTATTGCCTGTTTGCCATTACGTTCGTTACTGACAACGAACACCTTGTATTCAAAGCTGTCATAATACGGCACATGGTCAGTGAACGACATCGTCGCACCGGCCACTATACTTTCTGTTATCTCATGGCACACTTTGCTGTTACGCATGATGACGACCTTCTCGATGTCGGTCATAGCGCTGCCGTCAAGATATGTGGTAGGATTTGTCCAAGTCAGCGTTGCTTCAAATGAAGTGTCGGACTCAGGGGTCACAACCAGATTGGTGGGGGCGCTTGGTGTGGCGTCGTAAACCATCTGTGGCACGAAGTTAAACATAGCGTCAGCAGGATTGGTATACGGCGCATCGTCGATGATATACCAGCCATCGGAGCCGCCACCCCAGCCGAGGTTGAAGTGGAACATGTCATAGTCGTCGTATCCATCGCAGATAAAGGCATGGCATCCGTCATCACAACCGCCGTAATACATAGGCCAGCCCATGTCGAACTGTTCGCGCACCATGCGTTTCCAAGTCTCTGTCTCGAAGTCATTGCGGTTGAGTTGCACAATGGCGTCGCTATAGCTGAAATATGTATGCATGGCATTCGGGATAGGGCCTGAAGCTCCGCCACTGCCGTCGGGACCGTAACCCATGTCGATTGTCACACCGCAATGAAAGCTGATCAAAGCTGCGGCTTCAATCTCCTCTATCGGTGAATTCGCATTCACTTTATTTGCGATATGCTCCCAATCGTAATACGTGTTTTCAAAGTCGGCACATATCTGTCCGTAGTCTTCATGAACGTAACAGTGGCTGCCGTTGCCGTGTTCAGGATATTTCCAGAACGACACAAGCTGCGCCATCGATGTCGCCAAACATCCGACAATAGCGTGGCCATGATCACCATCAGGGTCTTCCGGACAGAAATAGTTGTACGGATAAGTCTGGTTCCACTGTGTCTGCACAAGATAATCGACGCCTCTGCCGCCGTGACGTGACACGAGACGGCCTGTTTTCTCAAGCATTTTCCAATCAGCGGCGACGTCAGGAGCCGCTGTATTTGTCACCTTATTATTAATGCTCCTGTTTCTAACGATGCCATCAAAATAATCCTGTAACGCCGGAGGCACATTGTTAGCGTCATATTTACCGTTCTGAGAATAACCGATAATCGGACGATAGAAATCATCAGCTGAAAAGATGACGAAACCTGATTCTCCTGCATTGAAGACATAAAAACAAGCCTCACCCCTGTCAGACATGGCCGTATAAGCCAGTGTCAGATCCGCACCGACGAACTTCTGTCCGAGGACCTTAGCCTCGTTAACATCAACAGGATTTGCCATCAGAACATTTGTAGCCAATGCTATGGCCAATACAAACAATATTTTTTTCATAATTAAACAAATATAGGGACGTGGCGCACCGCGTCCCTAATATTATCATATTGGTTTTTCAATTATTTTACAACAGAAATCTTACGTGTGATTTCATTGCCATTGGCAACAATACGAACCATGTAGATTCCGGCATTGAAATCACTTGTATTGATTGTTGTCTCATCGCCATTGAGTTCTTGTTCGAGCACTCTCTGACCGATTGAGTTGTAGACCGCCACGCTGCTGAGGTTCTCAGCCTTCACGGTGAGGATGTCTTTTGCAGGGTTAGGATAGACCTCAATGCTCTGTGTCTCGACTTCATCGACGCCGTCCTGTGAGTAGTGAACCTTTACGAAATATTCATTACCATACATGCATCTTGCCGGAGCTGAGTAGCAGTCGATATCCTCATAGTATGCCACCACTCTGTAGTAGTACCAGTTGCCATATGTCAAAGTTTTTGTCTCTTTGAATTCAAGCTTTGTAGGTCCGAGGATCTTTGCGCGTTCATATTCTCCGTCTTCGTTAACTTTTCTGTAAACGAAGAATGCGCTCAAGCCTTCAGTGTTCTCTGGGAGTTCCCATGTGATGACTGGTTTTCCGTTAGTCTGCAGATAATACCATTCATTTTGTGGAGCGTCGCAGCCATCGCCGGCTGTACCGCAAGCCTCGTTAGACATCTCTGATTCGCCGCCGTCACCGAGAACGCACACCTGATAGCAGTGTCCGCCGATTGTCGGAGCCACATCAACGAACTCGTTTGTCTGTGCCAACTCGAAGAGGACACCGTCACGATAGATATTGAAACCGTAATTTGATTTTGCCGTGCCTTCCCATGTAAGGACTATATTGTCTCCATCCCGTGTAGCATAGAGATTTGTCGGGACTTCTGTCGGTGCAGCATTACCGCAGCCATTGTTGCCTTCATAAAGCACGCCTTCAGGAATATTACTCGAGGCACCGCTGTATTCATATACAATATTGCCCGAAGCGTCTTTGATCTTGAATGTAAGTGTTACGTTTTCTGAACCGGCTTTCCATGAGAAATAGACTTTACCGATTGTGACGTTCATGTTATAAGTTGTAGGGTTGCTGTCTGTCATAGTGAATCTGTCGATTTCACGGCCTGCAGCGTCGTATGCTATAATATAAGCGCTCTTCCAACCTGTCATATTTGTTGAGGTAGCGATGATCTTCCACTGGCATGTAGGTCCGAATGACTCTGTAGTCACTGCCTTAGCACCGTTAACACCGTTATACACTGCATAAACTGTGTACTCGAATGTGCTGTAGCAAGGAACATTGCTGTCAACGCAGCTCATGCTTGCGCCTGGAGTAGGATTATCAACTGTGTAGATTATCTCACCGTCTCTTGTAACAACGATCTGATCAAGTGTTGAGATACTGACGTTGGTCATAGTCTTGTTTGGGTTGGTCCAAGTGATTGTAGCTTCCTGTGCCAATTCGTCAGTCTTCGTTGCTGTCAAGTTAGATGGAGCCTGAACGGTGTTGTTGTAGACATAAGTTGGAACATAGTTGAAGATAGCTGCTGCATTTGAAGCATAGTCGATAGCGTCAACAGCATAGAAGTTGTCGTCTGAACCGCTCCATCCGAAGTTGAAGCTAATCAAGTCATTCTCATCATAACCGTCAGCGACGAAAGCGTGACCGCCTTCTGAGCTCTGACCTGAATAGTAAACCGGACGGCCGAGGTCGAACTCAGCTTTCAGCAGGTTGATCCAGTTGGCAAGAGAATATGAGCTTCTCTGTTTCTGAACGCAATAGTTATAGTCGAAGTATGATGCCATAGCGGCTGGAACATCAGCTGAATATGCGCCACTGCCATCTGGAGCGAACTGCATATTGACAGACACGCCACAGTGATACATGAGTGTCGCGACAGCCTCAATCTGTGCCTGTGTAGCACCGTTCAATGTTTTAGGCATAAGATCCCACTGATATGTTGTAGCGCCGAAGTTTGCCGACTGCATACCATAACCTGCGCAGTAGTATGAATGGCTACCATTACCCTGTGTAGGATGATCCCAGTATTTCATCACCTGGCTCATAGCTGTAGCGACACAACCGGCATAGCAACGTCCGCCTGGAGCACCCTGTGCCGATGATGCCGGAGCATAGAGGTTATAAGGGCTGTTCTGGTTCCACTTTGTCTGTACGAGCGGTCCGACCTTATTGCCTCTTTTGTTGTTGAGTTTACCGCAGTTGCGAAGTGAAGTCCACTCACCAACGATGTCAGGAGTAGCGTTGATATTCTTCTCAATAGCATAGCTGATACTGTTTTTGTAAGTCTCAAGCATATACATTGCACCGTTGTAAGGGTTGCTTGCGTCAAAAGCGTGACTCTTTGAATATCCGAGGATTGGACGTACATTGTCTGACGCAGCCACAATAACGAAGCCCTCATTACCGAGGTTGAAAACGTAAGCGCAAGGCTGGCCGTTGTCTGATGTCACTGTGTAGTACAGTTGCAAATCAGCGTTTCTTGCCTGTTCAAAATTCGCCTGGACAAACATCTGTCCCAACGACTTAGCTGTATTCACATCGACAGGATTCGCAAACATTGTTCCGAGTCCGAAGATTACAGCAATTACTAATGTTAATAATTTTTTCATTTTGATTAAAATTAAATTAAAACTTGTTTTACTTATTTTCTTATTCAATTACTGAAACTTTCTGTGTCGTTGAGCCGGTCATGGTCTGGATTCTCACCATATAAATACCGCTTCCGAACTCTTTCATATTGATAACGCATTCTCCGCCATTGATTTTTTCCTCATAGACCTTTTGTCCGACGAGGTTGAACACTGCAACTGTATTCAGGTCCTGGCCTTCGATTCTCAGATTACCAGTTGTCGGGTTAGGATACAATTTGGCATTTACTGAGTTTTCCGTCACTGAATAAGGCACTGTCACCATCACATTGTCTTCATCATCATTTGTCAAGGCAGGATCCGACTCGCATGCTGAGCTGTATGCTGTCACCTTATAATAATAGGTGCCGCTCGCTACATTGTCGAAATATTCGTTCTGCTCGCCATCAATGTTTGCTATCTCGGAATAATCAATTCCGTCCTCGCTTCTGTAAACTTTGAACTTTGATGGAGCGTAAGCACAATTCCATCTGAGAAGCACGCCGCCATTGTTATATTCACCTGTAAAATCTGTAGGTGCAGTGCAGTTCGGGCAGTCGTTGTTGCCTGAGAAAATCGTGCCGTTGAGTTGTGTCGAAGCACCTGTAAACGTGTAGACGGTCTGGTTTGCAGAGTTCTTCAAAGTGATTGTAATTGAAGACACCGCCGTTGCCGGAGCCACCCAATTCAATGAGAAGTCTCCTTCAGGGAAACGCACCTTTTCACTCAACGGTGATGATGATGTCATCGTTAACTCTTTCAATACCGTACCATTGGCACTCACAGCCTGCAGTTTGCCGTCATTCCAGCCCTGGAAGTTTGTTGTCTGGCAGACGAATTTCCATGTGCAGCCTGGTCCGAAGATAGCCACTTGTGAGAACTCTTCTCCTTCAAAGCCGTTGTTTTTACCAATAATTGCATATTCATATGCGCCGTACTCTGCAACTTCATCAACGAAAGTCAAAGTCTCGCCTGGCTGTGGGTTGTCGTAAGTTTGGATTGCCACACCGTTACGTTTCAGTACAATCTGCTGAATAGCCGTGAGCGGGTCGCCTGACACTGACGTAGCAGGCACTGTCCAACTGATGTTCGCTGTCTTGGTGATGGCATCATCAACATTCACATTCAACGACTCGATTGCCGGAACCATGGCGTTATAGATATAATCAGGCATGATTTCAAAAACAGCTCTTTGATATGAGTTGAAATGACCGTTGCCTGTATTCAATGCGTCGATTTGGTAATAGGTGTTGTTATATGAGCCGCTCCATCCCCAGTTGAAATGGAAGAAACGGTTGTTGTTGTAACCGTCGCAGTTGAAAGCATGACCGCCATCTGTGTCAGAGCCGGCATAAACAAAAGGAATACCACGGTCCAACTGGGCTATAAGCATGTCCTCCCATTTTGTTTTCGTGTATGAATCGCGTGATTTCATGTTGGCACAAGCGCCATATCTGAAATAATCAATCATTGCCTGAGCCACGTCCTCGGTATGTGCGCCGCTGCCGTCTGGAGCAAAATCCATATCAACAGAGACACCGCAGTGATACATCAACAGAGCCACAGCCATTGCAGCTTCATTTGCCTGCGACCCAAGCTGGTTAGGCATTATCGACCAATTGTAAGTTGTAGCACCGAAGTTAGCTGACAAAGCGGCACCATTACCAGGATAAGAACTTGTGGTGTACGAATGCTCTCCGACACCCGTTTCAGGCCAGTTCCAGAATTTCATCACCTGACTCATTGAGCATGCCACACAACCGGCATAGCAGTGGTTGTTTGTCCAATAGCTGGTGCAGGCCGGTGCATAGTAGTTATATGGCCAACCCTGATCCCATGTCGTTGACAAAAGCGGATTCACAGCCTTTTCCATTCTTGTTCTCATTATGACGCCTTCCTCACGGAGAAGTTTCCATTGCTCCGACACCTCTTCGTCAGCAACCAACTCATTATCAATAGCATACTGAATCTGACGTCCATAATGGCCGAGATAATATCTCATGCCTTCAGGGATGTTGTTGATATCAAAAACACCGTCTTCGCCATAAGCCAAAACCGGACATGCGCGATCATCGGCAGCCATCACCACAAAACCTCCATCATAATTGAAAACGTAGAGATAAGGTACGCCATTTTCGTTACTCAAAGTGTAAACATGCTGTGCATCAGTGATGTTTTTAGCCGATAACACATTGTTTGCCAAATACTTAACTCCCAGATTCTTTGCTGTAGCAACATCAACTGGATTCGCAAACATCTGTCCTGCGAGAACTACAAGAGCAGATACGAGTACAAATAATTTTTTCATTTTTTCGTATTTTTTTATTTTACTTTTTTTTCGTTTAAAAGTTACAAAAACAGCAATCTATTGTTAATGAACAAGTTAAAATTGTTATTTGTAATTTTTAAGTTTTATTTAACCTAATTAATTTTAAGCTTGTAAAAATACAAAAAATTTTCATACGATGCTCATTTTTTTTCGTATTTTTGCATTTTAAAAATGAAAATTCCCTAAAATGGAGCATAAATACTACGATTTTTACATGCGTTTCCCGAGTGAGGACGACGCTTTGAAGGCGAAAGATTTTTATTACAAAAAACATCGTCCGCGCATCGGCGGCGAGTTCAAAATCAACGACAACGGGGTGTGTTCTCTCTCGTTGCAGGACGAATGCGAACTCATCACCGACCTCTATCCTTTCGGCCTGACACGTTACATCGTAGCCGACAACTTCCATGGTGTGCGCCGCGAACACGGAAAGGATATCTTCGACTTCTTCACCGACAGCGACAAGTATTTTTGCTGGGATTTGAACGACCAAGTATTTGAGAAACTCAACAACTTCCTGAAAAACGAGATTCAACAGGACGGCTTCGTCCCTGAAAAAGGCAAACACGCTCCATTCGTACAGCGCACTCTCGACAGCATGGGAATCGACGACCTTTTCAACATGCTCAACGTCGACGCTCCGGGACTCGATATTTAATTTTTTCGTTTTTTTATTGTCATTTCAAAAATTATTTGTAATTTTGACGCGTTTTTAATCAAGTAAAATGACTAAAAATTAGTCAAAAACAATAGTTACCATGTTATTCAGTACCAACATAAAATTTTTGCGTAAGAGGCGTTCAAAGACGCAGGATGACGTTGCCACAGCGCTCAACATGAAGCGTTCGACGCTCAGCGGATATGAAAACGAGGTGTCGGAGCCCAATATCGAGGCGCTAATCGCACTGTCGAAATATTTCAATGTCGCCATCGACACATTAATAAAGGTTGACCTGACGAAAATCGGAGAGTTTCAGCTCAGCCAGCTCGAGCGCGGCTACGACGTACATCTGAAAGGCAGCAACATCAGGGTGCTCGCGACCACAGTCGACAGCGGCAACCGCGAGAACATCGAGCTCGTCAGCGAACGGGCAAAAGCCGGATACACCACAGGTTACGCTGACCCTGACTACATCCGCGTGCTCCCCACATTCCAGCTGCCGTTCCTGTCGAAAGAGAGGAAATACCGCACCTTCCAAATCAGCGGCGACTCCATGCTCCCGATTCCAGATAAGTCATACGTCACCGGCGAATACGTCCTCGACTGGCACGACATACACGACAAACAAGCATATATCATACTCACCATCGACGACGGAATAGTCTTTAAAATCGTTGAAAATCACATTGTTGACGGATTTTTGAGGCTGCACTCGCTGAATCCGCTTTACGACCCGTTCGAGATTCCGCTCAACGAGATAAAAGAGGTATGGAAATTCGTGCATTACATCAGTTCGGAGATGCCGGAGAACATGCCGCGCGAGCAGCAGCTCCTCGACACCATCAACGACCTGAAGAAACAGGTTCAAGCCATACAGCTGAAACTGAATATCTAAATTTTATTTACCCCAGTAGTTGAAAGTCTCCAACTCTTTCAAGAGCTCATTCACTGCGGCTTCAAGTTGCTCATCAATGCCTTGAGCCAGCTTCTCCGGAGTGTTCTTGACCTTGATATCAGGTTCCAACTGACTGTTTTCCAAGTAGTTACCTTCTTCGGTACGATATCCTATGACAGGAAGTCCGAAATACAAGGTGTTGTCTTGCAATGTCTCCCAAGTGACGCTGCTCATTGTGCCAGGCACAGGCATTCCGACGAGTTTGCCCATGTTTTTGTGCTTGTAAACCCATGGTGTTCCGTGTGCGTTGCTGTAGTTGGCCTCACCGATAACCATAATAGAAGGCTTCACGTAACGGCGCGACGGCATCACACATGCTACAGTGTCGCGGATTACCTGCTCAAGATACTTCTCGCCGGAGAACAGGATCTCGATATCCTCATGCAAACGGCCGCCGCCGTTGAAACGAGTGTCGATGACGATACCTTCACGGAGGTTGTATTTTCCTAAAATGTCGGCGTAGACATCACGATAGCTGGCGTCGCCCATGCTCTTGATGTGAACGTAGCCGAGGCGACCATTCGACAGGCTGTCGACGAGATGCGCATTACGTTTAATCCAGCGTTTGTATAACAAATCATTCTGCGCGCCACGCGAAATCGGCTTCACGACCTCGTCCCAACGCTGCTTCGACTTCGGGCTGTAAATTGAGACAAGTACAGTCTTCCCGGATTTCTTGTTAAGAAGCGGGAAATAATCCATATCTTTTGTAATCTCAACACCGTCGATCTTCTCAATGATGTCACCGGCCTTCACCTTCGACGTTTTCTTGTCGAACGGGCCATATTCCAACACTTCCTCAACAAGAAGACCGTCTTTTTTATAGTTCCAGTCGAAGAGCAGGCCGAGTTGTCCCGTGGCGTCGCCGTCAGAGCCACCGCCGCGATAACCTGAGCCGGAATGAGATACGTTGAGCTCGCCCAAGACCTCACTCATAAGTTCCGCGAAATCATAGTTGTTGTTGATATGTGCGAGGAAAGGTTGGAAATCTCTCTTAATCTGCTCGAAATCAGCACCGTTATGATCGCGGCGGAACAGACGTTTGTTCTCCTGTAGGAAGATATGATTGTACATATATTCGCGTTCAGCGGCACGGTCGAGCAACATCGTGGCATCATATTTAATAGGTGTAGATTTGCCGCCTTTAGTCTCTATTTTTTGGAGATTACCTCCCGAAAGCACGTAGATGTTGTCGCCTTTTTTGTTCAACACAAGTTGTGCGCCGCCACCGTCGAGTTTCTTCAAAATCTTCGTCGATTTCTCACGGATATCAAGTTCCCAAAGGTCGTAACCCTTCTCGAAAGAACTGAGGAAATACAGTTTGTCACCATCTTTCGACAACACAGCGCCCGACAACTTCGACGACATCGGAGTCAGACGAACGACACGCTCATCCAATCTATCCAATTCAATATCAATAACCTTATCCTTCACCTCCTCTTTCTTCTCCTTCTTCTCCTTCTTATCATCCTTCTCCTTCTTATCATCCTTATCCTTCTTATCATCCTTATCCTTCTTATCTTTTTTATCCTCCTTCGGTTTCGCTTTTTCTTCCGCTTTCTTCAAAATTTCGTATTCTTCTTTTGAAAGTTGGAATTTATCGAGTGCGTCCTGGTTCATGAAGCAGATAAAGGCGTCGTTTTGGCTGCCCCACGAGGCATGCGAGCGCATACCGTAACGGTTTGAGCCAAAAATGACAGCGTTGCCGTCGAGTGCCCAACTTGGACTACCCGTGATGTAGCCGTCGTTGGTGATGTTGTAAATCTTCATATCGCCGTTTGCTGACACGATTCCGACATCAGAATACGGGTCACGCATGTTGGTTATAAGCGTCAGAGCGAACCACTTGCCATCTGGAGACCATTGATAATCAAAAGGATATGCACTTGTACCATAATGCTGAGTGCCATCAGTAATCTGACGCACCTTCTTAGAATCCAGATTTATGACTTTCAAGATATTACGATTCTCAATAAAAGCAATTTCTTTTCCATCAGGTGAAAATTGCGGTGCAGTACGCTCAATGCCATCGTCATCAAACAGACGCTCCTCTTCAATCAAGGTGGCGTAGGCAAAATTAAGGTCTTCATTACGCGACATCTTGGCGAGATAAAGGTTGTAATAGCCGTCACGTTCAGAGGTGTAAACCAGTTTCTTTCCGTCAGGCGAGAACGACGGATCCGCCTCAGCCTCAGGCGTATGCGTAATTTGTTTTGTGGTCTGATATTCATCAGAAGTAACGAACACCTCACCACGCGACACGAAGGCGATGAGATTGCCTTCAGGTGTTATCGTAAGGTCTGATGCGCCGCCGAATTTTCCGCGTTCAGGCACGTTTTCCTGGTCGTTAACAATTTGGATATCAACTTTTTGAGGCTCCTGCCCTATCTTTTGAGTGTAAATATCACCTTGATAACCGTAGCACAAAGTTCCGTTGTTGGCGACACTTAAAAATCTCACCGGATAAGTCTTGAAATCTGTGATTTTTTGAGGCTCTGAAATATTCGGCCACGACATCATGTACACATTCTGGCTATTACGGCCGGCCGGCTCGCTGAGGTAAACGAACGACTTGCGATCTGGCATAAACACCGGCTCGCGGTCCTCTCCGACGTTAACAGTCAATATCTCATGCGATTTTTCCTTTGCATTATAATAAACTACGTCGCGTGCCACCGACGACACCTGATGTTTGCGCCAGATGTTCTCGCTACCTTTGCGGTCGTAGTAAAGGAACGACTCGCCGTCGCTGTCGAATGAAACGGAGCACACTGTAGCAGCGGTCACTTGTTCCGGGCGCCCGCCATCGACCGACACCTTATATAATTCTGTCAGCCAGCCTGAGGCAAACTGAGCGTCGGCGGCGTCTTTCTGAATCATCGCGCTGTAATAAATCTCCTTATCATCAGGCGAAAACGCCAATGGGGTCTCGCCGGCCGAGAATGTAGTCACACGTTTTGCCACTCCACCGTCAGCTGAAACGATATAAACATCGAAATTGCCGTTACGGTCGGTTGCAAACGCTATCTTTTCGCCGTCATGCGACCAAATCGGATAGTAATCGTACGAAGTTGACGTCGTCAGCTGACGAGCCATCCCCCCTTGAGAATCAACGATATAAATATCACCTTTATAGGTAAAAGCGATTTTGTCACCCTTCGGTGAAATTTGGTTGTAACGCATCCAAAGAGGCTGCTGAGCAACTGTAACTAATGTCAGAAATGACACGATTAATGCAAGGAATAATTTTTTCATGTGAATTAATTTTTACGACGCAAAATTAACAAAATTTTTGTAATTTTACACTTTCAAAAATCTATACTAAAAATGAAGTTGAATTTAAAGCGACCGATAGCGTTTTTTGACTTGGAGACGACAGGTTTGAACATAACTCACGACCGTATCGTCGAGGTTAGTGTGTTGAGAATCAATGTAAATGGAGACGAGGAGCAGCGCACGTGGCGTATCAATCCGGGCATCCCTATTCCGCCTGAGACGACGGCCATACATGGCATCAGCGACGCCGATGTGGCGCATGAAAAGACGTTCAAACAGGCCGCACCGGAGATTTCCAAGTTTTTCGGCAACTGCGACCTCGCAGGATACAACATTTTGAAATTCGACCTGCCGATGCTCATAGAGGAATTCATCCGCGCCGGCGTCAACTTCGACCTCAAAGACCGACAGCTCATCGACGTGATGAACATTTTCATGAAAATGGAACCGCGAACCTTGAAAGGCGCCTACCGTTTCTTCATGAACAAAGAGCTTGACAACGCGCATTCAGCCAACGCCGACACCTTCGCGACATACGAAGTTCTGATGGCGATGCTCGACAAATACAAAGATACTGAATACACTGATTTTAAAGGGGTTACATCAAAACCTGTCGTCAACGACATGAGCGAATTGGCACATTTCTCGTCTCATCATCAGAATGCCGATTTGATGGGACAGATAGTTTACGACGATCAAGGCAAGGCTGTTTTCAAGTTCGGAAAACACAAGGACGAACGCGTGGAAGACGTCTTCAAAAAAGAGCCGCAATACTACGACTGGATCATGAAAAGCGATTTCCCTGAATACACAAAACGCGTAGTGACAAAGTTGAAATATCCGGATAGAAATATCAGTTTTTAATACAATATTTTTTTTCAAAAAATAATCATCACAATTAAAAAAACATTTATTTTTGCAAAAAATCTTTAACATCAAAATAGGAATAGTATGGAAGAAAATGAAAAGATGAACAATCGTGAGGAATTGTTTTCGAGACCGGTACGTGCAGGAAAACGCACCTACTTTTTCGATGTGAAAGCAACAAGAGGAGATGAAAAATACATCACCATCACCGAGAGCAAGCGCCGCTTCAGCAATGAGCAAAACCGCTTCTTCTATGAGAAACACAAGATTTTCCTTTATAAGGAAGACTTTGAAAAATTCGCCAATGCACTCAAGGAAACCCTGAATTTCATCGAGACAGGCGAATATCCTGAAGGCTACTTTGACGAGCCGAAAGTATACGACGAACCAAATGACGGCGAGATTAAAGACGATGTGGAAGATTGGTTCAACGACATGGAGAAGAAATAAACAGGATAAGAAGGATAATTAAGGATAAGAAGGATAATTAAGGATAAGAAGGATAAGGGGAAGAGATTCTTTTTATCCTTCTTATCTTTCTTATCATGCCGAAGGCATCTTATCCTTTAAATATTTATTTTTTGTTTAGGTAATTCAAAATTTTCCGTATCTTTGTACGTTTAAATAAAAATATATTTTTTTTGCAATGGGAAAGATTATCGCGATAGCAAATCAGAAGGGCGGTGTAGGTAAAACGACCACCGCGATAAACCTGGCGGCGAGTCTGGCGGTGTTGGAACACAAGACGTTACTCATCGATGCCGACCCACAGGCCAACTCCACCTCGGGCGTGGGCTTTGACCCGAAAACCATCGATGCAAGCATCTACGAATGCATCATCGACAACATCGACCCGCGCACCATCATCAAAGAGACGGAGACGCCTAACATGTACCTTCTGCCGGCACATATCGACCTCGTGGGTGCGGAGATTGAAATCATCAACATTCCACAACGCGAACAGATGATGCGCAACTGCCTCGCGCCGATAAAAGACGAATACGACTTCATCATCATCGACTGCTCGCCATCATTAGGTCTCATCACAGTGAACTCGCTGACAGCAGCCGACTCGGTGATCATCCCGGTGCAATGCCAATACTTCGCACTCGAAGGCCTCGGCAAGCTGCTCAACACCATCAAGATTGTGCAGTCGCGTTTCAACCAGGACCTCGACATCGAAGGCATACTCCTCACCATGTTCGACAGCCGCACCCGCATCTCAAAACAGGTAGTCGACGAGGTGAAGACACATTTCCAGACCATGGTGTTCGACACCATCATCAACGTGAACACACGTCTCAGCGAGGCGCCAAGCTACGGTCACACCATCATCATGCACGACGCAGCAAGCACCGGAGCCATCAATTATCTCAACCTCGCAAGAGAGATTTTACAACGTAACGGATTAGAAAATGACGACACAGAATAAGAAAAGAGGACTCGGTCGCGGCCTCGACGCCATACTGCAAAGCCCTGAGACAGACATCACATCTGCTGACATCTCCGGAAACTACGTGGCAGGCGCCATAGCCCAAATCGAGATAGATAAAATCGAGACAAACCCGTTCCAGCCACGCACCGACTTTGACGAGAGTGCGCTCAGCGAACTGGCTGAATCGATTAAGAACCAAGGAGTTATACAGCCGGTGACAGTGCGCAAGATGGGCTACGACAAATATCAGCTCATATCAGGCGAACGTCGTCTTCGCGCATCAAAGTTAGCAGGCTTGAAGACTATCCCGGTGTTCATCCGCGTGGCAAACGATGAGCAGATGCTTGAGATGGCGCTCATCGAGAACATCCACCGTGAGAGCCTCAACGCCATCGAGGTGGCTATTTCATATCAGCGTCTCCTCGAAGAATGCGAGCTCACACAAGACCAGCTTTCAGAAAAAGTCGGAAAAGACCGCTCGACAGTGGCTAATTTCCTGAGACTGTTGAAGTTACCGGCTGAAATTCAAATCGCAATCCGCGACGGATACATCACGATGGGACATGCGAAAGCACTCATCAGCATCAGCGACAAGACAAAACAGCTCGTCATCTTGAAACGCATCATCGACGAAGACCTCAGCGTGCGCCAAGTTGAAATGCTGACCCGCGAGAAATCCGTCAAAAAGCAGAAGACCGCTCTTCCGGAGAGCTACAAGATTCAGGCTGACGCGCTCTCCAAGGCCCTGCAAATGGGCGTGAGAATCAACCGCGACAATAAAGGCAAAGGGTCACTTACAATAAACTTCAAAAACGACGAGGAATTTGAGCGTCTGCTCGATTTCATAAACAAAGGTAATTGATAATGAAGAGGTTCTGGCTGTTGTTAATAGTATCATTTCTAAGCTTGCAATGTCTGAACGCGCAAGAACAAGACACGCTTCAGATGTCGCCAAGGGAAGACTCACTCTACTTCAACCAACCGCCTGAGAGCACGAATTCAGTGGTGCTCAAGAAAAAACACAGTCCTAAGAAAGCCACTCTGCTCGCACTCATCCCGGGCGCAGGTCAGGCATATAACAAGAAATACTGGAAAATCCCGATAGTGTACGCAGGCTTTGGCGTGACAACATATTTCGCCATCACCAACGGCGACGACTACAAGCTTTACAAACTCGCTTACGACTACAAAATGGGATATACCACCAACGTCAGCGACCGTGTCAAGGCAGAAGCCGCAAAATACTCCGCAGATAACCTCATCACTCTGCGCGACTACTATCGAGGCAAAATGGAACTGTTCTGGATTTTGACCGCAGCATGGTACGTAGTGCAAATCATCGACGCCAACGTCGACGCCCATTTCTTCTACTACGACATCTCCGATGAACTGACGTTACAGGTTGAGCCTCAATGGAATCCACCATATAACGAGTACGCTCAAGGGAATGGAATAGGAAGCGTTGGACTGTCATTCAAATTAAATTTTTAGACGATGAAGATAGCAATATTGGGATATGGTAAAATGGGTCACGAGGTGGAGCAGATAGCTCTGTCACGCGGTCACGAAGTGGCATATCGCATTGATACTGAAGAAGATTGGAACAAAAATAAAGACCAGATCGCACAATGCGACGTCGTCATCGAGTTCAGCACGCCAGAGACAGCCATCGCCAATATCAATAAGTGCTTCGACATTGACATCCCAATGGTTATCGGCACTACAGGCTGGTACTCACATCTCGATGAGGTCAAAACACGCTGCGAAAACGAAGGCCATACTATGTTTTATGCGCCTAATTTCAGCATCGGAATGAACTTCGTCTTCAAACTGAATAAAGAGATGGCACGATTTGCGCAACAATATGATTATCAGCTGAATATCACGGAAACGCACCATATTCACAAGCTCGACAAGCCAAGCGGGACAGCCGTGAAACTTGCCGATGATATCATAAAAAACAACGAAGACTATGAAAACTGGGCACTCAAAGAAAATATAGAATGCCCGGGTTGCAACGATAAGACACTGACAGTCAGTGCGATACGGCAAGGAGAAATCTTCGGCATCCATGAGATAAACGCTTTATCGCAATGCGACGAGATAACACTGCGTCACGAGGCGTTCAGCCGCAAAGGATTCGCCACGGGAGCCGTCATCGCAGCAGAGTTTATACAAAATAAAAAAGGAATTTTTACAATGGAGGATTTATTATGAACATGATAATAACAATATTACTTCTGCCGCTTATCTTCTCATTATGCGCGGCATTTTGCCACAAAGCTTTTGAAGGCGCCGGTTACAAGAAATCCACCGCTTTCATCCCCTATTACAACCTGTATATTTTGTCAAAAATAATAGGCTGGAACAAATGGTGGTGCTACGTGTTGCTCATATTCCCTTACATCAACACCTTCATGGCATTTCTGATGTTCATTGAACTCGCAAAATGCTACAACCGCTTCAGTTTCGGTGAAATCATAGCAGCAGGATTCTTCCCATACATCTATTTTCCGCTTCTGAGCAGAAAAAAAGTGACTTACCACGACCCGAGAACAACAGTACGTCCGCCAAAAGGCTGGGTGCGCGACTGGTTCGACTCCTTACTCTGGGCCGTGTTCGCCGCCTTGATAATCCGTACTTTCATGTTCGAGATGTACGCCATCCCGTCGTCGAGTATGGAAGGCACCCTCATGACAGGCGATTATCTCTTAGTGAGCAAAATAGGCTACGGACCTCGTTTTCCGAACACGCCTCTCACCTTCCCGTTCGTACATCACACCCTGCCATGGACGAAAACAACGAAATCGTATATAGAATGGCCTCAAGTAGGATATTGGCGTTTGCCAGGATTCTCGAGCATCAAGCGTAATGATCCTATAGTTTTCAACTTCCCTGCAGGCGATACGGTAAGTGAGGCTTTCCAAAGCAACGTCACTTATTATCAATTAGTTAGAAGATATGGCAAAGAACGTGTCAACACCGACAAAAACAACTTCGGAAACATCATCACACGACCTGTCGACAAACGCGAGAACTACGTGAAACGCCTCATCGCGATGCCCGGCGACACCCTCCAAATCATCGACGGAGTGGTTTATATCAACGGCAAGATGGGCTACCAGCCGCCTTACATGCAACATAACTATCTCGTCAAAATCAATGGCAATAGCTTGAATCCTAAGATGTTAGAGAAATTCGGCATCAGCGAGGGATACAAAACACCTCTCGCTAACGAATTCATCCTCAACATGAACGCCACCACAGCTGAAGAATTCGGCAAACAGCAGTTCGTGAACGAGGTGACAAAAATCATAACACCGGCAAACACCGAGGTCTCACAAGAGATATTCCCTAACGACACTCTGCATTTCAAATGGAACGTCGACAACTTCGGACCTATCGTAATCCCTCAAGAAGGCGTCACGGTGAAAATCACTCCGGAAAACATCGCGCTCTACCAGCGCTGCATCACAGCATACGAGCATAACACCCTGGCAATCAAGGATGGAAAGATTTTTATCAACGGAAAAGAAACCGACGAATATACTTTCGGAATGGATTATTATTGGATGATGGGCGACAACCGTCACAACTCGCAGGACTCACGTTTCTGGGGCTACGTGCCAGTCGACCACATCGTCGGAAAACCTCTATTCATCTGGTTATCAAAGGATAAGACATACGGAAAGATTCGTTGGAACAGAATTTTCAAATTCCCAAAATAAGACAATATGGCAGAAAACAAGAACAGATTAAGAGTTGCTCCAACTGCACAGGAATCACATAAAGAGCCTAAAAAACAGACCTTGGCTAACACTTCTAAGTCGAAAACTACGAAAAAGTCAACGAGTAAAGTAGCCAAGCGGCGCAAGGAGTCTGACGGAAGAGTCAGGATTTGCTTCGGCATTTTCTTCTTCCTCGTCAGCATATTCACACTCGTCGCGTTCGCAAGCCCATATTTCGGCTACGATACAAATGGCAAATGGCTCACCATTACCGGCAATTTCATGAGCAAAAACATGTTCGGCATAGGCACAGTGTACATCATCTTCCTCGTCGGACTGTTCGGACTGCATCTCTTATCTAAAAAAATCAGCGTCAAATCTTGGACTTTATGGAAATATTCCATCGTTTTCCTGCTTTGGATTCCTCTTGTTTTGGCCTTGATTTTCAAAGCTATGCCATCAAATGAAATCTCACAATACGAAATTTATTTTGGCCTCATCGGGAACAAATGCTACACTTTCCTGTATCAATACATCGGCGTTATAGGCATCATCCTTCTGCTGATTTTCACCGCGTTTATATATGTAATATTCACTTTTAACATCAATTTCGACTTCTTGAAAAAGAAAGAAAGACCTGAAACGAATGATGATAACGAGGAGAATGAAACTACGGAATCAGAGGAGGAGGAAGAAGATAATAAGGATAATAAGGATAATAAGGATGAGGATGAGGATGAAAATGAGGAAGAGGAGAAACAAACTCCGGAAAAGCCTGCAAAGGTCCATCAGACACAGTATCTTGACGATGATGAAGACATCACAGGCAATACGGAAAAGCCGATTGAAAACAAACCTATAGAGACAAAGCCTGAAACAGCTGCTGAAAAAACCGACGAGTTGGAAATCGAGGTCGCTGACCCGACAAAAGAGAAACAAGTCAAGAAAAACGGCGAGCATTTCGGCCTTGACACTTTGTTCGACCCGAAGTTGGAACTGTCATCGTTCAAGCTGCCTACTTTAGACCTGCTCAAGGACTATGGCGAAGACAATTCGCTTGTCGACAAGGACGAACTTGAGGCAAACAAGAAACGCATTGTAGAGACACTGTCAAATTACTCCATTGAGATTGACAAAATCAAAGCTACAATCGGTCCTACCGTCACGTTGTATGAGATTGTCCCTGCCGCCGGTGTACGTATCTCTAAGATTAAAGGTCTTCAGGACGATATCGCGCTTAGCTTGGCTGCTTTGGGAATCCGTATCATAGCTCCTATCCCGGGCAGAGGCACCGTGGGTATCGAAGTCCCTAACAAGAAACCGCAGACTGTCTCGATGCGTTCCATCATCGGGTCAGAGAAATTCCAGAAATGCGGCTATGCGCTGCCATTCGGCATCGGCAAGACCATCTCCAACGAGAGTTACGTTGCCGATCTCACCAAGATGCCACACATCCTGATGGCTGGTGCTACCGGACAAGGTAAGTCAGTGGGACTCAACGCTATAATAGCGTCGCTCCTCTACAGCAAACATCCTGCTGAGCTGAAATTCATCCTCGTCGACCCTAAGAAAGTCGAGTTGAGTCTTTACAGAAAGATTGAAAATCACTATCTTGCTAAGCTCCCCGACTCAGAAGACGCCATCATCACCGACGTCCGCAAAGTTGTGCGCACACTCAACTCACTGTGCATCGAGATGGACAACCGTTACGAGCTCTTGAAAGACGCAGGAGTGCGTAACATCAAGGAATACAACGAGAAATTCACCAGCCGCAAGCTAAACCCTTACGACGGACACCGCTTCTTACCTTATATAGTACTTGTTGTCGATGAGTTTGCCGACCTCATCATGACCGCCGGCAGAGAGATTGAGGCACCTATCGCGCGCTTGGCACAGCTCGCACGTGCTATCGGTATCCACCTCATCATCGCTACACAGCGTCCTTCGGTGAAAGTCATCACAGGTACCATCAAGGCAAACTTCCCTGGACGTATCGCTTTCCGCGTAATCTCACGTGTCGACTCAGCCACCATCCTCGACAACAACGGTGCCGAACAACTCATCGGACGTGGTGACTTGCTAATGTCGACAGGCCAAGACCTCGTGCGTCTGCAGTGTCCTTTCATCGACACGCCTGAAGTGGAGGCTATCTGCGATTATATCGGCAATCAGAGAGGCTTCTCCGAGCCTTATCTCCTCCCCGACTGCCCTGACGAACAGGATGACGGCGGCTCGAAAGAGTCGATGGACCCGAACGAACGCGACCCGTTGTTTGAAGACGCCGCACGTATCGTGGTGCAGACACAGCAAGGCTCAACGTCAATGCTGCAACGCCGCCTGAAACTCGGCTACAACCGCGCAGGACGTATCATCGACCAGCTCGAGAAAGCCGGCATCGTAGGTCCTTTCGCCGGCAGCAAACAACGCGAAGTGAAAGTGGCTACAGAATTCGCTTTGGAACAATTCCTTAAAGATCTTGATTTAGGTGACAATATTTAAATTTTTTAACATCATGAAGAAATATTTTTTATTGATAATCAGTCTATTAGCATTATCGATCAATTTAAAAGCCCAGTCAGCAGAAGACGTTTTCCAATCAGTGGTCAACAAACTGAAATCATACGACAACATCGAGATAGCCTTCGATTACAACATGATTAACACCGAAGCTGGCATTTACGAGACTATGGAAGGTATCGGATACATCCAAGGCGAGGCTTATAAACTCAAAATCATGGGTCAGGATATCATATGTGACGGCTCAACAATGTGGACATATAACGCTGACGCAGAAGAAGTTATGATTAGCGAAGTCGACAAATCTGACGGCGGTGGCTCACCTTTGGCAATAATCAACTCTTACTACGAGAACATCTCCGCAAAGTTCATCGAGAACTCAACTTCAACAAAGAAAATCGAAGCAAAGTCATTGCTCGGCGACGAGAATATTGACAAAATAATCATCACAATAGATGCCAAGACATTGGAAATCAAAGATTTACATGTCTATGACAAAAATAAAAACGAATTTGTTTACGATATTACCAAATTCGTCACAAATCAGAACTTACCGGTTGATTTCTTCACCTTCAAGGAGGCAGACTATCCTGAAGCGGAAATCATCGACATGAGATAATCGTGGACAACGGCAGGAAACATATCGTCTTTCTGGCGCGATGGTATCCTCATCGCTACGACCCGATGTTCGGGCTGTTTGTGCAACGTCACGCCGAAGCCGCCGCATTATACAACGACATCAGCGTGGTTTACGTCCATCCTGATAATAAAAATGATATCGTCGACGAAACCATCAACAACGTCAGGACAATTCGCGTTTATTACAAAAAATCAAAAGCGAAAATAATATCATTGTTCCGGTTTTTCCGCGCCAACCAACTTGCACTCAAACGCTTGCCGAAACCCGATATAATCCACGTTCACGTCCTGACACGTCTCGGCATAATCGCTTTGTGGCATAAAACAATTCATGGTACACCTTATATTATTACGGAACATTGGTCACGTTACCTATCAGGCAATGATTTCAGCGGCTTATTCAGGAAAAAACTGACTAAAACCATCGTAAAACACGCCAATGCAGTCACAACCGTCACCGACATCCTTGCCAAAGCGATGCAAAGCCATGGACTTTATAACAAAAACTATGTCATAGTGCCTAACGTGGTGGATATTAATATGTTTAAGCCAGTCGAGCACCACAACGATGTCCCGAAAATCGTCCATATAAGCTGTTTTGAAGATAAGTCCAAGAATATCAGCGGTTTACTGGAGTCGTTGAGAATTCTCAAAGACAAAAACGTTAGTTTTCAGGCTGTTTTCATCGGCGATGGTATGGACTTTGAAGCCATGGAACAAAAGGCTGATTCTTTGCAACTCAATGATAAAGTCACATTCACTGGCATGCTTCAGGGTAAAACCTTGACCGACACATTGGCAAGCTGTGATTTCATGGTATTGTCGAGCAACTACGAGACTCAAGGCGTCGTTCTTCTCGAAGCCTTCGCCTGCGGCCTGCCTGTCGTGAGCACCAATGTTGGCGGAATACCGGAAATCGTCAATGATAGCAACGGAATCCTCGTCATGCCTCATGACCCCGAACAACTCGCCAACGCCCTGCTACACATGTTACAGACATATCATGATTACGACCCCGATTCATTGAGAGCAGGCATAATAAAAAAGTTTTCCAACGAAGCAGTCGGAAAACTCTTAGATGATATTTACAAAAATATTAATTGAGTCCCATTTTCTTCACGATCATCTTCACGAACTCAGTGTTTGCGAAATGACCCGGCTTGTATGCCGTGACCTTGCCTATAACCGGCATTCCGAGCAATGTAAGGTCACCGACGAGGTCGAGGAGCTTATGACGTGCAGGCTCGTTCTCAAAATATAACGTCACGTTATTCAGTATTCCGCCTTCGTGAACCGCCACCGACTCTTTGTGGAAGAGCTTTGCAACACGTTTCAGGTCCTCTTCAGACACTTGTTTCTCGATGAAAACGATAGCATTCGACAGGTCACCGCCCTTGATGAGGTTATGAGCAAGCAACATCTCGAGTTCCTGGAAAAACACAAAGGTTCTGCACATCGCGAAATCAGTTGCAAACTCACTGATGTCTCTCATATGCGCCTCCTGAACATTGAGAACGCCTGATTTATAGTCGACTTTCACATCGATGCCGAATGTATCAGCCGGTTCAATTACTAATTCGCAACCGATTTTAGGATGCGTATAAGTTATCTTTTTCGTGATTTTCAAGACTTTACGCTCAGCATCCTGTTCCTCGACGCCAGCCTCTTTCAATGCTTCCATCACTATTCTCGAGCTTCCGTCAAGAATTGGTGGTTCCTCACAGTTCAAGTCGATGAGCACATTGTCGATTCCCGATGCTCTCAAGGCTGCCATGATATGTTCAACGGTATAAACCTTCACACCGTTTTGTGCAATGGTGGTGCCGCGCGATGTGTCAACGACATTATATACACGCGCCTCAACTGTAGGCTGACCTTCAACGTCAACTCTTCTGAATTTTATACCGTGATTAGGTTCTGCAGGATGAAATGTCAGTGTGCCGTTTTGACCGGTATGAAGCCCTGTTCCACTGATACTTACACTCTTTTTTATTGTATGCTGTTTTTCCGCCATAAAATCTCTATTTCAGAATATATGGTGCAAAAATACAAAATTATATGTTACTTTGACAATAATTCTTCAAGTTTTTTCTCCAACTCGGCCACCTTGTTTTCCAATTTATCTATATTGCGTTGTCTTACAACGTCTTTCATAAATTTGACGTAATCGTATGCCGGAGAGCCGATAATCGATTTGCCAGGTTGTCCCACACCTTTTGTCAAACCGGCTTGCGGACCGATTATGGTGCGGTCAGCGATTGTGAGGTGTCCTGAGACTCCGACCTGACCGGCAAGGATACAATTCTTTCCGATGTGTGTAGAGCCTGAGACACCGACCTGTGCAGCCATTGCCGTATTCTCCCCCACCTCAACATTATGGGCAATCTGGATAAGGTTGTCGAGCTTCACGCCGTCATGGATTTTTGTCGAGTCCATCGTTGAACGGTCGATGGTGGTGTTAGCTCCAATTTCGACATTATTTCCTACCAAGACGTTTCCGATTTGCGGGATTTTCTTGTATGTACCGTCAGGTTGAGGCACGAATCCGAATCCGTCTGCGCCGAGCACAGCACCGGAATGAATGATACAGCCTTTGCCGATATGTGTCATCGCATAAAGTTTGACGCCGGCATAGATCACTGTGTTATCGCCAATCACCACATCGTCGCCGATATAACACTGAGGATAAATCTTCACATTCTGACCGATTCTCACCCTCTCGCCGATGTAAGCAAACTCACCTATGTAACAGTTGTCACCATATTTCGCATCCGAAGAGATAAAGGCATTTTCCGATATTCCGACCTTATTGCTCGTATATTCCTGATAAATCGCGAGAAGCTGGGCAAACGACTCGTAAGCGTTTTTCACCCTGATCATCGTGGTCTTCACCGTCTCTGTAGGTTCAAAGTCCTCATTTACAAGAACTATAGTAGATTTTGTCTCATAAAGATAATGAATATATTTCGGATTCGACAAAAAACTCAACATTCCAGGAGCCCCGTCCTCAATTCTTGCGACATTCCAAACTTTCGCTTCCTGATCACCTTCAACTTTTCCACCTAAAAGTGCTGCAATCTGAGCAGCTGTAAACTCAACTTTCATCTGTTAAATGTTAAATAGTATTAAATTCTTTTTTTATCGCAATAACAGCCTTGTCTATCAACGAGTTATCCATTGACGCAATACTTTGTGCCATAGTAGCGGCATCGGCATTAGGATTATCATTAAACGCTGTATTTATGCTTTTCAAGACCGTATCTCTCACGATAATAATATTGAACCACGTCGGTTCGCTGACGTAAAGACGCTGCGCCAAATTATGCTCGAGTTCATCCTGAACGCTCTGAATCAAGGCGAACTGCAAGTCTGTACGCGACATTCCTGGCATAAAAACACGCTTCACCAACACTGAGAATCTTATACGTTCGAGATACAAAACGAGCCTTTCATAAGCCTGTATTTTCAGTGGCGTCACAACATCAGATTTGCTTTTACCGCCCGTATTCGATTGATTATCATTCTTATTTCCAGAAAAGAAAAAGAAGAAACCGACAATGGTCATCACCACTATCAACCCTACCAATATCCAATTTAATGGTGTCATTTCCGACTTTTTTAGAGTGCAAATATAGTTATTTTTTTTATTTCTAACAAAATTTTCAAACAAAAGTTTTCCTATCATAAAAATTCTTACCTTTGCAATCTCAAACTGTCAATAATTAATTTAAAAATATAGATATGGGAACATTATCACAGAGAGTCATCAACATGGCGGAATCAGCCACTTTGAAAATGACGCAGAAGAGCCGCGAACTCAAGGCTCAGGGCATTGACATCATTTCATTAAGCATTGGCGAACCTGACTTCAACACACCTATCAGCGCGAAACAGGCAGGTATCGACGCCATCAACAACAACGATACACATTATCCGCCGGTTCCGGGCACTCCGGCATTGCGTAAAGCCATCGCCGAGAAGCTCCGTCGTGACAACGGCCTCGACTATAAAGACACAGACATCATCGTGTCGAACGGTGCAAAACAGGCTATCACAACAACATTCTTCGCCATTCTCGACAAAGGCGATGAAGTCATCATCCCTGCCCCATTCTGGGTGTCATATCCTGAGATGGTGAAGCTTGCTGACGGTACTCCTGTATTCATCTACACAACACCAGAGCAACACTTCAAGATTAATGCAGAGCAACTGGAGAAAGCCATCACTCCTAAGACCAAGGCTTTCATTTTCAGCACTCCTTGCAACCCAAGCGGTTCGGTTTACACAAAAGAAGAACTCAAATCATTAGTCGAGGTGTTCAAGAAACATCCTGAAATCATAATCATCTCCGATGAGATTTACGAATTCATCCAGTACGAGCACAAACACGAGTCGATGGGACAGTTCACCGAGTTGAAAGACCGTCTCGTCATCGTCAACGGCGTCGCCAAAGGTTATGCCATGACAGGATGGAGAATCGGCTACATAGCCGCACCTACCGCCATCGTCAACGCATGCAACAAGATTCAGGGACAGTATACCTCAGGTATCTGCACCATCTCACAGGCTGCTTCAGTGGCAGCCATGCAACTCTCACCTGAGAATTCTGACGAAGTAAAGGCAATGTGCAAGGCATTCAAAAACCGCCGCGACATGTTCTACCAACTCCTCATGGAGATTCCGGGCCTCAAGCTCAGCTTGCCGGCAGGCGCATTCTACATGTTCCCTGACGTCAGCGCTTATTATGGCAAGAGCGACGGCGCCACAGTCATGAAGAACAGTGACGACTTATGCATGTACTTGCTTTACAACGCTCACGTGGCATGTGTCGCAGGTGGTGCATTCGGCAACGACAACTGCATCCGTCTGTCATACGCCACATCAGAGGACAAGCTCCGCGAGGCAGCCAAGCGTCTCAAAGAAGCTTTTGCAAAACTTAAATAACGCAAATAATGATAAAAGAAGATATCAAAAAGCTTTTTAAGTCATTCAACGACAAACGAATACTTATTATAGGTGACGTTATGCTCGACCTTTACCTTAACGGCAAGGTCGAGCGTATCTCGCCTGAAGCTCCCGTGCCTATCGTGGCTGTGGGCAATCGTTTCGCGCGTCTCGGAGGTGCAGCAAACGTAGCACAAAACATCAAGGCTCTCGGCGCAGAACCGGTGTTATGCTCCATCATCGGCGACGACTCCAAGTCACACGACTTCTTCAACCTGCTTAAGGAGCACGACATGCCAAGCAACGGCATAGTGAAAAGCAAAGAACGCCGCACCACCACTAAATACCGCATCATAGGCAACAACGCCCAGATGCTCCGTGTTGACGACGAGGACACCTTCAACCTCACGGAGAAGGAGCACCAGGCATTGTGCGAGAAAATCGACAGCATCCTCTACAGGGAGCGCATCGACGGCATCATCCTGCAAGATTATAATAAAGGTGTGCTCACTGAAGACATCATCCGTCACACCATCACTGTCGCCAACAACAAAAACATCCCTGTAGGCGTCGACCCGAAGAAAAACAACTTCCTTGCTTACGAACATTGCACGCTCTTCAAGCCCAACCTTAAAGAGCTCAAAGAAGGCATAAACATAGAGTTCCCTACAGATACCATCGACGGTATCTTATTAGGTGTCAGCGCATTACAAGACAAGTTGCAATGCCGTTTCGTGATGAACACCTTGTCGGAGCGCGGAGTCCTGATGCAGGAAATGGTCAACGGCGAGAAAAACCATCATTATATCCCGGCACATCTTCGTAAAATAGCCGACGTATCGGGAGCCGGCGACACTGTACTTGGCGTCGCAATGCTTTGTTTGGTATGCAATCAGGATCCTTATCACATCGCAGCCATCTCCAACCTGGCCGGCGGTCTCGTATGTGAGGAAATCGGCGCTGTGCCTATCAACAAGGAAAGACTGTTAAAAGAAACGGAAAAAATATAATAAGAATGTGTTTTTTGCGTTAGTAAGTCTATGAGATTTGAATTTTCATATAAAAAAGCTCTGCTTATCATCGGTTTCGTGCTGTGCATGATTCCGCAAAGTATTATGGCTCAGAGCGAAAAACCGAAAAATCTGTTGCTGTACGATAACCAGCCTTACCATTTCGGATTCATCATCGGGATCAATCGTATGTCGTACTCCATAAATTGTAAAGAGAACTACCAGTTGGTAGAACACCCTTCCACCGAATTTGTCACAGGTGATGATGACATTAATTTTTCAGAGGATCATCTTTACAATGTAAGAAGTATAACGCCGATACCTCAATATGGTTTCACCGTCGGAGTTGTCGGAAATCTGCGTCTTGGCAAGTATTTTGACCTACGCCTGATACCCTCGCTAAGCTTTGGAACGAGAAGCATCGAATATCACATCATGGACGCCGGAACCTTGGAATACCAGTCGTTCACCAAATCCATATTCTCAACTTTTATGGAGTTTCCTCTGCACGTAAAATACAGGTCAAAGCGAATGAACAACGTCGCTGCATATATTATAGCCGGAGGTAATTTCAAATTAGACCTTGCATCACAAAAAAAAGACAAGTCTGAAAAAGGACAGATTAAAAACATAAAAGTAAAGAAGACGGACATAGCGGCGGAGATAGGTGCAGGCTTTGATTTTTACACCGGATATTTCAAACTCGGCGTCGAAGTGAAGATGAGTTACGGCTTACTTAATATCATGGATTCGCAGAATTTAATATACGATTCGAGTATAAAAAACATCCACAACAAAACATTCCAAGTGTCTCTGACATTCGAATAAGCAATTTAGCGAATCTATACGCTGTTGATTTTCAATAATTTAACAATATTTTTTAAAAATTAAACTTTTTTAGTGTTTATAACGAAAAAAGTTGTATCTTTGCAGCGCAAAAAATCGGTCTCTTCGTCTAGTCTGGTTAGGACGTCAGGTTTTCATCCTGGTAACTCGGGTTCAAATCCCGGAGAGACTACAGATCAGCCACTAGCCATTAGGTATTAGCCATTAGAAGGAAAAGCTAACGGCTAATGGCTAAAAGCTAATAGCTAAAACCGGTCTCTTCGTCTAGTCTGGTTAGGACGTCAGGTTTTCATCCTGGTAACTCGGG
>R20__coassemble_139_pt1 | contig 56087 bp, 56 predicted proteins | sample R20__metabat2_high_PE_049 | metagenome-assembled genome bin R20 | reverse complement strand
ATATCCGTTTATAAGATCCGTGTAGTTCTTTTTATACTCCTCATTAATAATTTTTGAAAGGTAAGTGCGATTGGTCTTGCATAATTTTGCCAACTTTTCCAAGGTCAGTTCTTGGTCTGTGTATATTTTATTTTCAATAAACTCTGTTCCCAAAAAAACAATTATACTATTTTGTTTCTCTTCGGGCACTATATTATTTAAACTTTTAATTTTTTGTTCTGTTTGAATTATTTCCAGATTTTTTTTGACAATCCATTTATACGCCGTGTTTTTCTTTCTGTACAAGACAAGAATGATGACAAACAACACAGACAATATCAATGAGATTATGGCAAAACCTACAATATGTTGTCGTTGATTATATATTTTGATGGCTTGTATTTCATTTGTGAATCGCAATTCAAGATTTCCCTTCTCAAGTCTTTCATTATTATACTTTTCTTCAAGCAAAGCATTACGCGCAGATTTTTCTACATACAGCAAACTGTCGTTAATAACTGACGCCCTGCGGTAATATTCATATGCTTTTTTGTAATTTCCACACTCTAAAAACACGTCTGACAGCTGTTCCAAGGCTTGACTTTCGATGTTCTTTTCTCCCGTTTTTTTTACAAGATTCAAGCAATGTATACAATAATCACAAGCAGTATCAAATTGTTCCAAAGCAAAATAAATCTTCGATAACTGCAAATAATTGCTTGACAACAGACTGTTATTATTCAATTCAAAGCATATATCATTGGATTTATTATAGTAGTTTATAGCTTGTCTATAATCCATAAGATTTATATACACACTGCCGATATTAGAATAGTTGTATGCATTCCCGTCTTTGTCATTATCAATGTCACAAATGGACACCGCCTCAGAAAAGCATTTCAAAGCTTGTTCGCATTCACCCATATCTTTATAAATCGATCCCATATTTGTTAAACAAATTCCATGACCCTTACTGTCATTTAATCTAACAAAAACTGTATCTGCTTCAATAAAAAACGAATTGGCTTTCTCATAATCATGCAACAGATAGTAAACGTTTCCTATTCCAAGTTTGCACCTCGCTATATGCATATCGTTCTTTTGATTCACGAAAAGCTTCAATGCCTTGAAATTATATTCATTGGCCCGTTCATAATCTCCTATTTTGGTATAAATCATTGCTATGTTACTTTCGGCAATAGCTTCATCAAATTCCTTATTGTTTTGCCTTGCCTTGTCGATTGCCATCAATGAATAATCTAACGCTTTATGGTTAATGCCCTTGTTGAAATTTAAAACCGATATCAAATTATAGCACTGATACGCTTTCGTATAGTCATTAATAGCTTCAAACACATTAGCAGAATAAATAAGAATGCTGTCGCTTTTTTCTAGAGACATATGGATGTCGGCATCTTTCAACATATTTAAATAAACGATTGCCAAACCTACCGAATCGCATCCCTGTATATATATATCAATCAACGTGTCGTATTGGGGATAAGCCGTTGTAAAATCCTGTGATTGGATGCTATTTACAAATATACAAACGAGAATAGTTATAACGATTTTTTTCATGTTGAATTCAGCATAATTATAATATAAGAATTATTTTTATAGGATTAATTTCGTGTTGCCTTAATGGTTTAGGCGGTACAAATATACAAATTATTATTAGAAAGTCCAATATATTTTAAAAATATATGTAAGACAGTAAAAAGTCATAAAACGTATTGTAAATGGGAAATTGACGAATATATTCAAAATAAAACCCCAACTAATTGAATATCAATAGGTTGTTGTTTTAAGTGGTACCAGCGGTACTTCTCAAAATAGTTAACGTTGACAAGAGTTGAATAAGTTTGACAAAGTAACATACTGTAAATCAGTACTTTTTGATATTCTTGATTATCCCATACTTTGTCATCTTTAGTCAAGTTTAGTCATCTTTAACCATCTTCGTAGACAAAAATGAAACTTTTTGTCTACCGAGAGACAAATTTCAAAGATTAATCTCGACTTCTGTTGTTAGTTTACAAATACCGCCGCAAAGGTGCGGAACCATTGCAATAGTAAATAAAACCCTCATTTTTTATCATTTCTAACCTGTTGATTTTCAATAGCACTTACCAAAAGGTGCGTGTATTGACAAAAGGTAAGTAACTGAAAATTAGAATTTTTTGTATATTTTTGCAGCATCAAATAAAAAAAACGATGAACAAGAAAGAGATACAAAGCGCAACTTTCCCCGATTGCCCAATACGCAATGTGATTTCACACATCACCGACAAATGGTCATTGCTTGTACTATACACCTTGGAGCAAAAAGAAGTGCTGCGTTTCAAGGACTTGTGGCGACAAATCCCCGACATTTCACAAAAGATGCTGACCTCGACATTGCGTCATCTTGAGGACGACGGCATCATCAGCCGCGAGGTGTTTATGGAAGTTCCGCCAAGGGTGGAATATCGCCTCAGCGAGCGTGGACAGAGTCTCATGCCGCATCTTGACGCGCTGATCCTATGGGGCATTAAGCATCAGGATGTCATTTTAAAAGACAGGACAGAACACTCTAAGTCAAATAATTAAAAACATTACAAAATGAAAAAGATTCTTATCGTCAACGGAAGTAAGAGAATGAAGGGCAACTCCTATGCTTTGGAAGCCCGTATCGTCGAACAACTGAAAGGCAAGGTCGAGGTGACCTGCCTCGAAATCGCCAAGAAGGATGTGCGTCCCTGCCTCGCCTGCGATGCCTGCAAGCGGCAGCACACCCCCAACTGTATCCAGAAGGATGATTTCACGGCGTTGATTCCTGAAATCGACAACTGCGATGCCATGCTCATCCTCGCCCCTGTGCATTGGGACCAGTTCCCTGCTCAACTGAAGGCTTTACTCGACCGCACCTATTCCTTCATGGACTTCACGCAGCCCGATTTCTCGATGGCCACGCGTAAAGACAAGAAAATTGCAGCATTTATGTGCTCAGGATTCGGTCCTGTAGATGTATACACCAGAATGGCAGAAGCCAACCTGAAACTCTTTGCCACCGCTGGTTTCACCACTTGCAAGGCTCATGTGGCAGGCGATGCCAATGTTCCCGGGAGCATCATGGAGAAGCCTGAGGAGCTAAAGGCCGCCGATGAGATGGTGGAATGGCTGCTTGCTTGATACCACTAAAACACGAATACTATGCAGACAGCTTTGGATTTCCTCAAAGCGCACAATGAAATTGCCCTTGCCACCTGCGAGGGCAATCTTCCTAAACTGCGCTTGTTTCAGATCATGAAACAAGAAGGAACGCGTTTGTTTTTTGCCACATCGCCCGAGAAGTCGGTTTATAGGCAACTGCTCGAGAACCCTGACGTTGAGATATTGGCCACTGATAATCGGGTTTCGGTTCGTTGTGAAGGTAAGGTGAGTTTCAATGTAGATGATGCTACCCAACGTTGGATTTACGATAATAATCCCGTGTTACCACGTCTTTATTCGGGTTACGACAAGTTGGCTTATTTCGTCCTGCCGATTGCCGCGATGGATTATTTCGACCTCAACCCGACACCGCCAGTATTTAAGCATTATGACTTGATGACTGGTAAGACATCAAACGGCTTTGTTGGTGAGCGGTTTCAATAAAATGTTTATTTTTGTAGTCTGATAAATCTTTGTCTTATGGATATTGATAAATTACACGAAGCCCTTCAAACTGCCTTTGCCGTGGTAGTCGGCGCTGGCGCTGGACTTTCCACAGCGGCAGGATTTACATATTCGGGCGAAAGGTTTGAGAAATATTTCTCCGATTTCATCGAAAAATACGGCTTTACCGATATGTACACGGCTGGATTTCATCCTTTTCCGAGCGAGGAAGAGAAATGGGCCTATTGGAGCCGCCATATCTACTACAATCGCTATGTTCCCGCTCCGAAGCCTGTGTACGACAACCTGCTGAGACTGCTGAAGGGCAAGGACTATTTCGTCATCACTACCAATGTGGACCACCAGTTCCAAAAAGCGGGCTTTGACAAGCAGAGGCTGTTCTACACCCAAGGCGACTATGGCCTTTTCCAGTGCGCAACGCCTTGCCATCAAAAGACCTACGATAATGAGGAAGTGGTCAAACGGATGATTGCGGAACAAAAGGACTTGCGCATCCCTTCAGAGTTGGTGCCGCGATGCCCTGTTTGTGGCGGACGGATGGAAGTCAATCTGCGCTCAGACTCCACTTTTGTGGAAGATGAGGGCTGGCACGCTGCCGCGCAGCGTTACCTTGATTTCGTCAACGGCCACCAGAAAGGTAAGGTGTTGTATTGGGATTTGGGCATCGGGAGCAACACCACGACCATCATCAAACTGCCCTTCATGCAGCAGACCTACCGCAATCCCAAGGCAATTTACGCCACAATCAACCTCGGTGAGGCCTTTACCGTGGAGCAAATCAAGGACAGGTCGATTGTCATCGACGCGGATATTAACGAAGTGTTGAACGAGCTTTTATCAAGATTATGAACCGATTGGATTATTTGATAGACTACCTTATTAAGGAAGACAGCCGTTATTCGGAGCTGGAGATTCCCGAAAGTATGGAGGAGAAACGTGACCTTTTCCGTGCCTTGCGTAACATTCGTGAGTCGAAACCTGTGAGCGAGGAGTTTCTGCGCTTGCAGGACGAGGAGCTAAAAGCTCAGCTTGAAGAAAAAGGCATCGTGGAATTGCCCAAAGAGCCAAGAATCCAGCTGTGGCAAGGAGACATTACACGCTTAAAGGTCGATGCCATCGCGAACGCGGCCAATAGCCAGATGTTGGGTTGCTTCTATCCTCTGCACAAGTGCATCGACAACGCCATCCATTCGGCTGCGGGTGTTCAGCTGCGCGAGGAGTGTCACCAGATGATGCTTCAGCAAGGTCACGAGGAACCGACTGGCCAGGCTAAAATCACCAAGGCTTACAACCTCCCTTGCCATTATGTGATTCACACAGTTGGGCCGATTATCCCGACAGGCATTCCGACGCCAATGCAAAAAGAACAGTTGGCCTCATGTTATCGTTCCATCATGCAGTTGGCCGATGAAAACCACCTTGAAAGTGTGGCTTTCTGCTGCATTTCAACGGGTGAGTTTCGCTTCCCCAATGGTTTGGCGGCTGAAATCGCGGTAAAGACCATTTTGGATTACTTTGACGAGCATAAGGAATGCAGCGTTAGGCAGGTAGTTTTCAATGTGTTCAAGGATGTAGATAAGCTGATTTACGAAAGACTTTTGGCCAAAGATTGAGGGTGAAAACAAACCGCCGCAAAGGACAAAAACCCTTGCGGCGACAGCTTGTCATTAAGGGAAAAGACTTAATACCCCAATCCCTTAAGCCACTTCTCGACTTTCGCTTTATTCGTGCGCACCTCGTGGCCATAGATGCTCCAGCCTTTCTGGACTTTGGCCTTGGGGAAGGCACTGCGCACGTCGCTCTCACAGCTGGCCAAGCCGCTGCCTTCGTGGGTGGTGAAGGGGATGACGGTCTTGCCATCGAGGTTGATGTCCTTGAAAAGCGTGAACATCACCTGCGGGTAGGTGCCCCACCATACAGGACCACCGATGAAGACGGTTTCGTACTGGCTGAGGTCGGGAGCCTCGCCTTCGTATGGCGGCAGTTCACCTTTGTTGGCTTCCTCTTTGGCGAGGTTAATCAGCGGCGTATAGGCCATACCGTCGTATTTGTGGGTGACAATCTCATACTGGTCGGCACCTGCGATTTCACTGATGTAGTCGGCCACAATCTTGGTGTTGCCGACCTCGATATTTCCCACACTGTAGTTGTCGCCTGCATGGGAGAAGAAGATGACGATGGATTTGCTCATATTGTTATTGTTTGATGGTTTGTCTTCTTGTTTGTTTTGCGCGCAGGCACCGAGGCTCAACGTCAGCAGTGCTGCTATAACTAATGTGAGTTTTTTCATTGTTTATTGATTTTAGTGTATTGCTCATTTTTTCTACTTATCTTCGTGGTAACTTTTGTAGGATTGCTAATGACTTGTGATTATGTTATCTCGCAAGTGTGTTAGATGTATCCTTCTTTGTGCTCTTGGGAACGCTGGCAAGCTTAGTGATACCACTGCGGTCGCCATAGACGGTGAGTTTGTCGAGCTCGGCGGTGAGGGCGGCGTATTCCTCCTGAGCGAGGATGACATCAACGGCACCGAGGTTCTCGATGATACGCTCCTCAAGGCGCATACCTGGGATGGGAACGAGGCTCTCGTAAGCCATCAGGTCCCATGCGAGAGCTATCTGTCCGGGCGTACAGTGTTTCTCGGCGGCATAGCGATGGATGAGGTCGAGCAGCGGCTGGTTCTTCTGCATGTTCTCCTTGTCGAAACGGGTGATGACGGTGCGCAAGTCGTTGCCTTTGAACTCCGACTGGGCATTGTACTTGCCGCTGAGGAAACCGTTGGCCATCGGTGAGAAAGCCACATAGCCGATGCCCAGTTCCTTACAAAGCGGCAGCACGTCCTTTTCCCACTGGCGGGCCATCATGGAGTACTCACTCTGGATGGCAGCGATGGGGGTCACGGCATGCGCCTTGCGAATCTGCTCGGCAGTGGGCGACGACTGTCCCCAGGCACGAATCTTACCTTCCTTGATGAGTTTGCCCATGACGAAGGCGACTTCCTCCTCATTACCCTCACGCATCTGGTGCTCAGTGTAGATGTCGATGTAGTCGGTCTGCAGACGGCGCAGCTGGCCTTCGAGCGTCTTGCGGATGCCCGTCTCGCTCAGTTTGTCCTCCTCAAAGGTATGGCCGGGCAGTTTTTCAGGCCAGAACTTGGTACTGATAACAATCTGGTCGCGGGGCAGTTCCTTCAGTGCTTTTCCCACGAACTCCTCGTTGTTGAAGTAGCCGTACATCTCGGCTGTATCGAAGAAGTTGCAGCCCCGCTCAAATGCGAAATGCACCAGGCGGATGCCTTCCTTCTCCTCTGGCCCCTCACCGTAAGCATGTGTGAACCCCATGCAGCCCATTCCGATGGCTGATACTTCCAGATTGCCTAGTTTTCTTGTCTTCATATTACTTCAGGTTTTCGCGGAAGAACTGTTCCAGTTTGTCCCAGGGGATATAGTTGCCTTTGCCGCCGTCGTAGAGGTCGCAATGGACGGCTCCTGGGATAATCAGCATCTCCTTGTTGCCGACAACGGTGCTGCCTGTCTCATTGGGCTTCACGCCAGTCATCTGCTCAAAGGCGTCGCGACCCATATAGCAGCTGTGGGCATTCTCGCCGTGCATGATGAGGACGGCGTTGCGGATCTCGTTGATGTAGGTCATAATGGGCATGTTGAGCAGTGCGGCACCGCCACTGATGTTCCAGCCGTCGGTACTGTTACCGCTACGCTCATGGTAGCCGCGCGAGGTGCGGTAGTAGTCGTAGTAGTCTTTGAGAAATTGCGGCATGTCGTCGGTCACGTCGGCCACGCCACCCATACGGGGATACTCTCCCGAGGCAAAATCCTTGGTGCGTTGCTCGGCCACGGCTTTGCGCATCCGGTAGCGGCTCTCCTCGTTGTCCTGCTGGTCGAAGTAGCCTTTGGCGTTCACGCGGCTCATGTTGTACATCGTGCTGGCCACGGTGGCCTTGATGCGCGGGTCGGCAGCGGCAGTATTGAGTGCCATGCCGCCCCATCCACAGATGCCGATGATGCCGATACGCTCAGGATCGACATTGGGTTGATTGCTAAGAAAATCGACGGCGGCCATGAAGTCCTCAGTGTTGATGTCAGGCGATGCCGTGCGACGCGGCTCACCGCTGCTCTCACCTGTGAAAGAGGGGTCGAAAGCGATGGTAACGAAACCGCGCTCGGCCATCGTCTGCGCATAAAGTCCCGAACTCTGCTCCTTGACGGCACCGAAAGGACCGCAGCAAGCAATGGCAGGCAACTTGCCTTCGGCATTCTTGGGCGTATACATATCAGCCACCAAAGTGAAGCCGTAATGGGTTTTGAACGTGACCTTCTTGTGGTCCACTTTGTCGCTCTGCGGGAACACCTTGTCCCATTCTTGAGTCAATGTCAATGTCGTATTCATAGTCTCTTCGTTTGTCGTTTGTTCGTTCTCTTTTGTTGTGCAGGCCGTGAGCATCATGCCCATCAGCACAGCGGCTAATAATATTTTCTTCATTTTCGTTCGTTTTAAAATTTGCTGCAAAATTACATCCTATTTTCGTCACCACACCTACCCGAATCTTGGAAAGAATTACCAGAATTACGGATAAGTGAATCCGTTCACATACTATTTCATCTCATTCAATCTACGTTCGATTTTGTTGAGAGTGTCGAAAAAGCGATACGTAGCGACGGCGGGACCAAAGAGCAACACGCCAAACGTGTTCCATCCGAACATGTGCCACCACGAGGTATAGGGTCCTACGATGCCGAGTTCTCTGGCTTTGTCTCGCAGCTCTTCGGCAATACGCGCCATCCATACAAGCGTGTAGATGAACATCGTTGGAATGCCCAACACGTATGCCACCCAATAGCGTTGCGTCTTGTGCCCGAGTATCTCGTCTATCTCATCCTGCAAACCCATCTGCATGTAGATGAGAAAGAACAATCCCGCCGTGCAGAAGTCAATCAACCCGAGCAGAAATCCCGGTCTATTTGTGTGATTGTATCTCAAAATCAATGTGTTGCTTTAAGATACTGCAAGTCACCGTACCAATAGGAAGCGGTGCAGCCGCCGTCGATGAGGATATCAGCACCGCTGATGAAACGGCCTCGCGAGGACATCAGGAACTCTGCCAGGTCGCCCACCTCGTCAGGCGTTCCAGCTCTGCGGGCGGGCATACCGGCAATCATGTCGAGATAGCCCTTGGCACGCGGGCCGTGCAACTCATCATTGGCCAACGGCGTGATGATGATGCCAGGACTGATGCTGTTGATGGTGGCACCGCGCTTGCCCCAGCGGCAGGCCTCGTACATCACGCGTAGAACGTTGCAACGCTTGGAGTACTGATAGGCCTTCAACGTGTCGGTAATCTCGCGGATGAATGGCAACGACAGTAGCTCCTCAACGGGCAATGTGGCCAGTGCTTCGTTCTGCTCCTGCGGTAGAGCAGGTAGGCGGTGGCCGCTCTGCGAGGAAATAATCACACCAGAGCCGCCCTCGGCAATCACTTTGCCAAACTCTTCCAACAAAACGCTTGTGCCATAAAGGTCAACACGCAGAATCTCCTCCACGGGAGCCTGAGAGGGAGATACGCCAGCTGCATTCACCATATTGATGACCTCGCCTTTCGAAGTGGCAAGCTCCACCAGTGCCAAGATGTCCTCCTTGCTTCCAAGGTCGCACCTGATGGTCAAGCACTCAAAGCCCGCATCCTCCAGCGTCTGTTTCGCACGGTTAGCATTCTCAATCGAATAGTCAGCCAACACAATGTGCCGTCCAGCCGACACGCGACGGATAATCGACTGCCCGATGCTGCCGGCACCCACTAATACCGATACTTGCTTCATGGTTAATCAATGCTTACAATATGGTACTTTCTGCTGCCTAGACCGATCTGCTCAGCATGCTCCACGGTGTGGATGCCGTGACGGCTCTCGATGCGCTCACGCATGCTTGCCACATCGTTCTCTTCGGTCTGCTCCTGTCCTAAAACGAGGTCGATACAGGCCTGGTCAAGTGCAACAGGATCGAGTGAGGCAAGGATGCCCATGTCTTTCAATGCCACGGGCGTGGGGTTGCCGTTACAGTCGCAGTCGATGCTCATATTGTTCATCACGTTGATGTAGATGACCTGGCCCTTGAAGTAGTCGTGAACGGCAGCGGCGGCATTGGCCATGCATTCGAGAAACTTGTCCTGGTTCTCGGGTTTGATGTAGGTCCACAACTCGGTGTAGTCCTCACAAAGTCCGTTGGTGTGGATGTAGGTCTTGCCGTTACGCGAAGCCACGCCGATGCTGGCGTTTTTCAGCACCCCGCCGAAGCCGCCCATCTGGTGGCCCTTGAAGTGGGCGAGGTTGATCATGCAATCGTAGTTCTGCAAGTGGCTGCCAACGATGTTGTACTTCATATAGGTGGTGTCGCGCACAGGAATTCGCATCTCGCCCTCGGCATCCATGATGTCAACGCCGCCTACGGTATTGTAGCCATGGTCCTCGATGACTTTCAGGTGGTCTTCGGTCAGCATACGTTTGCCAGCGTAAGCGGTGTTGCACTCCACTAATTTGCCGTTCACTTTCTCGATAAGTCCACCGATGAGGGCAGGTTTCAGGCTGTTGTTGTTGCCAGCCTCGCCGGTGCTGATTTTGACGGCCACGCGCCCTTCGGCATTAACACCTAAGGCTTCATAAATGCGAATGAGTGATTCAGGAGTGATTTCCGTGGTCATATAGACCGTGGAACCTTCTTCCACTTGCTGAGGCTCCTCAGGCTGCTGAGGTTGTTCGGTTTTGCCGCTCTGTCCGCAACTGGCGAACATCATGGCGGCAGCGATTAGTGTTATCATACTCTTTCTCATCTTTGTTATTTGTTATGTTGTTTATTTCAGTTTATCATACACTTCATCCGTCACCGGCTCTAACCACTCGTTGCTGGCTCCAGGTTGCACATCGGCGTGGTAAGTGAGGTGCTGCATCCAACTGTCGGCAGCGGCGCCATGCCAATGCTTCACGCCTTCCGGGACAGCAATGACCACGCCAGGCTTCAGCTCAACGGCCTCCTTGCCCCACTCCTGATACCAGCCGCGACCGCTGACACAGACGAGCATCTGCACCTGCTTGTGGTGGACGTGCCAGTTGTTGCGGCAACCTGGCTCGAAGGTGACGTTGCACAATCCGCTTTGGTCGAGGATGGCGAGGTAGCTGTTGCCGATGAAATACTGGGCGTAGGCGGTGTTGGGCTCGCCCAGAGGCCAAACCGAGTTGGAATAAGGCATCTTCTGGTCATCCACCACGGCGGCGATGGCAGCTTCTGCACGCGAGGCTTCCGAAAGCAGCCCGTTGGCTTTCAATGCCTCAGGGATACTGCGGAGCTGCGCCTCGGTCAATCCCATGTTTAAGGCACCACGCACATGGGCCTGCAACTGCGGCATCACGTTCTCCAATCCGCTCAAGGCACTCACGGTGATGAGTTCGCGGTCGGCGAAGGTGAGGTTGTCGCGGGCAAAGATGTCGCCAAAGAGGTGGGCTTTCAGGTAATAGTCCTCGGCGGGACAGAAATCGTAGTTAAAGGCACCGCCGCTGACTTGTGTCTGAGTCTCTGTGCCTTGCTTCAATGCGTCATAGTCGTTTGGCAATGGCGAGGCGTCCTCTCCCGCTTCGGTTTTCAGCCCTTTGGCTTCGCGTTCAGCGATGACCTTTTGCAAAGTACCCAATGCGTTGAGCGAACGCGGGAAGCCTGTGTATGCATAGAGTTGAGAAAGAGCTTCCTTGATTTGGCTGATGGTCAGCCCGTTGTCGAAGCCTGCGTTGATGGCTTGCGCCAAGGCTGTGTAGTCGGCTTTGGCTTCGTTGCAGGCGATGGCGGCCATATTGGCGGCTTGCTCGGTGGTGAAGGTGAGTGTGTTCATCTCTTTTTGGGGTTTGTTCTCTTGTCGGCAGCCTGCCAATAGCATCGTGGCCACAAGTGTAAGGATTACTGTTCGTTTCATCTCTTTCATTTTTTTATCACCAATTCTTTATTAGGTAGTTCATTGAAATATCTTGCCAGCTCCCCATGCCTTGCCGACCTCGTCGCCGATAGTGCGATAGCTCATGGCAGAGGCATCGAACACGATGGGCTTCAGCTTCGCCAGGTCCACCTTACCGTCGGTGAGGATGCTGTCGGCTGCACTCTGGTTGACGACCTGGCCGATGAGCATGCCGTCCTCAAAGCTCACCACACGACACTCCAGCGTCAGCGGATATTCGTTGATGATGGGTGCATCCACATTGGGTGAGGGTGTGACGGTGAAGCCCACCTTCTCAACTTTATTGGCCACCTGTCGACCACTCACCAGTCCGAAGTAGTCCGACTCGGCCACTGTTCTTTCGTCGGCAAAGCTCACGGTGAATGCCTTCGTCAGCGCAAGGTTGTCCGTCGTCTTGTGCTCCGACAGGCTGATGACTATCTGATCGTAATCCAGTTGCCCAGCCCATGCCGCCATCATCACATCGGGCACCTTGTTTTCATCCCACGTGGCTATCATCACGCAGGGCTGAGGTGTGGTCACCAGTGCATGTGCCGCGCCGAAGTTCTTGCGACCAGCCACCTCGTTCACTTTCTCGTTCTGTTTCATAGTGTTCTCGTTTACGTTTTGATTCACGTTTTCGTTTTTGTTCCCGCTGCAAGCCGCCAGTGTCAGCAGCAATGCGGCGACTAATGTCACTTTCTTCATTTTCATTTTACAATCTTAATATCAACGTTTGCTTATTACATTTGGAGTAGTTAGAGATACTTTGCAAAGAACGGGTCGATAAACTCAAATGCCTCACTTACGAATGGGGCAAGATCGTACATGTCGAAGTGGCTGGCTTCGGGGATAACGTGCATCTCCTTCTTGCTATGCGGCACGGCTTCGAATACCTCCGTCGAAGCTTCGCGGCTCCAGGCATTCTCACTCGTGATGACCAGATAGGGCTTCTTCATGTCGTGCATGATGTTTACCACGTTGTACTTCACCAGCTCCAATTGGCTCCACGCCACCACCTGGTTCGACCATCGGGGATGCGTGCCTCGCGACGAATAATAGTAGGCTGCACCCTCGTCGAAAGCTCGCGGCATGAAGTTCAGAAACATCAGCTTGCCCTCGCCTTTCTCGTATGCCACCTTAGCCGCACGCACCTCGTCCTCAGGACGGAAGAATCCAGCCATAGCCGATTTCGAGATGTCGGCAATGGCGGGTACGATGGCGGTCACTGCTTTCAGGCGCGACTCCTTCACACCAGCAACCGACATGTAGGAACCAGAGCCACAGATGCCTAGTCCACCGATGCGCTCAGCATCTACGTAAGGTAGGCTGACCAAAAAGTCAACAGCACCCTCAATGTCGCTTTCCTTCACTTCCGGCAACTCTTGTGATCGTGGCAGTCCCTCGCTCTCACCGAAGTATGTACCGTCGAACACCAGAGTCACATATCCGGCCTCTGTCAGTCGCTCGGCATACACCGACTGTGCCTGTTCCTTTACCGACAGCATAGGGCCTGTCACCACCACTGCCGGGTAATTCTCACTGATGTTGAATCCATTGGGTAAACGCAGAAGACCTGCCAGACGTGTACCCAACTGTTTGTTTACAAATACTACTTTCTGAATTTCCATATTGATTGCTTTTTTTATTGTTTTACAGATTATGCTGGCCAAGCCAGTCTGCCACAAGGTCGGCTATCTGGGCGTTGTTCTTCTCCTGGAACATAAAGTGGCTGTTGCCCTTGATGTTCTTTTCGGGCAGATAGATGACGGTCGCGTCACCACCATCCTCATTGTAATGCTCGGCGAAGTCACGACACTGGTTCATCACCATCTGCCAGAAGGCGGTGCTTTGGATGTCTTCGGGACCGTTCTCGATATAGTCGCCGAAGAGGAACAGCATGGGCACCTTCGCCTCGACGAACTTCTTGTAGGTGTCGCTGCCCACCTCAGGGGCGAACCCTGGCTCCAGGGCTATGATAGCAGCCACGTTCTCGGTGTCTGTCGCCCAGCCCACGCGACCACCCTGCGAGTGAGTCACGTAGATGCTTTTCTTGCCGGTCATCTTCTGCACGTCAGAGAGCACAGCACTCAGAGCCTTGCCGAAAAGCGGCTCGTCGTAGTTGCCCGTGTTGGGCGTCATTTGGCAGAAGAACTCCTCCAAGGCATCAGCACCCTCGGGGAACTGTGACCCCTCGTAGCGTTCTGGTGCCACACGGCCAATGCGGAAATGGGTGTACCAAGCCTGTTCGCCCACCTTGAACTTGCCATCGGCTACATCGCCCGGGTCGGTAACAATCTCCTCTGTGGCAGCAGCGGCACCACGGCGTGGCTGGTCAACGAGGAATACCGGGTAGCCCTTCTTCAGGAAGATGTCGCTCCAGCCTTCGCGTCCGTCGGGAGTGGCCTGCCAGCCCGTGCGAGTCTGTCCGTAGCCGTGCAGGAAGACGATGGGATTGCCGTTTGCACCAGCAGGAATCTGATAGAACGTGTTGGCATGGTCCACATGCGTTGTCGTGCCCTTGCGCTCCATGTCGAGCCAGTTCTGCGTGGCATCATATTCGCCGAGGATTGGGTCGGTAACACGACCTCCCGACGAGAATACTCCCTGCTTCTCAATCACCAGACCTTCAGCGGTCGGCTGCTCATTGTTGCATGCAGTAAAGGCGATGGCTGCAATGGCCAGAGCGCCAAGAAATAAAAGCTGCTTTTTCATAGTTTTATCCATAATTTTCAATCAAATACTTCACAAACTGTGGGTCACCGAAATTGATGAAACCGGCGTCCTGTTGGTTCAGGGTGGCAATTTGCGACATATCGTCGGCATTCAAAGTGAAATCGAAGATGTCGAAATTCTGCGCCATACGCTCCTTGTGAGTGCTTTTTGGGATGGCCACGATGCCGCGCTGCGTAAGCCAGCGGAGGGCAACCTGTGCGGCAGTCTTACTATACTTGGCTCCGATGGCGGCAAGCACGTCGCTCTTTACAATGCCCTCTGCGCCCTGTCCGCCGAGCGGTCCCCAGGCCATCATCTTCGTACCGAATTCTGCGTGAATCGGCTCGATGCCAGTTTGCTGCGCAAGGGCATTGCACTGCAACTGGTTCACCATCGGCTTCACCTCCACGTAATGCGCAAAGTCAAAGAAACGACCCGCCTGGAAGTTGCTCACGCCGATGGCGCGCACCTTACCTTCGCGATAAGCCCGTTCCATAGCTCGCCATGTACCGAACACGTCGCCGTAAGCCTGATGGATAAGCAGCAAGTCAATGTACTCCGTCTGCAATTTACGCAGACTCTCCTCAATGCTCTTGTAAGCTTTCTCCTCGCCAGCGTTCGCAATCCACACTTTCGTCACGAGGAACAGTTCCTCGCGCTTCAGTCCGCTCTTGCGCCAAGCATTGCCCACGCCTTCCTCATTGGCGTATGCCTGTGCTGTGTCGATGAGTCTGTAGCCCACGCTCAGCGCATCTGATACGCAACGTTCACACTCGTTAGGGCTCACCATAAACACGCCGTAGCCCAATGTCGGCATTTGCACGCCGTTTGATAATTTGATGTATTCCATATTATTATTTTACGTTTTTTATTAATTTTACGATGCAAAATTACAGCGGATTTTTCTGACAAAAGTTTTACAAAATACACTTAATTTTTCACTTTTTACGGAAAAATGCATTATCTTTGCCGCATGAAAAAGCAATTCATCTTTTCGGAAGACTTTAGTGCTGCCAATGACAAGGAGTTGAGCGGAAGTTGCATTCACCTTATCTGCACAGAGGGTGAAGGCAGTTTTGTGTTCAACGGAAAGTGTTTTCACATCTTCAAAAACGACCTTGTGGTGGTTGCCAACCCGCATAAAATCAGCAATATCGCCGCGCCGGAAAGTACCCGTGTGGAATGGTTTGCCGCCGGAAACAAGTTCCTGCACGGATTGCTGCCCGCTAACAACTACAGCATTGGTGGTGGTATAAGCCTCAACAACAACCCTGTTATCCCGCTTTCGGATGAAAATGCACGGCGTTTTCTGGACGACATCCACAGGCTGAGAGAACGGATGCAAGACACTGATTTCCAATTCTATGACGGCTTGATGGGAAGCCTCTGTCTCACGATGATTTACGATATTTTTGAGTTCCATGCACTGCATTATGGTAGTGTAAGTCACACTGAAAGAGCCGGTTACATCGTCAGCAACCTGATGCAGATGCTCTCCACAGGTATCAGCCGCACCGAGCGTGAGGTGTCGTACTATGCCGACAAACTCCATGTGTCGCCCAAATACCTCTCCGATACCGTCAGCCGCATCACCGGCACCAGCGTCACCACCTACATCGCCAACGCCACTGTTCCAATCATAAAGGAGCTCCTCGCCGATGAGCAACTTTCGCTGACGCAAATCGCCGACATGATGAATTTCAACACCCTGTCGTACTTCTGCCGCTATTGCAAGAAACACCTCGGCAAGACCCCATCGGAATATAGAAAGAGTTTGCAGCCGAAGGGGTGATGGAGCAAATCAAACACCGCCGCAAAGGCGCGAAAACCCATGCAGTGGTCTTGTTCATTAGATTCGCAGTTCCGTTATGGTGTCTCAAGAATCTTTACAACAGGAATTGCCTCGTCAACCGTGATGCCAAACTCTTTTGAGGTTGCAAAGGCGGAAAAATCAATCAATTTGCCCTGCATTATGTACTCCTCTATGTAGCCTCGCGCCTCTGTTTCATCAAGGAACAGTGACAAGGCTTGGATGAATTCTTCTACACTCATGGCCTGGCCTTCCTTTTCAAGAGCCTTTTGTTTGAGTGCAAGCAACAAGTCTATCATATTGCAGCGATATTCCGTGGCAAGTCGAATCTGATTGTCAAGGAAGAAAGCAAAAATACAACCTCTTCGATAAGGCAACCGGTTGTAATCGCCCAGTGTCCAATAGTTTTTCCAAACCTCATCATTTGAGAGGGTACTTAAAGGACTGGTATAATAAACCTCCAATTCATGGTTGAATTTGCGCTCAAACCAATCTGCCGACATCAATCCGCTACGCATCAGATTAACATAGGTCTGATAATCATTAAAGCCCTCTATAAACCACTGGTTCTCAATCTCCATCGATACTAATCCGCCAATCCAATGATGACCGATTTCGTGAGCAACCACAAACATCTTTTCTTCATCAAGAATGGTGTCAACACCTGCTTGGGCATATTTGGCGCAAAAGCCCTTCTGATAACCGATTCCTCCAATGGAATGGTCAATCTGACTGTCAATAAAAGGCAAGACAGCCAAAGAATACTCCTCCCATGCGGTATCAGCCCACGAATTCCGAATTGTTGTAAAATATTTTGAAAAGAAATCCTTGATTTCCAAAGAGTTGAATCGAATAATGTCAGGCAAATCCAATATAACATAGCCATCTGCAGTGCCCAACTTACAGTTATCCACCTCGACATTGTCTCCTCCTATAAAAAGAGTCATCATCAGGTCGTCAGTTGTTCCACACCACCATTCCCCCGCTTTCAACTTCGGATTGACATAGGAAAACACTTTGAATACGGTATCATCTGCCCATCGCAATGACGCTGTCAGATTCGTGTCTTGGGGCAACAAAAGCAAACAAACACTGGGGGCATACAAATAGTTCTTTTTCAACACAGGACGGAACAATTCCCTGACAAACTTGCCATCAGCGCCATCATCAACAACAACATAATGCATTTCCACTGGCTTTCTGTCATCAATGAATAAGGTGACAGTGCGGTTAGCAGAATCAATACTATATTCCGTGGAAGCGGAAAAATCGCGGAAACAGTTGAAGATATCCTGTTGGTTACCAAACCCCGGATTGCCGAAGACAAAGACAACACTATCTTCATCCGCCGGAATATAACGCATCTCTACTCCAATGGCCTGATGGGAATCATCATACGATAGTTGATAACGAACCCTGTTTTCATCAGGTTTGTTGCAACTCGCCGCAAAAACCATCATCAGCATTAGGGCGGCTATTGCCTTAAAAGTTCTGTTCATATCACTTCTGTTTTAGTTGTTTGAGATTGCAAAGATACAAAATAAACATAAAACACTGCCTCAAAGGATAAAAAAACCTTTCTGCGACCACATAATGATAGTCTGTTTGACTAAACCATTGCTTGTTTTATTGTTGAAAGACCTTTTTACCGTTACGAATCACGATACCATGATAATTCTCAGGCACGGGCTGCCCAAGCAAATTGTAAGCCTGACCTTGTAGTGTCTCTGACTGCCTTTCTTCCAAACCCGTTGGATGGCTCACGGCAAACGACACAGTAACATTGCCGCCGCCGACTGCCTCTTCCAATCCCGAAGGGTCAATGATATGCCCGATGCGGGAATAGCTGTAGCTGCTGCTGAAAGTCTCGTAGAAAAGCACCACACAGTTGTCACCATAAAGCATGAGGTCGCCAGCGTGGATGGTGCCGGGATGTACGCTGTTCGTGGGCAACGAGCGGTCGAGATAGTGGTATTTCTCGTTGCCGTTCAGCTCGCTCATCTCTAACGTAAGAGGTAGCATGGCGAGAAAAGCTTCGGCTGTGCTGTTCTGCTCGAGAGCGACATCGTACGAGCGTTCACCCACCGTAACAGTGATGCCTCCCAATGTGGTCGACGAAGGGGTGACAGACTTGTCGTTCTTCGTACAGGAAGTGGCAAAAAGGAGCATAACGGTGGCGATAAGGTTGAACACCGGCTTCATTTTAAATTTTTATTATAAAAGTTCGCAATGTAATCGAACGGGATGTAGTTGCCTTCGCCGCCGTCGTAGAGGTCGCAGTGAGTGGCGTTCGGCACGATGTACAACTGCTTGTTGTCGCGAGTGACGATGAACGGCTCGACCAGCGGGGCATTGAGCGGCTGCAGGTTGTCGTCCTGCCCCTGCATATCGACCTTTGCGCCTGTCATGTTTTCATAGGCGGTGATGCCGAAATAGCGGCTGTGGGCCTTTTCACCGTGCAGGATGAGGACGGCATTGTCTATTTCGTTGGTAAACTTGAGGAAACCGACATTGAGCCATGGCAGGACAGATGTCTTGTTCCAGCCCTCGTTGGAGTTGAGGCTGCGCTTGTGGTAGCCGCGCGGGGTCTTGTAGTATGCATGATATTGCTGAACGAACCACGGCATACCTGTCGGGTCTTCCACCACGCCGCCTGCACGCTCGTAAGAGCCGTTGCGGTAATCGATGAGACGCTGCTCGGCAAGGGCTTTGCGCATCGCGTCACGTGCCTCTTTGCTGTCGCCGTCGTCATGATAGCCGTTCTGCGACACACGGCTCATGTCGTACATCGTCGTAGCCACGGTGGCCTTGATACGTGGGTCGAGTGCCGCCGCGTTGAGGGCGATGCCTCCCCATCCGCACACACCGAGGATACCCACTTTGTCAGGGTTCACGTCGTCGCGTGTCATGAGGTAATCGACGGCAGCACAGAAATCCTCCGTGTTGATGTCGGGAGAAGACACATAGCGGGGTTCGCCGCTGCTTTCGCCCGTATAAGATGGATCGAAGGCAATAGTCAGGAATCCGCGCTCTGCCAGCGTCTGGGCATAGAGGCCGCTCGACTGCTCCTTCACAGCTCCAAACGGACCGCTGCAGGCGATGGCCGGCAACTTGCCTTCGGCATTGATTGGCTTATACAAATCCGCTACGAGTGTGATGCCGAAGCGGTTTTTAAAAGTCACTTTCTCGTGAGTAACTTTGTCGGATTTCGGGAACACCTTGTCCCATTCTTGTGTGATTTGAATGTTCATATTATCATTATTTTTTTGTTCGTTTTTGTTGCCGCAACTGGCTAATATCAAAGCCATAGTTGCAAATAACAGTAGTTTTTTCATTGTAAAAGATTTTCTGCAAAGATAAAAATAATTTTCAAAAATCAAAAAGTCATCTAATCATTTTATCGAAGCACCGATGTCGCTCAACAATTAGGCGCAACAAGACCCTCGCTCAGCTTTACTACACATTTTTAAAAAATTACGCCAAAATCATCTTTCAAACATGATTTTTTAAACAAATTTCAATCTTGTTCAACAGTGATCATACTTGGTCAACGGTTGTCAATTTTGGTCAAATTTAGTCAAAATCAGTCAAATTTTTCACAAATTTTGCATTTTGGTAGACAAAAATCTCAAAAATATCGCTCAAAACGACAAAAAGAAAAAGTCAACCGATTGATATTCAATTAGTTGACTTTCTTGCTCCGTGGTACCAGCGGGAGTTGAACCAGCGACACACGGATTTTCAGTCCGTTGCTCTACCAACTGAGCTATGGTACCCCTTTTTCGCGCTGCAAAATTACAACATTTTTTTATACACACAACATTTTTTTGAAAAATTTTTTTTCACAGTCATTAGCCGTCAATTATTGAATCTTCAGCTTTCGCAGAAAGGTGGCAATTCAATAATGACGACTAATGACGAATCTATTCAAATAATTTGTATTTTTGTACCCTGAAATTTGTTTATATGAACGAGATTTTAACCATCGATATCGGTAACACTAAGGCAAAATATGCTGTCTTCAACGATAAAAACATCGTCGAAACCAATATTTTTGAGCCTCTCTCCGACGATTTGACACAACTTTTGCAACGATATCCTAATATTAATAAAGGTATCATCTCCTCCGTCGGCGGAAAAATCCAGGAATGCCTCGCCCAACTCAAAAGCATCCCGATGACGGTGCTCTCAAACGAGACAAAACTGCCTTTCACCCTGACTTATCATGAAAAATCAAAAATAGGAGCCGACCGCCTCGCCCTCGTGGCGGCAGCATTCGCCGAAAAACCACACCAAAACAGCCTCGTCGTCGACATAGGGACATGCATCACCTACGACATCCTTACCAGCGACGACCGACACCTCGGCGGACCGATAAGTCCTGGAATGAACCTGCGCTTCAAGGCAATGCACGAACATACCGCCCTACTGCCACTCTGCACACCCACTCACAACGAACTCCAAATCATCTGCGACGACACCGTCGAATGCCTGCAAAGCGGCGTACAACTCGGAGTTTTACACGAAATTAAAGAATTTATTAAACTTTATTCATTGAAATTCAACGACTTAAATGTTTTTATCTCAGGAGGTGACAATATTTTTTTGCAAAACAAGTTAGATTTTTGTATTTTTGCAAGTTCAAACTTTATGTTTAACGGATTAAGATTGATTTTGGAATACAATGATATTCAATAAGTTACAAAAAATATCGTTTTTAACTGCCTTGATTTTTGTCATGGCAAACGGTGTTTTTGCGCAGTCCGATATCTCCTCACCGTATTCAAGATTCGGTTTGGGAACGATGGGAATGAACAAAACCAACACTGCAATGCAGGCTATGGGAGGCATATCCAACGCTTTGGACGGCATCCACATGCTAAACAGCGCCAACCCTGCATCATACGCCGAAATCGACTCGCTCACATTCCTGTTCAATGCCGGATTCTATACGAAAAACGTCACCTACAGAAATTCTGATCAGTCGGAAAAAGGCTCCAACTCATCATTCGACTATTTCGACATAGGCTTCGGCATCACAAAATGGCTCAAAATGGGTCTCGGCGTCACTCCGTGCAGCAACAGAGCCTACAACACAACGTCAAACTACGATTACCAATATCCTTACAGCATTGATTATGAAGGAATTGGCGGACTCAACAAACTTTACTGGGCCAACGGATTCAAAATCAGCAAGAACTTCGCCTTCGGCGTGAAAATGAACTACATCTTCGGAAATATCAACGACGAAACGACCGTATACTTCCCAAGCTACGTTTATTTCCACAACGAAAGACGTACAATCAACCTGCACTTCAGCGACCTGACATGGGACTTTGGTATCATATACAAAAAACAGCTGAGAAAAGACTATCGTATGAGCTTCGGCTTGGTGTATTCACTGCCGACCAACATGAATGCACACCGTAAAACCTTCATCCGGACGATGTTCAAAGGATTCGGCTCAAGCACAGAGACCATACGCGACACCATCCTTTACAAATCAGGCGAGAGTGTGGACATAAAATACCCGCAAGGCCTCGGCCTCGGCGTCACACTGCAAAAAGGCGAACGCTGGCTCATCGGCATGGACTTCAACTGGAGCAACTGGTCGGAATTCCGCATGAACAATGCCAACGACTCGCTGCAAGACGCCTGGAACATCGCCATCGGAGGATGCTTCACTCCGACACACACTACCCTTTCAAGCTATCTGCGCAAGATAACATACCGCGCCGGTTTGCACTACGACCAGACGTTCTTCAAAATCTACGGACACTCTATTAATAAATATGGTGTAACATTCGGCTTCAGCCTTCCGCTGACACGCGCCATGGCGGCACTGAACGTGGCATTTGAATTCGGCAAAATGGGCACCACCAAAGACAACCTCGTAGAAGAATCATATTTCAATATGTCATTTGGCATCTCATTACATGACAAATGGTTTGTAAAACGAAGATATAAATAATTAAAAATATTAAGACAATGAAATTAAGAAATTTATTAATTCTCAGCGCTGTTTTATGCATGTCAGCAGTGGCATTTGCACAGAATGATTGCGATCAGGACATTTCAATTTACAGAGAGCGATTCAAACAATGGGACGGCAAAGCCGCATCAGCAAACCCTATCATGGTGGATGCATGGAGAAAAGTCTTCATCAACTGTCCGGGCTCAAAGGAGAGAACCCTCACCGACGGAACGAAAATCGTCAACAACGCCCTCATCAGAGGCACCAAGGACAGTGCATTGAAAGAGAAATACATCGACACGCTCGTCATGGTTTACGAGACACGTATCCAGTATTTCCCTAACACCGCCAAAGGCGTCAACCAAGTCGGCAACATCAAAGGACGTATGGGTCTCGACCTCATGGCCTTCCCTACACGTATGGAACAGGCTTACAACGCCCTGAAAGACGCTATCGAAATCGACGGTAACAACAGCAACTACGCATTCATCGACGGTTATTTCGCAACAACCATCAACATGGTGAAAGCCGGCAAACTCGACGAGTCAGCAATCCTCGACGAATACAGCCGCCTCATGGATATAGTCGACTTCAACATCAAGAAATACACCGAAGCCGGCGATGAGAAACTTCTCAACAGCTACACCACAACGAAGAGCAACCTCGAAGGCGGCGTGCAGCCATACGCCAACTGCGAAGACCTCGTCCGCATCTATCAGAAGAAGTTCGACGCCGATCCGGATAATATTGAACTTCTCAATAAGATCGCAACAACCTTCGCCGCAAGAAACTGCGACAAGACAGATCTCTATCTCGCCGTGGCTATCAAACTGCACAAACTCAACCCTTCACCTGAATCAGCTTATTTCATCGGAAAGAGATATCTGTCAGACCAGGAATACGCCAAGGCGACAAGCTACCTCCTCGAAGCCACAAAATCTGACGACACCAAGTCAGCACAGCAGGCATACAAATACCTCGCACAGATTATGTGGAAGGAAGGCAAAGGCGAACAAGGCCGCGTTTACGCAAGAAAAGCCATCGAACTCGACAAGACCGACGGTGAGCCTTACATGATCATAGGCTACATCTACGCTGCAAGCAGCAAAGAATGCAACGTCAACCCATTGCACGCCAAAGCAGTCTACTGGGCAGCAGTCGACAAGTTCCAGAGAGCAAAGGAAGTTGACCCGTCAATCGCTGCAAAGGCAAACGAAATGATAAGAGAGTATTCAAAACTCTTCCCGACCAGCGAGGACGCATTCTTCTACAACGTGTTTGAAGGCGACACCTACCAGGTGGAATGCTGGATCAACGAGACAACAAAGGCAAGATTTTCAAATAATTGAAAAGACTGATCTATATATTACTGGAAATCAACATCATAGCACATGTTGTTATGATGTTGTTTTCTTGTGAAAACTCGATGGAGAAAGTCAAGCAGTTCATCGACAACGACACCATCACGGGACTGATGGCTTACGATGTTGTCATCGAACGCAGCGACTCGGGCATGCTCGTGGCACGACTCGAAGCGCCAATCATGCGCACCCTCGAAGACAAAGACAGCACCCTGCTCGAGTTCCCCCAAGGATTCACAGCCTACATGTTTGAAAACGGCAACGCCACCCCGACCTCAATGATTCGTGGCGACTACGGCGTGAACTACCAGAAAAAGGAAATGGTGGTCGCAAAAAACAACGTGGTGGTGGAAAACGTCAAGACAAACGAGAAGCTGGAGACCCAGACACTGTACTGGAACCAACGCAAAAAGAAAATTTACACAAGCAACCTTGTCAAGATATCAAGTCCCGACAAGCTGATTTTCGGCGACAGCCTTACTGCGGCGGAAAACTTCTCGCACCGCGAAATATTCGGCATACGCGCAACCATTGAATTGGATGACGATGAGTAACTGGTTAGTAGTCATAATATCACTTCTGGCATCGGCGCTCTTCTCGGGTGTCGAGATATCTTTTATCAGCTCTAACCGGTTGAAACTCGAGCTAGACCTCAAGAAGAAAAGCTTCTCAGCAAAGCTCATCAACAACTTCGTGCGACACCAGTCACAGTTCATGGGCTGCATACTGCTCGGCAACAACATCGCCAACGTCATCTACGGCATCGCGATGGCCCGACTGCTCAAACCTGCCATCGTCAGCGTCATGCCCGACGCCATCACCAACGAATTCACCATCCTGATTTGCCAAACCGTCATATCTACGCTTTTGGTGCTCCTCATGGCTGAGTTCATCCCCAAAACGCTATTCAGAATCAACCCCAACAAGCTGATGAACATCATGGCACTGCCGATGATGATACTGTACATCATACTTTACCCGTTGATTTTCATATACATAGGCCTATCGGAACTCATCATCAAATACATCTTCAGGATGGAAATAGCACCCGAAGATTACAAACTCAGTCCCGTCGATTTGAACGATTACCTAAAGGAATACGCCGACCCGAACGAAGAGGACGACGACATCCAGCAAGGTATAGAATTATTCCAGAACGCCATTGATTTTCAAACAGTTAAGCTTCGCGAATGCATGCAGCCGCGGAATGAGATACAGGCCATCGAAATAAACGAGAGCATTGAAGAGGTGAAACGTATTTTTGAGGAGACAAAACACTCGAAAATCATTGTGTATGAGGACAATATCGATAATATCGTCGGTTATATCCACATCAACGACCTCTTGCACAAAGGCGGAAGCATAAAGAAGAAAGTCAGACAGATTGAGTTTTATCCCGAAACATATGGAGCCCAGGATCTGCTGCAAAGATTGTCGAAAAAGCGTCAAAGCATAGCTGTTGTCGTCGATGAATTCGGAGGCACAGCAGGCATAATAACCACCGAAGACCTCGTGGAGGAGATTTTCGGAGAGATTGAGGACGAATATGACGAGGAAGACGACATCGAGAAAACCATCAACGAAAACGACAGGATTTTCTCTGCCCGACTTGAAATAGACTATCTCAACAAGACCTACAAATACGATTTCCCGGAGTCGGACGACTACGAAACTTTGGCCGGATATATCATTCATTATCACGAAAGTATTCCGCAAACCGGCGAAGAAATAGCCATCGGCGACTATCTTTTCAGGATTATCAAAGCTTCCGACACCAAACTTGAAGAGGTGGAAATCAAGAATAATCAATGAGTTAGCAATTTTTAATAAAATTTGTTGGGGGTATTTACATTTTTTGTAAATTTGCAGGCTCAAAATTAATATAGAAAATAAAATAAAAAAAGTAAATAAACTATGGCAGCAATTGGAAAAATCAGACAGCACTATGGTATCTTAGTGGTTATCATTGGTTTGGCTCTTTTAGCATTTGTTTTAGGTGACTTGTTCAAAAGCACCAACAGAAGAAGACAGAATGACGTCGCAGTCGTCAATGGCGAGAAGATTTCATACCAGGATTATGCGAACAGAGTAGATCAGAACATGCAGAATCAGAAGAGAATGTACGGTCAGTTGACCAACGACCAGTCATTCAGCATCCGTCAGCAGACTCTCGACCAGATGATCAGAGAAATCATCATGGAAAAGGAATACAAGGCACTCGGTATCGCTGTTTCAACAGAAGAGCTCACCGACCAGTTCCTCGGCGAGAAGCCTAACCAGTACGTGGCACAGAGCTTCATTGGCAAAGACGGTAAATTCGACAGAGAGATGTTGCAGAGCTACATCAACAACTTCGACAACTTCGATCCTGAGACACAGGCAGCATGGATCAACTTTGAGAATGCCATCGCTGAAGACAGATTGAACACCAAGTATGAGAGCCTTCTCAAACACGGTTTCTATATGCCTAAGAAACTCGCCGACCGTTACAACGACAACAAGAATCTCAAGAGAACCGCTGAAGTTTACGCAGTGCGTTACGTCTCCATCCCTGATTCAACAGTCGTAGTGACAGAGCAGGACAACAAGAAATACTACGAGACTTACAAGAACAAATATCCGACTGACGCAATGCGCGGCATCGACTATGTCATCTTCGAGGTTAAGCCTTCGGCAGCCGACAGAGAAGACGCAAAGAAATTTGTCAGCGACGTGAAAGAAGGTCTCGCTGAGACAAGCAACGTTGCAAATTATGTGGCTTACAACTCAGACGCCCCATACGACAGCACATGGAGAAAAGCTTCAGAACTCCCTGTGGAACTCGAGGCTGCAGTAGCTGAAAACAACGTCGGTTTCGTTTTCGGACCATACGAAGACAACGGCGCTTTCAACGTGGCAAGAATCATGGGCAAAGAAAACCGTAACGACACTTTGTGGGCTCAGGTAGCAGTCGTGGCACACGAAATAACAGCCAGCACAGCAACCGACCAGGCAGTCTTCGCCGAAGTCAACAAATTCGTCACTGAGAACAAGACAGCCGAACAGTTCAACGCAGCTGTTGAGGCCCAGGGCTTGAACAAACGTACATACCAGTCAATCAGAAAGAACACCAACCGCATCTCAGGCATCAACAACCCACGTGAAATCGTCCGTTGGTCATTCAACGATGACACCAAGATCGGTGACATTTCAAACGTGTTCGAACTTGAAAACATGTACGTCGTGGCAGTGCTCACCAAGATCGTTCCTGAAGGTCTCGCACCATACGAAGACATCATCGAGCGTTACGCCACAACAATTAAGAAGATTAAGAAAGGTGAGATTTTGGCAGAGAAAGCCAAGGCTTACGGCACCGACTACCAGAAGATGATCGACGATCTCGGCGGCGAGAAGACCACTGTTGAGAACATCACAATGGAAGGTCGTGGCTACGGTAGCTTCGGCGTCGAAGAGAAGATCGGCGGCACCACACTCGGTATGAAAGAGGGCGTTTACTCAGCTCCTATCGAGGGCGGCAACGCAATGGCAATCGTGAAAGTCACAGGCACAACACCTGCAGGCAAGACCGATTACGACGCCATCCACAGAGAGTATGTCTCTAAGTTCAACAACGCTATCCTCAACGGCTCACCATATTCAGCATTGCTGGATAAGGCAAAAGTAAAGAACAACGGAATCCTGTTCTTCTAAGAGACATCAAACGTTAAAAAAATCTGGGGGTGAAGCTGCTTCTCCCCCATTTTTTATTATCTTTGCATTCTGATTTAACAATAAAAATTTCAGCCATGAAAAACACCACTATGAAAATAATGACATTGTTTATCGCAGTGTTGATGATACTTGCCGCTTGTTCAAAGAAAGACTCAGCGTCAAATGAATCAATCGACGAGACCATGCTTTACGGAAAATGGCAGTCGATACACCATATTATTAATGGTCAGACATATGATTTTGACGTTATGATCGAGATAATATCCGACGGCACAGGTGTTATCGAAACCACAGAGATCAGCAACCCCGTACCATTTACATGGAGTTTGTCAGGTAATTCTTTAAAAATCACGGCAAGCAACAATACTGCCAAGTTCAAAATCGAAGACCTGACGGAAAACCAGATAACAATCAGCGGCGACTCCTTCCCTGGAGCGCCCAACATGGGACAGACTTCCTATAAGGGAACTTATAACAAAGTTTTTGAATAAAAAAAAGATGCCGAATGGCATCTTTTTTTGTTTTAGCACATCTCCAGCACCGCGTCAGTCACATACTTCAACTGCTCGTCGGTGAACTCGGTGTGTATCGGCAATGCCATCACATGGTCGCAGAGATATTCGCATACCGGGAAGTCGCCTTTCTTGTAGCGCGGGTCGGCGTAAGCTTTCTGCATGTGCAATGCCACCGGGTAATAGATGGCGCATGCGATGCCTTTCGACTGCAGATGCTCCATCACCTTAGCACGGTCTAAGTCCTTGAGAACCACCACATACTGATGATAGACATGGTCGGTAAACGGAGCCGTCTTCGGTGTGATGACCTTGTCGGTCTGTGCAAAAGCCTTCTCATAGTATGCAGCCGCATACTGGCGTGCCTTGATATATTCGTCGAGATGTTTCAACTTGATGTCGAGAACTGCTGCCTGGATGGCGTCGAGACGTGAGTTGACTCCCACATAATCATGATAATAACGTGTCTTCATACCGTGATTTACCACCACACGCATCATGTCGGCAAGAGCGTCGTCGTTGGTGAAGATGGCGCCACCGTCACCGTAGCAACCGAGGTTCTTTGAAGGGAAGAACGAGGTGCAGCCGATGTTTCCGATTGTTCCGGATTTCTTCACTGTGCCGTCTTTGAAAGTGTAATGAGCACCGATAGCCTGTGCGTTGTCTTCCACGACATACAAGTTATGACGTTTCGCAATGTCCATGATGGCATCCATGTTAGCGCACTGGCCAAACAGATGCACCGGCACTATAGCCTTTGTGCGAGGAGTGATAGCACGCTCAACAGCCTCAGGATCAATACAATAAGTCTCCATATCGACATCGACCACAACAGGAGTGAGACGCAGCAAGGCGACAACCTCAGCTGTAGCGATGAAAGTGAACGAAGTGGTGATGACCTCGTCGCCAGGCTTCAGGCCGAGACCCATCATGGCAACTTGCAAAGCGTCGGTGCCGTTGGCGCAAGGAATCACATGCTTCACATTGAGATATTCCTGTAAATCTTCTTGAAATTTCTGTACGAAAGGACCGCCGATAAAGCCGCCTGTCGATAAAATCTGCTGGATTGAAGCATCCACTTCAGATTTGATTTTGTTGTATTGACCAACAAGGTCAACCATTGGAATTTTCATATTTTTAAAATTTTAAAGCGCAAAAATAAAAAAATTTTGAAAAAATGTTCAGAAAAAATGTATTTTTTTTCACAAATCGTCCTTTCGACTGGAGCAAAGCGGAACGGAAAAATCACCGACTTTTATTTCTGCATAGCTTGTTGGTCAGAGATTTCTCGACTTCATTCCACTTCGTTACATTTCGCTCAAAATGACGATGGGGAATTAATTTTTTTCAAAAAAATGTTTTTCATATCAAAAAAAGTTGTAATTTTGCACTCCGTTTTGTAAAGGAAAATTAAGAATAATAAAATATTAGAAAAATGTCAAGAATTTGTCAGATTACAGGTAAGAAGGTCATCAGTGGAAACAACGTTTCTCACTCAAATAAGAAGACCAAGAGAACTTTCCAGCCTAACTTGAAAATCAAGAGATTTTTTGTTCCGGAATGGAATGAATGGGTAGTTTTGAAAGTTTCTGCAGCAGGTTTGCGTACCATCGACAAGAAGGGTGTTTACCAGGCTATGGTTGACGCTGCAAAGGATGGTAATCTTAACCGCTGGTAAGATATGACTATTAGAAAGAGAAGCCGTCTGCATCAAGGCGGCTTTTTTTGTGTAATAAAATGCATAAGTTGACGTTGTATTAAGATAATGAGACGTTGGTTGTTTTTCATACTGATTTTACTTCCTACTTTTGCCTTTGCGCAGAAGAACGAGGGGGTCATATATGGAAAAATCACCGACGAAAACGGCAAAGCCCTCGAGTTTGTCAACGTGGCGGTGCTCAACACACCTTACGGCGTAGTCTCCGACTCAAAAGGAAGCTACAACCTCGTATTGCCGGCCGACACCTTAATTAATTTGGTGTATTCTTTCGTAGGATACGACGAAATACGCATAAAAATCAGCCTGAAACAAGGCGAAAGGCGTAAAAACGACGTCAAAATGACGGTGTCATCCACCATGTTGCCCGAGATGATGGTGCAAGACAAGTCGATAAGCACGTCAACAATCACCAAACTCGACGCAAGAGAGACAGTGCTCTTGCCATCAGCGGGAGCCGGAGGCGTGGAAGACATGGTGAAGACACTCGCAGGCGTGAGCTCGACAAACGAACTGAGTTCACAATACAACGTGCGTGGCGGTAACTTCGACGAAAACCTCATCTACGTCAACGGAATAGAGATTTACAAGCCTTTCCTCGTCGGCTCGGGACAGCAGGAAGGCCTCAGCTTCATCAACTCACGACTCATCTCCAACATCGACTTCTCGGCCGGAGGCTTCTCGGCAGAATACGGTGACAAGCTATCATCAGTGCTCGACATCACATACAAAAAACCTACCCTGACAGCAGGCTCATTGACACTCAGCTTCTTGGGAGCCGAAGCACACGCAGAAGGACGAGCCATCAAAAACAAAATGAGCTATCTCATCGGAGCGAGATACAAAAACACCAAATACATCCTTGGCAACATGGACACCAAAGGCGACTATAAGCCTAATTTCATTGATGTTCAAGGACTTATAACATACGACATCACCCCACGCCTTGAAGTTTCAGCCCTCGGCTACTACTCGCAGAACAGTTACCTAATGGTACCGTCAACACGCGAGACTGATTTCGGAAACCTCCAGGCATCATATAGATTGAAAATCTATTTCGACGGTCAGGAACTCAGCAAATACACCACCGGACTCGGAGCTGTGGCATTGAACTTCAGTCCGAACGAGGATTTGAACCTAAAACTCATAGGCTCGACATACTCCGCAGTGGAATCTGAGACTTACGACATCCAAGGACAGTATTGGATCGGTCTGCTTGAGACGAATCCGGGTAGCGAAGAACAGGGCAATGTTATTGCCAATCAAGGAGTTGGAACATATATTGAACATGCACGCAACTATTTTTATTCGCAGGTGTTCAACATCGACCACAAAGGCGCCTACAAATACAACGAAAACACCTTCAAATGGGGCATCCGCTACCAACATCAGCTCTTCGACGACATCATCAATGAGTGGGACATGACTGATTCTGCAGGATACACGCAGCCACACGTAGTCGACTCCATCTTAAATCCGAGCAACCCATTCCAAACCCCTATTGAGTTGAACAACGTCGCCAACGGTCATAACATATTGTATATCAACAATGTCGATGGTTATCTGCAAAATTCATGGCAGTTTGAGAATGAGAAAACAGACATCTGGGTCTTGACAGCCGGTTTGCGTGCAAACTATTGGGGATACAACGAATCAGTGAACGTTAGTCCGCGCGCCGGCATCGCCTTCAAACCGCATAAACTACCGAATATGACGTTCCGTCTGTCGGGCGGCATGTATGTGCAGACTCCATTTTACCGTGAGCTCCGCATGTTTGACGGCAGTCTTGTCGACAAAAACAAGGCCTCGGTGCAGAAATCATATCAGGTGGTGCTCGGTCACGAATACCAGTTCACGGCTTGGGACCGCCCGTTTTTGCTCACGACAGAGCTTTATTACAAATATCTCAAGGACATCATACCTTACGAGGTCGACAACATTCGCATCCGTTACTTCGCCGACCAGAAAGCGACAGGACACGCATACGGTTTAGACATGAAAATCAACGGAGAATTTGTGAAAGGCATCGAAAGCTGGGCTTCAGTATCCGTCATGCAAACCGTCGAAAACATCAAGTATTACATCGACGCAAACGGCAACATCATCTCGCAAACCGACGTCAACAACGGTGCAGATTTCGTGCGTGACACTATCATCTCAGGCATCCCGCGTCCTTCCGACCAGCGCATCAACTTCGCGATTTTCTTCCAGGATTACATCCCTCAGATACCGTCGTTCAAAGTCAGCCTGAAACTTATTGTGGGAACAGGATTGCCATTCGGACCGTCAAATTCAGAGCGTTACAGGCACAAATACCGCACACCTGCCTATCGTCGCGTAGATATAGGATTCAGCAAACAACTTATCGGCGAAGAGACTTCATTCAGCAACCCACGTAACCCGTTGAAATACATCAGAAACTGCTGGCTGAGCCTCGAAGTGTTCAACCTCCTCGGCGTGAACAACGTGAGCTCGTACATGTGGGTGACCGACGTGTACAACATACAATACGCAGTGCCTAATTACTTGACTAACAGGCAGATAAATCTCAAATTGATTGTAGAGTTCTAAAATTTTATCTCCACTGGTTTGATCATATTTTCCGGTCGGAGAATCCAGTCGAGCTGTTCCTTGGTAAGGATACCGTGTTCGAGGACGAGTTCATACACGCCACGTCCGGTCTCGCTTGCCTCTTTCGCAATCTTTGTCGACTCTTTATAACCGATTATCGGGTTAAGCATGGTGACGATACCGATGCTGTTCTCAACCATCTTGCGGCAGTGCTCCACATTGGCCTCGATGCCTTCGATGCAGTGTGTTCTTAATGTATCTAACCCGTTGGTTAACAGATGGATAGACTCAAACAGGCAGTAAGCGATGACAGGTTCCATCACGTTCAACTCAAGCCGACCGTTGTCGGATGCCAGCGCGATTGTCATATCGTTACCGATGACTTTGTAGCACACTTGGTTCATCACTTCAGGTATGACAGGGTTCACTTTGCCTGGCATGATTGACGAGCCAGGCTGACGTTGCGGCAGGTTAATCTCGTTGAAGCCGCATCTCGGGCCTGAACTCATGAGACGCAAGTCGTTGCACATCTTGTTGATTTTGATGCACAGACGTTTCATCGCGGCACTGTATTGAATCATGCACGATGTGGCGCTTGTAGCCTCGATGAGGTTGTCGGCAAGGGTGATGTTCCATCCCGTCACACGACGCAGAGCGTTGATGACAGCCCCACTGTAGCCAGGTTTAGAGCAGATACCCGTTCCGATGGCTGTCGCTCCCATGTTGACAACAAGGAACTCGCGAGCCGCCATGTTCAAGGTCTTTAGCTCACCACGGAGAGACGCCGCGAAGCCGCTGAATGTCTGACCAAGCGTCATCGGGACAGCATCCTGAAGCTGAGTACGTCCCATCTTGATGACGTCTTTAAACTCTTCCGCTTTTTTGTCGAGAGCGCCTATCATGTTCACGAGATGAAGCAGGAACTCCTCGTGTTCGAGTACCATGGCGAGGTGTATAGAGCAAGGATAGGCGTCATTTGTTGACTGTGAGGCATTTACGATATCATTTGGAGAGCAGTATTTATAATCTCCGCGTTTGTGCCCCATCAGTTCCAATGCACGGTTAGCTATGACTTCGTTGGCACACATATTTGTCGAGGTACCTGCCCCACCCTGAATCATGTCTATCGGGAACTGGTCATGATGTTTGCCTTCAAGAAGTTCGTCGCATGCGGTGCAGATGGCGTCGCGCTGTTGAATATCAATCATTCCGACCTCGTAATTGGCAATAGCTGCCGCTTTTTTCGTTATCGCCATGCCTTTTATGAAGTTAGGATATTCACTCATTAGGTGTCCACTGATGTCAAAGTTCTCGATAGCTCGCACAGTCTGGACGCCGTATAGAGCATCAGCCGGCACTTCTTTTGAGCCGAGGAGGTCGCTTTCGATGCGGAATTTTTCTGTCTCCATATATCTTTTTTCTCTTTTTCAAAAATTGGGATGCAAAGTTACAATTAATAATTGACATGAGAGAGAAAAAAGTAAAATAATTTACTATAATAGAGTTTACAATGTTATACTCAGCAACTCCTAAACTTTTAGTCAACCAACGCCACCTGCTGATAATCCTTTGCGAACCCAAGAATCGCGATTTGTATTTTTTCCAATGTGTGACGGCTCGGATGCCGCAATCCTGTCGTATAATGACTCAACTGCTTCTTATTAATGCCCGTGGCGTGCGCCAACCATGTTAGAGTGAAAGGCGAATACCTCAGAAACGATCCAGTGTCATACTTATACTCAATCTCAAGATTATCGAAATCAAAATCACGGCCTTCTTGTTTAAAAATATTCTTCATATCTTCCTTGCTTTTCAAAAAGTCAGTTTTGGCTTCGGTTATACTGTTTCCCTGCCCAAGCAACATGAAACCCAAATTCTCATCTACCGTGTAAATGTCATATGTTAAATCCTTCCCAATCTCTATTTTTGCAGTTATTTTCATTGTTTTTAGTATTATAGTTTAACACCAGACTGTTTGCTTATTGCTTTTAATGTTCCAAATTTTGCCTCTTGCGATTTATGGTGACTTAATGGAAAAATGTTTCCAGTAATCGGACTATACCGATAAGGATGATCACCGTCATACACAAAATAACATCCGGCTTTTTTCAGCCTCCGTTCAATTTCAGAGTATTTCATAATATGTGGTTTTTAATTCCGCTGCAAAGATAGAAAATTTTCTAACATCCAGCAAGAAAAAACATACTTTTCTTATTTTCCCCAGCTGTCCCTGTCCAGACTTCTGTATTGAATAGCTTCAGCTAAATGCTCTGGCTGAATGTTTTCGGAACCTGCCAAATCCGCTATCGTTCTCGACACTTTCAGAATCCTGTCGCGTGCACGGGCGGAGAGTCCGAGGCGTTCCATGGCGTTTTTCAGCAACAGACCACATTGTTCGTCGAGGTCGCAGTATTTCTGTATCATCTTGGCGGTCATCTGAGCATTGCAATGTATGCCTGGCACATCGGCGAAACGTTGCACCTGTATCAAACGGGCTTTTACCACCCTTTCACGCACGTCGGCACTCTTCTCGCCTGGCTTTTTCTGTGCCAGTTCCTCATACGACAAAGGGAACGTCTCAATATGCAAATCTATTCTGTCGAGTAACGGTCCGGAAATACGCGAAAGATAAGTCTCCACTTGTCCGGGCTTGCATGTGCACTCCTTCGTCGGGTGATTGTAGTAACCGCACGGACAAGGATTCATCGCGGCCACAAGCATGAAATTCGCCGGAAACTCCACGGTCTGCTTGGCACGCGCTATCGTTACCATGCGGTCTTCCATCGGCTGGCGAAGCACTTCAAGAACCTGTCGTTTGAATTCGGGCAATTCGTCGAGAAAGAGCACTCCATTGTGAGCAAGCGATATCTCTCCAGGCTGCGGATAGGTGCCACCACCGACCAAACCGACGTATGACGTGGTGTGATGCGGACTTCTGAACGGTCGCGTGTGCATCAGTGAGACTCCATGTCCAAGCATGCCGACCACAGAATGTATCTTTGTCGTCTCCAAAGCTTCTTTCAGCGTCATCGGGGGTAAAATCGTTGGCAAACGCTTGGCTAACATGGTCTTACCGCTTCCGGGAGGACCTATTAAAATAACATTATGCGAGCCTGCCGCCGCCACCTCAAGGGCTCGTTTTATGTTTTCCTGCCCGCGGACATCCTCGAATCCAAATTCGTAAAAATCGTTGCTGACTTCTTGCTTAAGGCTCAACTTTGTCGGCTCCAGATGATGAAATCCGTTGAAAAAGTTGATGACATCCATTATTGTCTCAACGCCGTAAACGTCAATATTTTCAACTACAGCGGCTTCATTTGCGTTGGCTTTCGGCACTATCACGCCTTTGAAACCTTCTTCAGCGGCCTTTATCGCTATCGGCAACGCCCCTTTTATCGGGTTGATGCCGCCGTCAAGCGACAGCTCACCCATAATGATGTATTTGTCAAGCAAATCGACATTTACCTGCTCCGACGCGGCAAGAATCGCTATCGCCAACGGCAAGTCATAACTTGAGCCTTCCTTACGGATGTCGGCAGGCGCCATGTTAATTGTGATTTTCCGCTTCGGATAGCGTAAGTTATTGTTATTCAAAGCAGATTCAATCCTCTGCTGACTTTCTTTGACAGCACTGTCAGGCAAACCGACAAGAAAAAACTGCACTCCACGGTCAATGTTGACCTCAATCGTAACTGTAATTGCATCAATGCCATTCAAGGCACTACCAAAAGTTTTAACTAACATAAAAATTGGTTTTTGTTAATAATATGATTTTATTTTCGTGGTTTATACCGCGACCTTTGGAAAATATCCTGATAATCAGTCATTTCCATCAGATTCTGCAACGTTTCGTCGTTGTTCGACATGAACGAACGGACGATTTGCAGTCCAAAATAATCTCCCAATCTGGCAGGTGCGTTTTCAGAGAAAGCAGCCGTAAAAGGCCCGTCGTTGAACAACAAACGTCTTTGTTCCAAATTATTGGAATACAACATGTTATTACCGACAACAGCCGCCCACACCGCGCCTTCGTTATCGTCAGCCCATTCCATCTGAGCTTTGGAATAACCCATAATGACCGAATCTGGCAGCGACGGATTCATCGCCTCAATAAAATAATACATCTTACCTTGCGCAATCATCTCATCCAACACATTCTTCTGATTCTTTCTGTCGCCGAATTTATGATAATAAAGCTCTTCCGCGAAATCTCTCGTAAGACATGCAGGCTGACAACGGCGTGAAAAATATCTCGGAAAACCTATCCTGTCGTATACTAAGTCTTTGTTACTCAGGTAAAAATCCAATCCCAACAAGGCACATTCAGGACTAATACTATGCGGCCTATTGTAATACATTCCGGCAACATAAGAATAAGTCGGAGGAACCTCAAACTCCGGATAATAATATTTGTAATGCTGATAAACACCTTTGATTTCATTGGCGACAAGACTTATATCAGGGAAAGTCTCACACACCAACCTATTGATTTTCAACATAAAAGTATCCTTAACAAAGTCTTTCATGTATCCAACTTCTTCATCGCTTGGATTTTCTATCAAAAATGCCTGAAACTGAGGCAATATCGCTCTGTATTCTGCATCGAAATTAGCGGTGTCGATGGCAAAAAGCACCTTGTTAAACTCGACAATCTCCAAAGTCTGCGGTTCAAGGTTCTTGCAGTTTACAGTCAGTTTCTTTTTGTAACCGTTTGATTTTGAACAAGATAATAATGCCAATACAAACAAAAATCCGAATATTTTCCCAAATCTATACATATCTTGAATTTTTTTAGACGGTCAGCGGACCGTCTCTACTAATATTTTCTCACCATTTCAAGTGCCGTTATTGCAGCACGTTCTATATTATTGCCTCTGTCGTTTCCGAAATTATACCTTTTTGAAATGACACCATTCGGTCCGGCCACTGCAATCCACACCGTGCCTACAGGGTTTTCCTCTGTCCCGCCGCCAGGTCCTGCCACGCCGGTTGTCGCCACAGCATAATCCGTCTTCAGCAACGCCTTGACGCCAGCAGCCATCTGTTCCGCAACCTGCTGACTGACAACGGTATATTTCTCAACATCTTCATGATTAACGTTCAACACCTCTTCTTTCACTGAAGTCGCATACGAAACCACAGTTCCCTTGAAAACCTCCGAACTGCCTGGGATTGCTGTAATCATTTTCGCTATCGTACCGCCAGTGCAACTCTCCGCCGACGCCAATGTCTTCCCTGCCGTCTTGAGTTTGTCCAAAACAGCCTCCGCAATAGGCTTGTCATCGTATCCGAAGATAAATTCACCAATGAGTTTTTGCAACTTATCTATCTCATTATCAACAGTTTGCTTCAAAAATTCCCTATCAGGATGGCGGCCTTCGAGACGCAGACGCACCATGCCATATTGCGGCAGATACGCCAACGACAAAAAGTCAGGCAACGCTTCTTCCCAGTCCTTGATTCTATCGGCGAGGAATGACTCACCCACGCCCGTGGTCATCACGACTTTATTAATATAAGGGGTCACCTTGAAATGCGACAACAGTTTCGGCAAAATCTCCTGCTCAAACACGTTTTTCATCTCAAAAGGCACTCCCGGCATCGAAATATACACCGATTTTCCTTTCTCAAACCACATGCAAGGTGCTGTGCCATAACGGTTCGGGATATATGTGCACGACTTCGGAATGAACGCCTGCCCACGGTTACGCTCGGTCATCTGATAACCGCGTTTTTTAAAGATGCTCATCACATTGTCGTAAGCGTCCTGACAAAATTCCAATTCCGTACCGAAATATTTGCACAGCGTCGGCTTCGTGATGTCGTCGGCGGTAGGTCCCAAGCCTCCTGTCATAACGATGATTTCAACATCCGAGCATGCATCCAAAGCCTCAACGATGTCACGCTCGCCATCACCTATGGTCAAAGTGGAAATAACTTCTATTCCATTGGTTGTCAATATGTTACCAAGCCAAGCGGCATTAGTGTTCACCACCTGTCCAATCAGCAGTTCGTCACCTATTGAGATGATTTTAGCCTTTACAAAATCGTTATCTCTTTTCATTTTTCCTTATAAAAACAACATTTTCAATCATAAAACGTTACAAAATTAAACATTAATATTTTACGTTTTTCATTTTTAACAATTTTTAACACAACTTGCAAAAAAATGCCTACATTTGCAAAAAAATTTTAACAATTCATTGACTATGAACACTAAACCCATACCAGGCTCACAGCTCGTCTTCAACAACAAAGGAGCCATATATCATTTGAATCTGTTTCCGGAGATGCTCGCCGATAACATCATTTTGGTTGGCGATCCTGACCGTGTGGCAATGGTCTCCCAGCATTTCGACACCATAGAATACAAACGTCAGAACCGTGAACTCGTGACGCACACCGGCACTTACAAAGGCAAACGCATCACAGCACTGTCGACGGGCATGGGCACCGACAACATCGATATCGTGGTTAATGAACTCGACGCTGTTGCCAACATTGACTTCAAGACACGCACGCCAAAGACAGAACACCGCACGCTCAACATGGTGCGTCTCGGCACTTGCGGCGCCTTACAGCCTGAGATTGGCGTTGAAGACAGCTACGTCGCATCACGTTACGCCATCGGACTCGACGGCCTCGCATATTTCTACAAGGAACATAACGAAGTGATTAACAAGGAGATGACCGATGCGTTCATCCGTGACATGAAATATCCTACCGACCTCCCGAAACCTTACCTCGTGGAGAGTTCAAAAGAGCTTTTCGACCGTCTCACAGCAGGTTATCATCAGGGAATCACCGCCACGTCACCAGGTTTCTACGGACCACAAGGCCGCTCACTGCGCCTTGAGTTGACATACCCGCAAATCAACCCTGACATTGAGAAGTTCAATTACAACGGTTGGAAAGTCTGTAACTTCGAGATGGAGTCGTCGGCATTGTTCAGCCTCGGTAAGATGTTGGGACACAACTGCTTGACCATCTGTGTGGCAATAGCAAACCGCGTCACGGAGAAGTTCTCTGCCGACTATCATCCTTACGTCGAGAAACTTATTGAAAATACCCTCGAAAGGTTATAAAACGTAGTCTTGCTGCTCGTCTTCGTGCTTCATCGAGATGAGACATTCAAGGTTGACGTCCATCACTGTCTCCTCGAAGAAAGGAGCGGAGGCCACAACATAGCTTTCGTACCCGAAAATCATAGAGCCGCCGTCATAGGTGGCTTCTTTTTTTGATGCAACGTTGTTCACAAACACCAACGGAATCTCATGTTTCAACACATTCTGTCTCAACGTGTTACGACGTACTTTTGACTGGTTCACGCCGCATTTTTCAGCACCAATATTGATAATCACGTCAGGTTTGAGAGCCATCAGCTCGTCCATGCGGTTCTGAAGCAAAAACTCGTCATCGTTTGTGTTTTTAAGGTCACGCCCGATAGTCACGGCATATTTATGACAACCGATTTGCAGAAGTGCATCCTCATCTGAAGGCTCGAAAACACCGCGTTCGGAATCCTCTAAGTATTTCTTTTTGAACACCTTGCGTTGTCCTTGAAACATATAAACCGCCGCGTTGAATTTCCCGACAGGACATCCGACAAGCACGCCTATATTCTCGCATTCAGCGGCTATCTTATCTAAAGCTTGTTCGCATTTATCAACAAAACCAGGGGTCTTGAACATCGCGGCAGGACACATCCCGCTCACGGAAAGCTCAGGAAATATCACCAAAGTAGAGGCTTTTGCCTTGTGAGCCGCCTCCACTATCTTTGCCACATTGCCGTCAATATCGCCGGCAATGCACTGAATTTGCGCTAAAGTTATCTTCATCAGAACAAAAATCCGATTTCAAAACACACATTACTCAACGTCATCTTTTCATTGCCCGACGACATCAGATTTGAGAAGAATTTGTCGTATCCTATGCTAAACAACAGCGTGCTTCTGTTAAGCACCTCCATTTCCATGCCAAGATGCAGGATGAACGAGCTGCAGACATCGCGGTAACTATGATTAGAATCGTATTTATCCTGTTCAGATACAAAGAAATTCAAACCATAACCAATCTCGCCGAAAACACGGTATCTGTCGGCAAAAGGATCTGTCCTCATCTTCAGCAAGATAGGAACCTGACAATAAGTGTTTTTAAGATTCCTGGAAACTATACTGTAACTCTCAGGATTCTCTGTATTTGCAATTTTGAGTTTATACGAAACATCATGCCCGATGATATTAAAACCGCTCGTTATGCCGTAGTTTTCATAGAAATAATAAACGCCGGTAAAGCCGAATTTGTAACAGAGTCCATTATCCTTATTAACTATATTGTCATCATTTGAGCCTAAAAATGCGAAACCCAAACCGCCTTTCAATCCCAACTGATATTCAAAGCGTTGCGCTGAAGCGACGAAAGACAGCATCATCGCGAAAACCAAGATGTAAAAATTCTTTTTCATATTTTGTTGTTCGTTTGATTATTTTAAATATCTTTGCAAAAATAATAAATTTTTAATAGCTATGAAAAAATTATTACTTATTTTAACAATCGTACTTTTCGCCAATATGGCAAAAGCTGAAGGTTTAGGTATTCATATCGGACCAAAAGTCGGTTACCAAACCGCTTCATTATCACTCGACAAGGCTGATATCAAAACAGGTTTCGACGAACATTTGACACTTGGTTTGTTCGGACGTTTCACAATCAAGAATTTCATTATCCAACCGGAATTATTGTGGTTCAAGAGCGGTCAGGTGTACAATTTCAAAGGCACTGATCTGATGGATTTCAATCCAAGACTGGAATTCAGCCAGCAAAATCTCGCAGTGCCGATCTTCTTGGGTTATCAGTTCCTCGACTTCAAGTTCTTCAAACTTAGAGGCAATGTCGGCCCTGTGATGTATTTTGTCGTCAACCAGAAAAACGAAATCAACCACGCCAACCAAGAGGTAAATGCCGATGCCAACAACATGACATGGGGTGGTGCCGTCAACGTCGGTATTGACGTTGTTTGGTTCACTCTCGACATCAACTACAGCTTCGCTTTGACCAACATCATCGATAAGAAAAGCTTAGTAATTGAAGGCGAGCCATTCGTTTTGGACGCCACAAAACAAAACATGTTTACGGTTACATTAGGATTTAAACTCATCAGCTTAGGATTGTAATAAACGAAATGTCTATCAATAAGATACCCAGTGCGCTTTTTGTCAGAAATCGCAGGAATTTCGCCTCGATGATGACAAAAGGCGCTCTTGCTGTGTTTACAGCCAACGAGGAGATGCCGCGCAATGGCGACCAGTGTTATCCTTTCCGGCAGAACTCTGACTTCTTCTACCTCACCGGCATCGACCGCGAGGGGGCGTTTTTGATATTATATCCCGACCATCCTAACCCGTCGATGCGCGAAATCCTGTTCATCGAACCGTACAGCGAGACAAAAGCAATATGGCGCGGCGAGATGCTCGACGTAAAACAAGCCAAGGAAATATCAGGTTGCGACAACGTGATGTATGCCGACAGCTTCAACGACCTGCTTAAAGAGTTGATACTCAGCAGCTCAAAGGTATATCTCAACCTTTACGAATATTCACGTTTCGAGACAAAAGTGTCGACGATTCAAGACCGCTTCGTGAAAGAGATAATGAATCAGTATCCGCTACACACCTTCGACCGTTCGGCACCGATTCTCAACAAACTGCGCAAGATAAAATCTCAAGAGGAGATTGAAATCATCAAACACGCCTGCGACATCACAGGAAAAGCCTTCCTGCATTGCATGAAGACCGTGAAACCGGGACGTTACGAATATGAAATGCAGGCCGAGATGGAATACATCTTCAAGATGAACAACGCATCAGGTCACGCATTCCATCCAATAGTGGCAGGAGGCAAAAACGCCTGCTGTTTGCACTACTCGAAAAACGACAGCATCTTGAACGACAACGAGTTACTTCTTTTCGACATGGGCTGCGAATATCAAAACTACGCCTCAGATTTGAGCCGCACCATCCCGATTAACGGCAAGTTAACGCCACGTCAGAAAGAATGTTACGAGTCCGTTCTGAGAGTGAAAAAAGAAATAACGAAACTATACAAGGTTGGCGGCACAATCGACAAAATCAACCGGACGACTTATCAGTTGATGGAGAAAGAGATGATAAAACTCGGTCTGTTCACTGAGAAAGACGTTGAAAATCAAGACCCGGAGAAGCCGCTGTACAGAAAATACCTTATGCATGGCATGGCACACCACATCGGTCTCGACTGCCACGACAACCTTGACAAATACGAGCCTTTCGCACCGGGCATGATTCTCTCATGCGAACCGGGGCTCTACATCCGCGAGGAAGGCATCGGCATCCGTCTCGAAGACGACATCTTAATCACTGAAGGTGAACCGGTCAACCTCTTCGGTGATTTGGCAATTGAAATTAACGACATAACAAAATAAAATCATATCATGAAAAAATTATTATTCATCGTAGCTTTCATCGCTACAGCATTCTGTGCAAAGGCACAGGTCAACATTCAGGAACAGTACGATTTTAACCGTGAGCATCTGACAACCACTTTGGAAATGTTCAACATGGATAAGTGGGGAAGCACGTTCTTCTTCACCGATATCTATCACCCGACAGAGAGTGACGCTCCGACAGGTTATTACACTGAGATTGCACGTGGTCTCAACTTCTGGAAAAACACCGCACTCGGTGATTTGAGCGCTCACGTCGAATGGAACGGCGGTCAGTTTGCCAACAATGCATGGCTCTTCGGTGCTGAGTATTTGTTGCATTCAGAAGATTTCAGATACACCTTGACACTTGAGGTGTTGTACAAAACCATCGCAAAGGCCGATCAGGATGTCCCGATGCAGTTCACTATCGTTTGGGGAATCAAGGACCTCGCCGGCATTAAAGGTCTCGCTTTCAGCGGTTTCGCCGATTTCTGGTGGGAGACACTCGTATGGGGTAACGACAAGACCTCTTGCGTCTTCATCAGCGAGCCACAGGTTTGGTACAATATCGGTCAGCACTTCGGATGCGACAACCTGCATCTCGGTGGCGAGATCGAGTTAGCATATAACTTCGCAGGCGCTTGGCGTAAAGAACTGGTAGACAACAAAGGCTTCAACGCCTCACCTTGCCTCGGCTTGAAATGGGTTTTCTAAAATAATTATGCTGAAGAAACTTTTCGGATTCGACTCTTCTACAATGTCTGTCAAGACTGAGATTTTGGCAGGATTAACCACGTTTTTGACGATGTGTTACATCCTTGCCGTGAATCCGTTCATCTTCAGCAATCTTGCAGGAATGGGCTACGACGGGAAGGCAGTGTTCACATCCACTGCCCTCGCCGCCGCCATCGGCACACTCCTGATGGCGTTCTATGCAAAACGTCCGTTTGTGATGGCACCCGGCATGGGCATGAACTCGTTTTTCGTGTTCGCCGTGTGTATCAACATGGGATATTCGTGGCAGTTTGCACTCACAGCCATCCTCATCGAAGGTATACTTTTCTTCATTCTCACCGTCTCCGGAATAAGGATGGCTATCGTCAACGCGATACCGAAATCTCTCAAAAACGCAATAGCTCCAGGCATCGGACTGTTCATTGCATTCATCGGATTACAAAATTCGGGTCTGGTAGTACCGAGTAAAGACACTTTGGTAACCATCGGAACACTCAACGACGTGCACACAAGTCTGGCGCTTTTAGGCCTTATATTATGCGCTGTCTTTATGATTTTCAAGTTGAAAGGCGCGCTTCTGTGGGGCATCCTCATAACTACGGTTATAGGCATTCCGCTTGGAGTGACACATTACAACGGGTTCATCTCCACTCCACCGTCCATCGAGCCTATTCTTTTCAAATTCGACTGGAACAATGTGCTGAGTGCCGACATGTTCAAACTCGTGTTGATGTTCCTTTCCATCGATTTGTTCAGCTCCATCGGCTCTCTCGTCAGCGTCGCCACGAAATGCGGTGAGATTGACAAAAACGGCAACCCCGTCGGTTTGAAAAAAGCGTTCTTCGCCGACTCCGCCGCAATCATCACAGGCTCGTGTCTCGGCGTCAGCACCACGACCACTTTCATCGAGAGCGCATCGGGCATAGCGGCAGGCGGACGCTCGGGACTCACAGCGTTCACAGCAGCGGTATGTTTCATCCTCGCGATGCTCTTCTCCCCTATTTTCCTGGCTATTCCAAACGCAGCGACAGCACCGGTACTTATCATCGTCGGCGTGTTCATGATAACACAATTAAAAGACATCGATTTTGAAGATTATTCCGAAGGTATCGCAACATTTATCACATTGATAATCATGCCGTTAGCATATAGCATAGCCGACGGGATACTTCTTGGAATCATTACCTACGTGATGATAAACGTCCTAACCGGAAAATTCAAGAAACTGAATCTGACATTATATATTTTAGCGGTTTTATTCATGTTAAAATACGCGTTTTTGTAAATAATAATTCAAAAATATAAAGCTATGTTCACAAAAGAATTCTATGTAAAAAACAGAGCAGCCCTGAAAAAGCTGATGAATAAAGGCATCGCTTTCTTCGTGGCTAATGACGAGGCGTCAATGAACTACCCTGACAACACCTATCATTACCGTCAGGACAGCAACTTCGCATATTTCTTCGGTCTCAACCACCCGGATTTGGTCGGTGTCATCGACTTTGAATCAGGAGAAGAAATCCTCTTCGGCCAGGAAGTGACCATCGACGACGTGATTTGGTGCGGTCCACTGCCGTCGTTGCAGGAACAAGGCGACATGATTGGCATCAAAGACTGCCGCGACATCAACCGCTTCCCGGAATATATCCGTGAAGCCGTCGAAAAAGGCCGCATGATTCACATCACACCGCCTTACCGTGGCGACCAGACCATCAAGATTGCAAACTTCATGGATATATGCACCGGCGAGGTGAAAAACTACGTGAGCCAGCTGTTGATTGAAGCTATTGTGAGCTTGCGCGAAATCAAGAGCGATATTGAGATTAAGGAGATGGAATACGCGGCCGACACAGCATATTACATGCAAACCACGGCCATGAAGATGTGTAAGCCAGGCGTCATCGAGCAAGAGATCAGCGGCACCATCGAAGGCATCGCCATCGCGAGAGGCGGCATCGTGTCGTTCCCTAACATCGTGAGCATGGACGGTCAGACATTGCACAACCACAACCACGGCAACGTGCTGAAAGAAGGCCGCATGATGGTTTGCGACTGCGGCGCTGAGACCGGAAACTACCTCGCCAGCGACTTCACACGTACCACACCTGTCGGCGGCAAGTTCAACTCACGCCAGCGTGACGTTTACGAAATCGTTTTGAAAGCCAACACTGAAGTGGCGAAGAACACTAAGCCAGGCATGAGATATATGGAGATGCACAAACTCGCGGCACGTACGCTCATCGAGGGCTTGCAAGGCATCGGCCTCATGAAAGGCAACATTGACGACGCCTTGGCAGTCGGTGCACACTTCCTGTTCCAGCCTCACGGCCTGGGCCACATGCTCGGCATGGACGTGCACGACATGGAAGGCCTCGGTGAGATAAACGTTGGTTACAACAAAGAGACCCCACGCTCCACACAGCAAGGCTTCAGCTGCCTCCGCTGCGGCAAGGTGCTGAAACCGGGCTTCGTGGTCACCGACGAGCCAGGATGTTACTTCATCCCTACCCTCATCGACATCTGGAAAGCCGAAGGCAAACATAAAGATTTCATCAATTACGACAAACTCGAGACATTCAAAGACTTCGGCGGCATCCGCATCGAAGACGACCTCCTCATCACCGAGACAGGCAACAGAATTCTGGGCAAACCGATACCTAAAACCGTCGCCGACGTGGAGAGAACCTGCGCCGAAGCGAGGGAATGGATAAGGATTCCAGGAATTTTTTAAAAAATACCTGACATTTTGTCAGAATTTTGTATCTTTGCAAGATTAATTTTTTATAAAATGAAAATATCATATAATTGGCTTAAGCAGTACGTTCAGTGCGATTTACCGGCTGAAGAACTTGGAAAAACGTTGACCGGAACAGGTCTCGAAGTTGAAGACATGACACGTTACGAATCGGTGAAAGGCGGCTTGAAAGGCGTCGTCGTCGGAAAAGTTTTGACTTGCATCGACCATCCGAATTCCGACCATCTTCACATCACCACCGTCGACGTAGGCGAAGCTGAGCCTCTGCATATCGTGTGCGGCGCTCCTAACGTGGCAGCCGGACAGAAAGTTTTAGTGGCAACAATAGGTTGCGAGCTGTGGAGCGGCGACGAGAGTTTCACCATCAAGAAAGGCAAAATCCGCGGCGAGGTGTCGGAAGGCATGATCTGCGCTGAAGACGAACTCCAACTCGGCACTTCTCACGAAGGCATAATGGTGCTCCCGGATAACTACGAAGTGGGCAAACCGGCATCGTTCTATTTCCCTGTGGAAGAGGACTTTACCTATGAGATAGGCCTCACAGCAAACCGTTCCGACGCCACATCACACATCGGATGCGACCGCGACCTCGTGGCTGCCCTGAACCACAAGAATAACACTCGTCAATATAAGATTGAACGCCCCTCAGTGGATGCTTTCAAGGTGGAAAACACCAATAACAACATCGAAGTCATCGTGGAAGACACCAAAAACTGCCCACGATACAGCGGCGTCACAGTCAGCGGCGTGAAGGTAGGCCCTTCACCGGCATGGCTCAAAAACCGCCTCGAAGCAGTAGGTATCCGTTCAATTAACAACATCGTCGATATCTCGAACTACGTCTTGATGGAAGTCGGACAGCCGATGCATATCTTCGACGCCGACAAAATCAAAGGCAAGAAAGTCATTGTGAAATGCCTCGCGAAAAACACACCGTTCACAACTTTGGACGGCATCGAGCGTAAACTCAGCGACACCAACCTCATGATTTGCAACGCCGAAGAGCCTATGTGCATCGCCGGCGTGTTCGGCGGACTCGATTCAGGCGTGACAGAAGAAACGAAAAACGTATTCATCGAGAGCGCTTACTTCAACCCGACCTCAATCCGTAAGACAGCGCGTTTCCACGGCCTCCAGACTGATGCGAGCTTCCGTTATGAACGCGGATGCGACCCGAATATCACACTCTACGCACTGAAACGCGCAGCATTGTTAGTGAAAGAACTTGCAGGCGGCACCGTTTCTTCAGAAGTGAAAGACGTCGTCAACGGCGACTTCACCCCTGTACGCGTACAGCTGAAATTCAATTATCTCAACAAAATCGCCGGTCAGAATATAGAGAAAGATACGGCTGTCAACATCCTCAAAGACCTTGACTGTCAAGTGGTTGAACTCACCGACGCATACGTCACAGTGGATGTCCCGACATGCAAAGTCGATGTATACCGTCCAGCCGACCTCGTCGAGGAAATCCTCCGCATCTACGGCTACGACAACATCGCTATCCCTACAAAAATCAACGCGAGCCTCAACGTCAACGTAAAACCTGACAAGGAGAAGATTCAGAAAGAGATTTCTATCTTCCTCGCTGCAAACGGTTTCTACGAAATCATGAACAACTCATTGACGAAATCAGCATATACCAAGGAACTCAACAGCTTCGATGAGGCTCGTAACCTCAAGATTATGAACCCATTGAGCTCAGACCTTGACGTGATGCGCCAGTCGCTGATGTTCGGCGGTCTCGAGAGCATCGCACGCAACCAAAGTTTCAAGAGTTTCGACATGAAGTTCTTTGAGTTCGGAAACGTCTATTTCTTCAACGCAGAAAACAAACAAACCGTTGAAAAGCCTCTCAACCCTTACACTGAGAATTATCGTCTCGACTTGCTCATAACCGGCAACGACAAAGACGAACTGTGGAACAGCAGGGCGCAAAGCCTCTCATTCTACGACCTGAAGAAATATGTCCTCGGCATCATCCACAAGCTTGGCATCAATGCCGACAACCTCGAAATGACTGAAGGCACTGAGTCGCATTATGATTATTCATTGGTTTACTCATTGAATAACAACAAGTTAATTACTATTGGAAAAGTCAATGCAAAGACTTTGAAGATGTTCGACGTGAAAAAGGAAGTGTTCCACGCCACATTCGATTGGGATGCTATCCTGACAGCCGTGAAAGGCTTGAAGACCATCAGTTTCGAGACATTGCCTAAGTTCCCGAGCGTGCGCCGCGACCTCGCCCTCGTCATGGACAAGAACGTGTCATTCGCACAAATCAGGAGTCTGGCATTCGCAACAGAACGCAATATCTTGACTGCAGTGAATCTGTTCGACATCTACGAAGGCGACAAGATTCCGGCAGACAAGAAACAATACGCTGTCAGTTTCACTTTGCAGGACAAACAGAAGACTTTGACTGACAAGGTCATCGAAAAGACCATGGCAAGAATCCAGTCAGCCATAGAGCAACAACTTAACGCGACATTGAGATGATTGATATTCAATCGATTAAGCAACGATTCGGCATTATCGGCAACGATCCTAACCTGAACCGAGCCATTGAAGTGGCGGTTCAGGTTGCTGCCACCGACCTCACCGTGTTCATCAACGGAGAGAGTGGCACCGGTAAGGACGTGTTTCCGCAGATAATCCACCAGAACAGCGTCCGCAAACACGGCCCTTACTTCGCCATCAACTGCGGCGCCATTCCGGAAGGCACCATCGATTCGGAGTTGTTCGGTCATGAAAAAGGCTCATTTACAGGAGCTTACGACACCAGAAAAGGTTATTTCGAGGTCGCTGACGGCGGCACATTGTTCCTTGATGAAGTCGGAGAGTTGCCGCTTGCGACACAAGCCCGACTGTTGAGAGTTCTCGAAAACGGCGAGTTCATCAAAGTAGGCTCGTCGAAGATTCAGAAAACCAACGTGCGCGTAGTAGCCGCAACAAACGTTGACATCCCGACAGCAATAGAAAAAGGACGTTTCCGCGAAGACCTTTACTACCGTCTCAACACCGTCCCGATTCATATCCCGCCTCTGCGCGACAGAAAAGACGACATCAAAATGCTGTTCCGTAAGTTCGCTTCAGATTTCGCTGAAAAATACCGCATTCCTGCTGTGCAACTCACACCGGAAGCCCTTGCGATGTTTGAAAACTACCGCTGGGACGGCAACATACGTCAACTGAAAAACGTCACCGAACAGATATCAATCATTGAGAAAGAGCGACTTATCACTCCTGAAATACTGCTGAACTACCTGCCGGCACAAACAGCATTGCCGGCTATATTCAAAGACGAAAGCAAGGCAGACTCCATCTCCGAACGCGACATCCTTTACAAGGTTTTGTTCGACATGAAGAAAGATATCACCGAGCTCCGTAAAACCGTCGACGAGCTGACATCCGGACAAAACATCACACCTATCAAGGCAACCGTCATCAACCATGTCGACAACCCGAACCTGGTGGATTACGAGACCACACAAGATGCTGAAGTCGAGTATCTTCAAGAGAAATCGGCGACCGACAGTTTGTCGTTGCAAGACAAGGAAAATGAGGTGATTATCAAGGCGTTACGAAAATATAGCGGCAGACGCAAAGACGCTGCAAAAGAGCTTGGCATAAGCGAGAGGACATTGTATAGAAAAATAAAGGAATACAATATTAATATTTGATGATAAGAAAAATTAACACCTTATTAATATTAATAGCGGCTTTTATGCTGACTGGCTGCGGAATATATTCGTTCACTGGAGCGAGTATTCCGGCAGAAGCTAAAACCGTGTCCATCCAGCACTTCAACAACACTGCGAATCTGGTTAATCCTCTGCTGAGTGAAATTATCACCAACACCTTGCGTGACTATTTCATGAATCAGACCACGCTCGAGGAAGTCCCGATTAACGGCGATCTCGCCATTGAAGGAGAAATAGTGGATTATAAAATCTCACCCACCGCAATCACAGTCGACAAAGCGTCTCTGAACCGCCTGACTATAACGGTGAACGTAAGATTTATCAACATTTACGATGACTCGAAGAACTTTGAACAAAGATTTTCACAATACGAAGATTATCCAAGCAATCAGGACCTCAGCTCGGTGCAGGACGAGCTTATGGAATCCATCTGCGAGAAATTGTGCGATGACATTTTTAACAAAGCTGTCGTAAATTGGTAAACTTTGGATAACAACAGGTTGACACGGTTAATAGAACATCCGGAAATGATTGACAATAAGGATGTTAGCAAGCTTGAGGCGCTTGTGAGCGAGTATCCGTATTTCACAGTGGGTCAGGTGCTGCTTGCCGTAGGCATGAAACGTTGCGGACACGAAAGAACGACACAGCAGGTCAGAACCGCGGCAGCAATGGTACCTGACAGAAACGTGCTACGCAAACTATGCACCCAGCTTCCGGATGAATACGTGGCCACCATAGAAGACCTTAACAAAGAGATGGCACTCTTAGAAGAAAAAAAGAAAACTCTCGACGAACTCAAAGCCATCATCGAAAATAAGATTTTAGAACTTGAGAAAGCGAAAAAATCGCAGAAAAAAGAAGAAAAAAAACTGTCAAAAGCAGAAATTATCGACAAATTTATCGCTGAAAATCCGTCAATTTCACGTCCAAAACAGGAATTTTTCAATCCTATGACGGCCGCTCAAGAGTCTGTAATCGACCAAGAAAATATCGTAAGTGAAACATTAGCAATGATTTACGAGAAACAAGGGTATTTTGAAAAGGCAATTTCAATTTATGAAAAATTAAAATTAAAATATCCAGAAAAAAGTATTATCTTTGCGGCTCAAATTAATGTGTTAAAAAATAAGTTAAACAATTAATATTTTTAAGACGATGTACGTAACAGTTTCAGTATTAATCCTTATCGTCAGTTTCTTGATGATGTTGGTTGTATTAGTTCAGAATTCAAAAGGTGGCGGATTGGCCTCTAACTTCTCATCACATAACCAGATTCTCGGCGTCCGCAAGACCACAGACTTCCTTGAGAAGACCACATGGACTCTCGCTGTCCTCTTGGTTTTGTTCTGCCTTGCATCAAGCATTGCCATTCCAAAGGGTGGCATCCAGGGCGCAGGTAAAGCTGACACCAAGATGCGCAACCAAATCGAGAACGCTATGCCAACAGCTCCTGTCGAGGCAGCAGCTGACGCAGAAGTTGCAGAGTAATCCGATAAGCAAGACAAAAAAAATGTCAGAATGTCATACATTCTGACATTTTTTGTTTTTTTGGCAGACAAAAACAGCGTTTGGAATGATTTTTGATGAATAAAGAAACACAAGAAAATAACAATAAAAACATAATATCATGACAAAATTGAATATCAAACCTTTGGCAGACCGCGTCGTTATTGAACCGGCTGTAGCAGAACAGAAAACAGCAAGTGGAATCATCATCCCTGACACAGCAAAAGAGAAACCTCAGCAAGGCACAGTAGTGGCTGTCGGCCCTGGCACAAAGGACAACCCTGTCACAGTGAAGGTCGGCGACACCGTCATCTACGGCAAATACGCAGGAACAGAGTTCCACCTCGACGGCAAAGACTATATGATTATGCGTGAAAACGATATTATAGCAATCATCTAATTTCGTAAATAATTAAAAATCAAAGACATGGCAAAAGATATAATTTTCAACCTTGATGCACGCGACGGTCTGAAAAAAGGCGTCGACGCATTGGCAAACGCAGTGAAAGTGACCCTCGGACCTAAAGGCCGCAACGTCATTATCGAGAAATCATACGGCGCTCCTCATATCACAAAGGACGGCGTGACAGTGGCAAAGGAAATCGAACTCGCTGACCCGATTGAAAACATGGGCGCACAGCTCGTGAAGGAAGTCGCTTCAAAGACCAACGACCTCGCGGGTGACGGCACCACAACAGCTACAGTGCTCGCACAGGCTATCGTTGCAACAGGTTTGAAGAACGTCATCGCCGGTGCAAACCCGATGGACCTCAAACGCGGTATCGACAAGGCAGTCGCTAAAGTCGTGGAATCACTGAAACAACAGAGCGAAATCATCGGCGATAACAACGAGAAGATTCAGCAGGTCGCTACAATCTCAGCTAACAACGATTCAACAATCGGCTCACTCATTGCTGAGGCAATGGGCAAGGTGAAGAAAGAAGGCGTCATCACAGTGGAAGACTCAAAAGGTATCGAGACATACGTCGACGTCGTCGAAGGTATGCAGTTCGACCGCGGCTACATCTCACCTTACTTCGTCACCGACACAGAGAAGATGGAAGCTGTATACGACAACCCTTACATCCTCATCTATGACAAGAAAGTCAGCGTGATGAAAGACCTCCTCCCAGTGTTGGAGAAGACATTACAGACAGGCCGTGCATTGTTAATCATCGCTGAAGACATTGACAGTGAAGCACTTGCAACATTGGTAGTCAACAGATTACGTGGCTCGTTGAAAGTCGTGGCAGTTAAGGCTCCAGGCTTCGGCGACAGACGTAAAGAGATGCTTGAAGACATCGCCATCCTCACAGGCGGCACCGTCATCAGCGAGGAAAAAGGCTATCGTCTTGAAGATGCAACTTTGGCAGAACTCGGCTCATGCGACAAGATTACTGTCACAAAAGACAATACAACCATCGTCAACGGACACGGTGACAAGGAGAACATCCAAGGCCGCGCTGCTCAAATCAAGGCTCAGATTGCAACCACAACATCTGACTACGACCGCGAGAAACTTCAGGAGAGACTGGCAAAGATCGCCGGTGGCGTAGCAGTCATCCACGTCGGTGCAGCATCAGAAGTCGAGATGAAAGAGAAGAAAGACCGTGTTGAAGACGCTTTGAACGCAACACGCGCAGCTATCGAAGAAGGTATCATACCTGGCGGTGGCGTCGGATTCATCAGAGCTATCAAGGCTTTGGAGAAGATGAAAGGCGACAACGACGATGAGACAACAGGTATCTGCATCATCAAACGCGCTTTGGAAGAACCTCTCCGTCAGATTGTTGAGAACGCCGGTCTCGAAGGCTCAGTGGTCGTCAACAAGGTTGCGATGGGCAAGGGCGACTTCGGCTTCAACGCACGCACCGAGACTTACGAGAACATGCTCAAGACCGGTGTCATCGACCCAGTGAAGGTATCGAGAGTGGCACTCGAGAACGCAGCATCAATCGCAGGCATGCTCCTGACAACAGAATGCGTGGTCTCCAACCACAAAGAGGAGAACCCGGCACCACAGATGCCACCTATGGGCGGCGGAATGCCAGGAATGATGTAATACATCAGGATAAGAAGGATAAACGCTTCGCTGATAAAAAAGGATAAGAGAGTCAATCCCTTATCCTTTTTCTTATCCTTTTTCTTATCCCTCTTATCCTTCTTCTCTTTCTTATCCTATTATTGTACTCCGTTTTCCTTCATAAATCTCCTGATTTCCGCGGCATGGCATCCTTTGATGATGACGTGATGGTTGCCGATGGAATGATTCAGGAGATAAGGCTTGAGATTGATATCGAACGTGATTTGAGTACGGCAAAAATGATTGCTGTACTCATTTTTTATGGCTTTCGCTTCTGTCACAAACATCTTGTCGAGACGACGGCCGCCCCATTTCATGATGGTGTAGTCGGTCAGCGGCAGATCACCTTGCACTGCCACACCTATCCCCGACTCGAAATGCGTGCGCATGGTCGTTTTATAGCACATTGACAATGGCACGGTGCAGTGCGCAAACATCGAGGTTTTATCCGTCAAAATCGACGGATTGGCCATGAAAGCAGGCTCATTGCACAGTTTTTTGGCAAGAAGCATGGTCATCAGAGTCTGCATGTCGCCCTCACAGCCTGCCACTATTCCTTCGTCATTGAGTTTCGCCAAAGCCAAGCAACTCGTTGTGTTACAAGCTTTTACAATATCAAAGCAACGGATTGTCATGGCATCAAGACGTTCTTCCTGACAAATCTTTTTTATGGCCAAATATGGGTCTGAAACCTTGATCTCATCAATCAAACGTTGCAAATCAATGTTTATAGTCTGTATTCCGTAATACTCACGGAGATAGTCGTAGTCGACACCGCTGGCAATCAGCCAATCGGAAGGTTTGCCAAACAAGCCGATCCGGGTGCCAAAAAACAATGAAACAGCTGAACGTCCTGGTATTTCCGACGAAACCAAACGCATATCAAGCACATTTTTCACGATTTCTTCGTTAGTTCCATGGATAATACTACCATTCTCGCCTTTTTCCGACAGATATGACAAGATTTCCAATGCCGCCGCCAGCGAATTGTTGCGACCGTCGGCAATCAGGGTGGTGGTTTTCATCATACCCGTTGACCATATGGTTTTGAACAGATTCTCCACGCCACCGGTGGCAATCATGATAAAATCGGCATTTTGCAGGGACGCGCCAAGGCAAATCCCTGCATTTTCCTCACCGATTATTGTAATTTCCGCATTGCATTTCTCTTTCAACGAGCCAAGCAATTCAGCATATTCCGTCTTGACAAAGTCGTCGGATTGAAAAGATGACCTTAAAACTAAAATCTTCATTTTTAATGTGTTACAACAAAACGCTGGGTCTTATCACCAATCTTCACGAAATAAACGCCGTTTTCATAATTTGACGTGGCGATATTCAATTCATCGCTGGCAATATATTCTGCTATCTTCTGACCAAAAGCGTTGAAAACACTGACATTCCCGAGGTTTTCGCCGTTAATCTTCAGGAAATCGTTGACCGGATTCGGATAGAGAGTGAAATTGTTTGTGCTAAACTCACCAACTCCCTCATACATAGTAATTACAACCGGTAATTCATATTCTCCAAATGAAGTCACAAGCTTTAACGTGTCGTTCATTTCATCATCTCTTACACCATTGTAATAAACATAAACCTCAAGACTATCAGATGAAGCTATTGTCAAGCCTTTAATATCATTTCCATCATATGAATCCAAGCACAAAAAGCTAATTTGTTCAGCCATATAATCCTCAATTGTCACATCGGTATTTGTCTCATTATAAATAGTGAACATTCCTGGCTCTTCAATGCAACCACCTATTGACATGCTAATACTATCTACGCTAAACGACACCTCACCTATTGGAGCAGGTTCACAGTCATGCTGCTGCAAACCATGATTCTCAAGTGCTGTGATAATAGTTTGGGCATTATTTATCGGCCAAAGGTCCTGAATCAAAATGTTACGGTCTGGAGCAATAAGGATAAGCGTCGGATAAGCATCTATCTGATATTGGTTGCATATTTGTGCTCCAACGCTTGAATTGCCGATTGTAGGGTACTCAACGCCATAATTATTTGCCCAGTTTTGACATGCAGCATCGCCATCAGAAGGGGAAATTTCCATGTAAAAAACGTCGTGCATGTTGCAACCCATAGCATAATACGACTCAACAACTTTCGGGGTAGCCTGCTGGCAAGGACCGCAAGTGGTGAAGAAGAAATCGATCAGCACATACTGTCCACCGTCGAGGATATCAAAGAGATGAACTTCTGTTCCGTGACAGTCTGTAGCAGTGAAATCAATGGCTGTTGATATTCCACATTGAGCTATCACATTGAAACTCAACGCCATAGCAAAGATAAAAGTAAAGATTTTTTTCATGATGTGAATTTTTAATTGTTAATATCGGAGCAAATTTACAAAATAAATTCATTCTGACAACAAAAAATTCTGATAGTTTCTGTAATTTCTACGTGAGATTTTGTAATTTTGCATTTTGTTATGGAAGAAGATAAACCGAGGAAGCGCAACAGCATCATCAAAGGATTTTCCAAGCTTCTGAAAGAGGACAAATTGAAGGCCGTTTCAGAATACATTGAGAATCCCGGGGAGTTTATTGCCCTTTTGAAAGGTTTTTGGTACAGCGATTCGGAGAAACAGAAACAGTTTGACGAGTTCAGCGAGAACACAATCTCCAACTTCCACATCCCTTACGGTGTCTCTCCTAATGTGATGATTAACGGCAAGATTTATATGGTGCCTATGGTCATCGAGGAGAGCAGTGTCGTGGCGGGGGCCTGAGCCCCCGCCCAAATTAGGGGCGCCCGGGGGGGGTTAGATGGCGCTAGTGTTGTTGTTGAAAAAGTTGGGGGGCGGGAGTTATGTTAGAAA
>R20__coassemble_119_pt1 | contig 59567 bp, 53 predicted proteins | sample R20__metabat2_high_PE_049 | metagenome-assembled genome bin R20 | reverse complement strand
CACTTACTCCGCTGAGCATAGAGAGGTTTACTCCCACTTTGGGTCCGATTTTTGTCACCATAGTTGACACATGTTGCGCTTGAAGCTGCGGTAATACGAACAAACAGCCAAGCAAAATAGCTAAAAGTCTCTTTTTTATAACTGTTAAATTTAATTAGTATTGATTAATATTCCATTTCTTCCGGTATGTATCTATTTATTATGATTTTCTGTAAAGATTTGATTGGGATGAAATCATTCTCCGAAATCCTTACGTTTATGGTTTTTTCCATAAAATCTTCGCTCATCAAGGCAGAGATTTTCATCGTTATCGTCATTGATTCGCCAGTATTGAATACTTTGCTCTTCGATTCATTGTCGTCACCCAACGAGACGTAAACACTAGTATTATCGGATTTCGTTTTAGCTGTATTTCTAATCACGACCTTCACCTCGGCAAAACCAGTTGAGTCTGCTGTAACAGTTTTATTGGGGTATGAAACTGAAAAACCTTTTTTGTTTGTCAACGATATTTCAAACGATCTCTCCAGATATTGGATGCCATCGCAGTTAACAGCAAGTTGGTATTTTTTTTCAGCGACTTCGTCATAATCTTTGTGTTCCGGAACAATTTCAAATGCAATTTTCATTTCATTGTTTTTATTAGAAAGCACACTGAATCCCAAATTGTCATCATCGTCGTCTTTCAACTCAATTTCAAGGTTCTTGTCTTTCATATGAGCGGGCTTGTTTACCACAATTTCGACTCTCTCCTTAGTGTTGTGATAGAAATCAAATCTTTCTTTAGGTATTGAGCTGCTGATTTTCTGGCTTGGCAACACACGAACCACGCCCCATTTCCCATTTTGTGCAACAGCCATATACTCATAGTTCAAAACGTTGGCGTTTTCAAACTGCGTAGGCACTATTGGCTTACCGTTATACATTATATCGCACAAATAACTCTTCTCAATCGACAAAGCACCTGTGTTTATATCATTCATTTTGTCAAGCGAATAGCTTTCTACATAATTTTCAGAGCTACCATTTATTGTGCTCGACACAAGGCACCATTGATTGTTAAAGGTGTAGGTATTACCAGCATGAGTGATGGTTTTGCCGTTTTTCTGAGGCATAAACTTCTGTTTTGGTGCAGGTATAAGTTTTATAACATTGCCGCTTTTATCTACAATAGCCCACGATAAGTTTGAGTTGAACACCAAAGCCTGTCCATTGTGGAACGAGTAGCCTTCAACCATCTTACTACTGAAATTACCTGTCAATGGATTGCCATTAGTGTCAAAATACCCGAATATTTTGTCATTTTTCTTGATAAAAGTAACACCTTCCGAATATGGCAACACCTTATCGTTATTACAACCCAAATAGCCAGATTCCTCATTGCCGTTTACATCAATAAAGCCCCATTTTCCTCCTTTGCTTGCAGCAAGTTTGCCATCTGAAAAGTATGGAAATTCGGGATCAATGGTATAGCCGCTGATAGTTTCATAACGTTTTTTATCACCATAAACTATTGCATATAACTGCTTGCACATTCTGTCGGTCACCAATGCAATTCCGTCTTTAAATTCAGTAATATTTTCATATTCGACGGGCAAAATTTCGGTACCGTCAGCTGTAATCAGCCCAACTTTTCCACCTATTTCTACTTTAAACATATCGTACGGAACCTGCGTTATAGCATCATATATTGGTTTTTTGACCCATTCGATGCTTTGTGCTTTGATAACAATTGGTATCAAAGTCAAAAAAACAATAAACAATAAACCTTTTCTCATGATCTAGTATATTTTATCATTCATTTCTTTAACATATTTTGCGTGAACTCCATAGGAACCGGTAGCCAGTTTTGTTGATTTACCCCATATTACTCCAATAAGATGTCCTTTTCTGTCGCATATAGGAGAGCCACTGCATCCTCCAATGTTTTCACCTTGAAGTTGGAATGTATATTCACCTGGAAGTTTGCTAACTTTCACCTCATGTATTGTCGGCTGCATTCCGCCATTTAGATTATCAAGTCCTAACATTATTCCAGAAGGATAACCTATTGACCAATAAGTTTTTGTCTGAGGTTTTAAATCTTTAGGATTCATCAGACATTTGTCCAGGTCATAAACGAATTTTACACTCGCTGGCAATGCTCCAGAATTCATTTGCATAATAGCGAGGTCTATTTCCGGATTATCTGACACTTTCACGACAGTACAACGATCAAATTCCAAATATGTACTGTACTTATGATTTGTTATAGCAACTCCAATATAATCGCGCTCACCAGAGATTCTTACGCTAGAGTTTTTATAACGCATGATATAGCCGTTAAATCTTTGAATCTCATTTAATATCTGACTTTTATCCACATAATTTGTCAAATACATATATATCAAAGATCCCAATGGCGTGTCGTTAAGATTCTCCAAATCACGATAAGTACGCAATTCATTGATTGTAAACGCATTATTTCTAAGAAGAATCATCTGTTGTTTTATTTCGTTGCTCACTTCATAATCATTCTCGACACCATACCATGGTGTTGCAACATGGCGATTAGTTGCCATTCTTCCATCTTCAGAAATGAAAAATGCTGTGCCAAAGTAGCTAAACGGCTCCCAATGTTCAGCAATATACTCCTTATCACTTTTTGTCATTGTTGCATTCATAGTGTTTTTCAAAAACACCCCGCCTTTCAGATTGTCTCGACCAAACTCATATTTTTGAGGCCAATCAGGAATAATGCCAATAAACGGGTCGTCATCCAAGGTTACGGTATAATGATATGCACCATATACCAGTGCTGAACCTGTAATCATGTCTTCTGGTTTTGGAGTTTTACCAAAACCACCATTACCTATCAACTCCTTTATTCCAAATGCCAGACCGACAACAACTACCGCAGCCACTGCAAGTTTCCATATTAGTCCGTTTGAACCACCGGGGACAGGATTAGTACATGGAACACCGCCACACACTATAACATCTTTAGCTTTAACACGATAATCCATCTCTGGAGTGAGACGAACACCGTTTAAAGTTGTTCCATTTCTACTGTGGTCTCGTATAAACCACTGTCCGTTCTTCATTTCTTTGAAAGTTGCATGGAAACGGCTAACTGTTCCTCCAACAAGTTGATATTTGTTACGGAAATTCGAACCAACACCATAAACGCCCTTGACTTTTGTTGGATCAAGCACGGGCATTGTCGGTATCATGTTCCAGTCAAGATAGACATCTGCAAAACGAATACTATCACCTCTACGGACGGTAATATCTTTCTCTGGTTCGACTCTCTGGTTCTGAACATATGTTCCATTTTTACTACCTTTGTCCGTAAGTATTATATCACCATTGTCAAGCAGCAGGATCTCGGCATGTAATGAGCTGACAAAACTGCTTTTCAGCTTTATATTCGCTAATTTGGAACTACCAATTGTAATAAGTTTCATAGCTGTATGTTTTAATGTTTATAAAATTATAGGATCTACAGTCTGGATTTCTTCCTGTTGGGCAGGCTTTTCAGAATTACTGTTCTTTTTCTCTTTCTTAGGCTTAGCCTCTTTCTTATCCTCTTTTTTAGGTTGTTCCGGTTTAACCTCTTCAACAGGCTTCTTTGGTTCAACTATTGCCGGTTTATTTGATGTTGTGTCAACTAGCAATGGCTCTTGAGGCAATGGATCTGGTTGATCTGATTGATCTGATTTTGATAAAACAATACCCAAAACAACACCCACAATCACTATAGCTGCTGCCAATATTGATATGATAGTCGTAAGTTTTCCCTTTACATTGGGGACAAGTCTCCAGTCGAGGTCAGCGACATGGGCAAACGACACCGTGTCTTTTCTTGTGACTGGCACAGGCACATTCGACGATATTTTAATGCCGTTGATATAAGTACCATTTGCGCTATAGTCTGTAATTGTCATTTTCCCCATATTATCTATGGTGACAACGGCATGTCTTCGGCTGATTACACTTGATTTGTCAATAAGAACAATGTTACATTGATCATCTCTTCCGATTGAAATTGTCTTCATACTGATTAATTTTTATTGTTATTTTTTATTATTTCATTATTTGTTGCAGCTACGACAGTATCTTTAACAAGTGTGTCAATTGTTTTTTCTCCTTTATACTTATTATCAATATTTCTCGGATAAAAAATAGAGCCCAAAACCACAATTATTGCAACAATAGACAAACATATAATACTTTTTACCATTCTTTTCTTCTTAAAGCCCTTCGAAGAGTTTTTCATCGCAACTACAGCGGCAGTAAGGTTGTCATGACCTCCACCCTTCGATTTACCAATATTGTCAATCTTTTCAGCCAGATTGTCCAGTATCAGGTTTAGATGTCCTTTTGCTCCAAGCTCATTCATAAAAGCCTTCTCGGTCATCGCTGAATGGAATCCATCGGAACAGAGCACGAAACGATCTCCTTTTTTATATTCAAGCTCTTTTGTGTCAACAATAACTTCATTATTTATCCCAAGTGCTCTCGTTATGATATTCGATTGTGCCGATAGTCTTGCCTGTTCCTCTGTGATGATTTTGTTTCTCACCATATTAAATACCATCGAATGGTCAAATGTGCGGAACACCTTCTTAGTACCGCGCAGTTGATATATTCTGCTGTCACCCACATGCGCTACACATGCTACTTCGTCGTTCACGAGCAATGCTGTTGCTGTAGTACCCATTCCTTTAACACCTGGTATTTGGGTGGATGCTTCAATAACGGCTTTGTTGGCTTCTGTCAATGCTTTTGAAAGAACCACAGAGATGCTGCCATCTTCATCCGGATGCATGACGCTATCAATTATGGCATTCACGGCTATTGTAGAAGCCGTTTTACCACCATTGAGACCTCCCATACCATCGCACACCACCATCAGAAAACCACAAGGTGTGTCCGCATAACCATAGGAGTCCTGATTCTCGTTTCTGCCTCCGATTCTTGATTCAGCGTAAACCTCTACATTGAATTTCGTCTTGATTTTTTCCATATACTAATTGCTTACTTGTCATAATAAAAAAATTAAAAGCACAGCCACTAAGGTCACAACAGAGGCAACACCAATCAACAATTTATTGTCAATATCGATACCGCCACCAGTTTGTCGTTCAAACAATGCATTTTCAATCTCAGTTTTGAACTCTGCAGCCGTTTGATACCGTTTATTTTGTTCCTTCTCGGTAGCTTTCCATAGAACCTTCATAAGCTTCTTTGAAATCATCTTGTTTTTGGGCAGTTTCTTTTTAAGACTATTATCAAGAATTTCCGAATCAATCTCACTATCAAATGGATTCACACCAGTAAGTAGTTCGTAAAAAGTCACACCAAGAGCATAAATATCTGTAGTTGCATTTATCTCTCTATTGGAGTTCAACGTGGAATCTTCATCCTCTTTTCTCAATATCTGTTCAGGAGCGGCATATTGAGGTGTGCCAACAAAACCAGAAGAAGTATGTCCATCAGAATTGTTCATTTTAGCTATCCCGAGATCCATCAGCCTAGCCATTTTGCCCTCTTCAATCATTATGTTCGACGGCTTTATATCCCTATGGACCACTCCTCTAGAATGCAAATACGACAAGGCATCAAGCACATTGCATATTTCCCTTGCAATAATCATTTCCCTATTCGGATTGCCCTCCAAATGCACCTTTATATGTTTATCAAGAGTCAGGCCGTCAACATAATTACTAAGTATAAAAATGGGGCCTTTATGATCTGGATATTCACAAACGCCAAGCATTTCAACAAGATTAGGGTGCCTAAACGCCAACGACGCTTCGAGTTTTGCCCTTTTTCTGATAGACTCCACATCAGAATATTTGTCCTTTACCCTTTTGATGGCCACTTTATGTTTCCCATCCATGCTAAAACCCACATACACTGTACCCATAGCGCCACTACCTAGAGGCTTATCCATGGAATTATAAAAATACCATCGTCCGTCAGCCCACAAATAATAGCGTGGATCACCTTTCTTTTGCAATATCTGAGCATGAACACCTTCCATAAACTACTTATTCAATGTACAGTTTGTTGAATCTCTTAATTGTCGATAAATACTTGTCACATAAATTTATCAACTCTTGATCATTATTATTACGACCAATCCTATCAAGCTCAGCAAACATCACAAACGACACTTTTACATTTGAATAGTCAGTATTGCTTCTACATCCTGTCAGAAGATCCTTGGCAAAAGTTGTCTTAAGCAATTCGTGTCCTTTTTCTTCGTTTTGCTGACTTATTTTATTATTATAAAAAGCTTTTGCCAATTTAGTGAGACCAGAGTAGTCCATTCTATCCAATTCAAAAACTCTTACAATATCATTGTTTATTGCAGTTTTTGTTACAGATATTGTGAAATCCTGTTTCTCTTGTACCGTATCAATATTAACAGTTATTTCGGATTCCTTGACGGGATTGTCAAAATTGATATTTGTTACAATAAAATATGCGACAGCCAAAATGACAACAGAAGCCACCGTATAAACAACATATTTTAAAGATTTTGAAGTAGTTTTTGAGGTGGGTACAACACTATCAACTGCAACTCGGAACTCAGCTGCCGATTGATATCTGTTTTTTTGACTCTTTTCAGTGGCTTTCGCTATTATTTTCTTCAAATCACTATTTTTAACCTCTTTCAAAGGAAGCTTTTTGTGAAGCTGTGCGTCAAGAACTGTGTGTGTAGGACCACTAAATGGCAGTTTGCCTGTAAGAAGTTGGAATAACAAAATACCTACCGAATAGATGTCGGTCGTAACATTCTGATGTGCAATATCTCCTGTGACAAGTTCAGGTGAAGCATACTGCGCTTTTCCAACAAACGCACCGTTTGACGTAAGGCTCTTGTCTTGAGTGCCTAATGATTGTAACATCTTAGCTATGCCAAAATCTATCAGTTTTACAGTTCCCTTATCGGTAATCATTATATTCGAAGGGTCGATATCCCTATGAATATAACCGTTGTCATGTAGAGCCATGACACCCGACAACACCTGTTTTATTATCCTTATCGAGACTGCCATTCTATCGTTGACGTAATCAGCATATAATTTCTGTGCGGCTTCAAGATCTTCACCAAACTGGTTTTTGGTCATGCCACACAACAAATCGCTAAGCATAACGCCGTTGACAAACTCACTGACGACATGATAATGTTTGACATTACCTCCAAAAGAATTAAGGTCATTCGTTTCCACGAAGCCCATCATTTCAACCAAGTTCTCATGTTTCAACTGGATTGAAGACTCTCTTCGAGCTCTTTCTATGACACTTTCTGAAACATCCTCATATAAGGCTTTTATGGCGACAGGAATTCTTGTTCCAGTCTCAATTATAATTTTTGAGCCCAGATAAACCTTCCCCATACCACCTATTCCAATAGGCTTAGTATGAATATCAAACTCGTAATATATACCGCGCGACCTCTCGTAGTCGCCCTGTAATTTTTGTATTAGCATTATTATAAAGCTTTTGTTCCCCCATGCACATAATCAGAACTATCGTCTGAAGCGCCATAACTATCGTTATCTCCTCTACCAAATTGCGTGTTATTATCAAAAGAAACAAGATCTTGTCCATCATCGCTAATAAAATCTTTAACCAAATCAAGACCATGCTCTTTTGCTTTTATTAATATAAGGAGTAATTCATAGTGATCACCAATAGTGATAACATCATTGTTGACACATTCTCTAGGAACACTTATTTTAATGCTTTCACCATTAACCATTGTACCGTTTGTCGAGCGTTGGTCAATAATTGCAGCATCCACATCGCCAGAGTTTTTCATTTTTCTTACGACCAACTCCGCATGCTGGCTCGATACCGTGCCTTCCTTTAAAACAATATCACACTCATTAGAACTTCCTATTGAATTGGAACCTTGATATAGTGGCCAATACTCTCCATAACTAGTTCTTGATACTGAGAACAAAAAACCGAGTAATGGTTTTTTATTCATTTGCACTCCTGGAAAATCCACACCAGGGAAATGTGTACCAAATTGGTCATTGTCATAATCATTGTTGTTGGAATTTCTTGAATAACCGGAACTTAAATCTTCCATTCCAGGAACTATAGTCTTACCTTGTGCCATATAATATTTGGTTTAATGTGTTAATAATTTCTTTATCCATCCGACACAAAATAAAAAAGGCGTGGCGTTTCCTTATTGTCTTTTAAGGTATCGCCAAACACCTAATCCCCAAATACGGAAACCCACACCCAACCGGTGAGCATTCACACTTTCTACCTCTGGGGATCATTGAAAAATTGGCGATTTTTAAAAGACCCAGTATCAGCTAAACGCTTCTTTTCTATTATGTACTAATTTCTAAATTTCTGTTTCTTCTTAGTTAAATTATATATTAATTACCACGTTGCAAAATTAAACACTAATTTTTACATTTCCAAACTTTTTTTCACGAAAATTTTATATTTTATGCAAAATCCATAATAACACCTGTGATTCACCAGATTAGTTCATCACTTTTGTGTCAACTTTTTTCAGCGCAAGATAAAAATATTTGTACCTTTGCACCCATGAAAAAGCATCATCAACCCCAATATCTCGAGGACGTCGAAATCATCGACGCCGGAGCGGAAGGCATGAGCATCGCCAAGCCGGAAGAAAAAGTAGTGTTCATCCCATTCGGAGCACCGGGCGACATCGTTGACATTCAGGTGTTTAAGAAGAAATCCAATTGCTTCGACGGCAAGATTCTGAACATAAAAAAGGAATCCGACAAACGTGTGAAGCCCGTCTGCCAACATTTCGGCCTCTGCGGCGGCTGCAAATGGCAACATCTTGATTATCAATGGCAACTGTTTTACAAACAGAAACAGATAAAAGATAATTTCGACCGCATCGGTAAGATTGAATATCCTGAGATGATGCCGATTCTTGGCTGCGAGAAACAGTTTTACTATCGCAACAAGCTCGAATACAGCTTCTCTAACCGCAAATGGCTCACCGACGGCGCTCCTGCAGGCACATACGGCGAAGAGGATTGCAAAGGCTTCGGCTACCATCTGCCTGGCTTGTTCGACCGCGTCATCGACATCGAGAAATGTTATCTCCAGGCCGACCCGTCAAACGATATCCGTCTGTTTATCAAGGACTTCACGATGCAGCATAAGCTCTCGTATCATAACGTGAGAGCTCACCAAGGCACCATGCGCAACGTCATCATACGCTGCAACGGCAAGGGCGAGTTCATGGTCATCATTGTGATAAACGAGGAAAACGAGATAGTGAGAAATGAGCTCATCCCTGCCCTTTCGGCACAGTTCCCGCAGATTATCTCGCTGATGCTCGTTATCAACAGCAAGTTCAACGACACGATATCAGATTTGCCGTTCGAGTGCCTCAAAGGCGAGCCTTATCTCGTGGAGACGATGAAGTCGCCGCGCCCAGGTTTCGACGACTTGAAGTTCCGCGTAGGTCCGGTCTCGTTCTTCCAAACCAATGTGTATCAGGCGGAAAGACTCTACAAAGCGGCTTTCGACCTCGCCAGCGTGCAGGGCGACGAGCTGATGTATGACCTCTACACAGGCACAGGCACCATCGCCTTATATTTCTCACGTTTTGTGAAGCAGGTCGTCGGCATCGAATACGTCGAGGAAGCCATCGTTGATGCCAAGATAAACGAGCAGTTCAACAACATCACAAACACCAGTTTCTTCGCCGGCGACATGGCCAAGGTGCTCACCGACGAGTTCATCGCCGAGCACGGAAAGCCCGATTTCATCGTCACCGACCCGCCTCGCGCAGGAATGGCCGACAAAGTCATCGAACAGCTTAAGAAGATTCAGGCTAAGAAGATTGTTTACGTCAGCTGCAACCCAGCCACGCAAGCCCGTGATTTACAATTACTTGATGATTTATACGCTGTCAAGGCGGTGCAGCCTGTCGACATGTTCCCTCACACGCAACATGTCGAGAACGTGGTGCTGTTAGAGCTGCGATAAATAATTCATCACCTCTTCAATATCGAAGTTCTCCCCTTTCACAATGAAATCTGCCTGCTCATACATCGGCAGACGTGAATTGTAATGATTTTCAACGTATTGGCGCAGTTCCTCCTCTGATTTTCCGTACACCAGCGGACGTTTGCGTTTGGCGTTCAAAATTCTGTTAGCCGCCGTCATCGGACTGATTTTCACGAAGACAGTGGCGCCGTTTTCCTTCATCCATTGCATGTTGTCAAAAAAACAAGGCGTTCCGCCGCCAGTGGAAACCACCACATGGTGCATCTCGCCTGTCTTTTTCAAAATCTCCGATTCAAACTTCCGGAAATAATCCTCGCCGTATTTCTCGAAGAAATCCTGAACGCAGATGTGATATCTCTCCTCAAACAAATCATCGGTATCGAATGGCTCGTAGCCCAGTCTGGCCGCCAATTTACGCGAAATCGACGACTTCCCGGAACACATGTAACCTATGATATAAATCCGGTCAGGAAGCATTATTTCCTTTTTTGTGCCTGTTGCTGCTGTCTCTGCAGTTCTTCCAGTCTCTTCTGGAATCCTGACTTCTTCACAGGCTTCTGCTTCGCCAGCTCGATTTTCTTACGCAACTTCTCATCATCCAGGAAGACTCTGAACAAGTACATCTGCAGGAACGTGATGATGTTCACGAGCATGTAGTAATAGCTCAAACCGGCCGAATAGCTGTTAAACAGACCGAGGAACATAATCGGCATGAGATACATCATCACCTTCATGCCTTTCATTCCCTGCTGTTGCGTGGCAGCCATCTGTTTGTTATTGATGTAGGTGTAAAGAATGGTCGTGATTGTCATCAGCAAGGTGAACAAGCTGACATGGTCGCCGTAGAACGGGATATTGAAGCCAAGGTCGAGGATGCTGTCGTATGTCGAGAGGTCGTCGGCCCAGAGGAACGGCTGCTGACGGAGCTCGATACTCGACGGGAAGAAACGGAAGATTGCCCACAAAATCGGGAGCTGCAGCAACATCGGCAAGCATCCTGCTGTCGGACTTGCACCTGCTTTGCGGTAAAGTTCCATCACAGCCTGCTGTTTCTTCATGTTATCCTTTTCATCAGGGAATTTCGCGCTGATTTCGTCGATTTCAGGCTTCAAGACACGCATCTTGGCTGTTGACTGATATGATTTGAATGCAAATGGCATCAAAGCAATCTTGATGATGACGGTAAGAACCAAAATCACGATACCGTAGTTCCAGCCGTAGCTGCCGAGCCAGTTGAACACGTTGACAACGATATATCTGTTTATCCAACCCACAAACTTACCGCCGAGCGGTATCTGCTTGTCGAGATCGATGCCGTACTTGTCCATGATTTTCAAGCTGTTAGGACCGAAATAGAACTGCATCGCCATGGTGTTGTTCTCCTGCATGCCATCGAACGGCACGTCGACAGAGGTATACATGGTCTTGAGATAGCGCGGATTCTGAGTCCTGTAGTCAGTCTTCATCCCGATGACCGCCGAATTGAAGCTCTCTTTAGCGATCAGCGAATAGCTGAAGAAACGCTGTTTGAACGACATCCATTTAAGATTCGAGCGAAGATCTTTCTCATCGTCTTTTTCACCGCCACGGTTGCCGCTGAGTGATTCAACGTCATCGCTTAAGAACTTATAATACACTGTTGAGCCGTTGTAACGGTCGACGGCTTTCTCCTGCTTCAGAAGGTCGACATACCAGTCGATTGTGACGAAATTGGTGTTCGATGCGATGACATTCTTCATATTGATTGTCTTGACATCGAAATCCATCATATATTCATCCTTTGTAAGGATATACGTGAACTCAATATATTGGTTAGGATTCAGCTCATTCGACAGATTATCCGCAAAAGCCCTGAAACTGAATGTCAGTGGTTTCTCGCCGACAACGATTTTTCCGTCGCCGTCGTAAGGATAATTATTTAAATATGGCGCGAAATATAAATCAATAGTATTGATATTTCTGTTTGAAGCAAAGAACGAGAGGTTAAACTTCGATGTATTCTCGTCAAAGCCAATCAACGGAAGGGAATCCCACGTCTTGTAATCCTTCAGTTCCACTGTCTTAACGTAGCCGCCTTTTGATGTCAAAGTAATCCGCATGACATCGTTCTCGATGGTGTAAAGTTGTTCTTCACCTGTCGCCACCGAAGCGAAAACGCCGTATTTGTCGCGAGTCACAGCATCTGAAGATTCTGCGTCGTTATCTTGTTGAGCCACAAACATTTCCGTTTCTTTCTGAGCTTCGGCGAAACGGATGGAATCCTGGATATAACGTTCTCTGTTTGCCTGATAAATAGAGTCCTGAATGTGTCTTTGTCTTGCTATTTCTTCTTTCGATGGGGTCACCCAAATCATCCATCCGATTAAAACTCCAATAATGAGGATGATTCCAATAACTGAGTTTTTATTCATATAAAAATATTTTCCTAAAAATTAAGGCGCAAAATTACGAAATTTTAATCATCATTCAACACATGCAGCAAACTTTTTTTCGAGCGTGTCCTTAATTTTTTCAGAGCCTTGTCCTTCACCTGGCGCACCCTTTCGCGCGTCATATCCATCATATAACCTATCTCCTCAAGGGTGTAGGCATGATTGTTTGAGTCAAGACCGAAATAATAAATGATTATCTGTCTTTCTTTCTCGTTAAGCACTGATAATGAGCGTCTTATCTCCGCAGACTCCGATTCTGAAGCCACCTTTCTGTCGGCATCGTAATTATCTTCCGGCACCATTGTGTCGATGAATGTAAGGTCATCGTCGTTGGTGACAGGCGCGTCCATTGAGACCTCTTTCGAGTTGATTTTCAAAATCGCCTCGATTTTTTCCTCAGGCATGTCGAGTTCGTCGGCGATCTCCTTCATCGTAGGCTTACGCTGGTAAAGCTGTTCGAGATACGATGCCGTTTTCTTCACACGGCTCAGGAATCCCACCTGATTCAGCGGCAAGCGCACCATCCTCGACTGCTCGGCAACGGCCTGCAAAATCGCCTGACGAATCCACCACACGGCATACGAAATGAACTTAAAGCCTTTCGTCTCATCGAAACGTTGCGCGGCTTTGATAAGTCCGACATTGCCTTCGTTAATCAAATCAGCGAGACCAAGTCCCTGATTCTGATACTGTTTTGCGACAGACACCACGAATCTAAGGTTAGCCCTGACCAAACGGTCGAGCGCAATCTGGTCGCCTTGTTTGATTCTCTGCGCCAATTCCACCTCCTCGTCGGGAGATATCATAGGTTCCTTCGCGATGTCGGCGAGGTACTTGTCGAGAGCACCCTGCTCGCGGTTTGTAATGGACTTGGAAATTTTTAATTGTCTCATATCTTATTGTTTTTTATAGACTTTTTACTTCGGATATTCGGTTAATGTTACTTTTAATGTTTTCTCTTTGTCGCCACGTCTGATTTTCACGTCCACTTTATCGCCGGGACGATATTGTCCTATTGCGCCCATCAGCTGTGCTCTGGTATCTACAGTCAATCCATTGATACTCAAGATTATATCATCTTTCTTGATGCCATATCTATCGGCTGCTCCATCTTTCGATACAGAGGCCACATAAACACCTGAGAGGACGTCGAGACCTTTATAATCAGCGAGGCCTTCCGTTATCTCAACCATCGAGATTCCGAGATAAGCGCGTTGCAAGGCACCGTAAATCAGGAAGTCTTCCACAACTTTTTTAGCGATATTTGAAGGGATAGCAAACGAATAACCTTCGTAACTTCCTGTACGGGAAGCGATTGCGGCGTTAATACCGATTAAATCACCGTTAGTGTTCACCAATGCTCCGCCACTGTTACCAGGATTCACCGCAGCGTCAGTCTGGATAAAGGATTCGATAGTGCCTTCACCTAAAATGTTAATGCTCCTTGCCTTCGCACTCACGATGCCGGCTGTCACCGTCGAATTGAGGTTGAAAGGATTACCAACTGCGAGCACCCACTCTCCCACTCTGACCTTGTCGGAATCGCCGAAAGTGAGATATTCCAAGCCGGCAGCCTCCACTTTTATCAAGGCGATATCTGTCGTCGGGTCGGTGCCTACAATAGTGGCCGCTCTCTTATGTTTGTCGTTGAACGTGACTTCAATCTTTCTCGCGTTTTCAACCACGTGATTGTTTGTCACGATATAGCCATCCGGCGAAACAACCACACCCGAGCCGAAGCCAACCGAAACATTGTCAGGCATCTGTATCTTTCCGCCATAAATCTGTTCAAGAAAAGGTCCGAAAAAATCATAATAACGATTCGTTGTAACAATCTCAGCACGGATATGAACCACAGTGTTGACCGTTTTCTCCGCCGCTTCCGCAAAACTTACTACCTGAGCTCTACCTTGAAGAGCCACAAACAAAATACCAATTAAAAAAAACGTCTTTTTCATATCACAAAATGATTAAGTTTCTTAATGCATTAACGCAAAAAAAATAATTATCTTATCTTTGTTTTAAAATAATTCAATTTTTATGTATTTTTACATCAAATTTCTTGCCAAAGATTCGTTTTTTGGCAATAATTTTAAAATATTATGCAACACGTTGAGAATCATACACTTAGATTCAGCAAATATCATGGAGCAGGTAATGATTTTGTCATGATAAATGCCATAAAGTCGCCTGTTGAGCTGTCAGACGAGGAAGTCAAGGACATTTGCGACCGCAGAACCGGCGTCGGAGCGGATGGATTAATCATGATTTTGCCGTCAGAAAAATATGATTTCAGGATGAAATATTACAACTGCGACGGTCATGAGAGCACTTTCTGCGGCAACGGAGGCAGATGCATCGCAGCTTTCGCCGTGGAAGAAGGTCTGACACCTCAACATATTGAATATGAAGCGATTGACGGCATCCACAAAGCCATCGTAACGAAAAATTCCGACAACGAATACATGGTATCTGTAACGATGCGCGACATAGAAAGCTATGATTTAAACGAGAAACGGCTCATTATCAACACCGGCTCGCCACATTATGTGACACGCGTTGAGAATCTAAAGAATTTTGATGTGAGAAAACATGGTGCAGAAATCAGAAACGACAAAAACATTTCCACTGACGGCGTGAATGTCGATTTCATGGAAATCATTGATAATCAATACTATATCAGAACATTTGAACGTGGCGTTGAAGATGAGACATTAGCATGCGGAACCGGTGTGACGGCTTCGGCGATAGCAGCGGCATTGTGGTACGGCGGCAACGACATCGACATCAGAACGACATTGGCGACACTCAACGTGAAGTTTGAAAAAGACAAGGATTCCATAAAAAACATAGTTTTATCGGGTCCCGCAACTCATGTTTTCGACGGATTTTATATTTTTGCAAAATGATGTTCATTAAAAACGATAAAGTTGCATTGCGTATCGCGGAGCCCAACGACGCTGACATAATCTACCGCTGGGAAAACGACATGCGGGTCTGGCGCGACAGCGAGACACTTGTCCCCTATTCCATGCGTCAGATTGAGCAGTTTCTATTGAACAACAACGACTTAATGAGCGAAAAGCAGCTCCGTCTGATGATTGAGGACGCTACAAACGGAGCTCAGGTCGGGTGCATCGACATCTACGATTACGACGCTTTCAACTCTCGAGCCGGCTTCGGCATCTTGATAGACGAAAAATACCGCGGACAGGGCTATGCAAAAAATGCAATAAAATTATTATTGGATTATTGTTTTAACTCATTGCTACTCAACCAGATATATGCTTTGGTATTGGCAACAAACATCACAAGTCTCTTTTTGTTTGAGTCGATAGGTTTTGAGCGTTGCGGAGTGAGAAAACAATGGTGCAAGACCTCCGAGGGATTCATCGACCAGGTTGAATATCAATACATTAACAAAAAATGAGCAAAGACAGGACGACATATAAGGTATTGCTATTTTTCTTCTTGGTAATATTTGCCATCGCTGCATTGGTTGCAAGAAATTATCTGTACATCTCAAAACCGATAATCAAAACCGCCGACGGTAAAGACGTATCGTTATATATCCCGTCAACCGCTGACTATCAATACGTTAAAAACGAATTAGAATCATTGAACGTTTTGGAAAGCAAAAAAGCGTTCGACTGGCTGGCAAAAAAGATGCATTATGATGAAACGGTGCATCCTGGCAGATATATCCTGACTAACGGAATGTCTAACCGACAGTTAATCAACATGTTACGCATGGGATACCAGACACCGGTAAAGGTAGTGTTCAACAACATACGAACCCTCGAGCAGCTCGCAGGCCGCATCAGTGACCAGATTGAGGCGGATTCAGCATCAATCATAAATGAGATAAAGAAAAGCGACGATATCGACGCAACTACCTTTATACCAAACACTTACGAGTTTTATTGGAACACCGACGCCGATGATTTTGTCGAGAAGATGGTTGCCGAACACAAACGTTTCTGGAATGCAACGAGGTTACAGAAGGCTCAGGATTTGAATCTTACGCCGCGACAGGTCAGCATTTTGGCATCAATTATCGACAAGGAGACGACGAAAACCTCTGAAATGCCAAGGATAGCCGGTGTTTATCTGAACCGTCTGAGCAAGTGCTGGCCTCTTCAAGCCGACCCGACACTCGTTTTTGCTTTAGGCGACTACAATATTCGGCGTGTTCTCGACGTTCATAAGAATATTGATTCGCCGTATAACACTTACAAATACGCTGGTCTGCCGCCGGGACCGATTTGCATCCCTTCGATAGCAGCCATCGACGCCGTCCTGAACGCTGAGAAGCACAAATATTTCTATTTCTGCGCCAAGGACGACCTCTCGGGATACCACGTATTTGCAAGGAATATCGAGGAACACAACAAAAACGCGGATAAATATAGAAGAGCATTAAACAAAAACAAGATATACAAATGAAAGCATTCAAAGCATATGATATCCGAGGCGTTTGGGGCACTGACCTCAACGAAGCAACAGCCTACAGAATCGGGTATTTTCTGCCTGAAATATTGCCGGCCACGACATATTTGGTCGGTCGTGACATGCGTATCTCGTCGGACACCGTGTTCATGAACCTCGCCAACGGCTTGAGAGACAGAGGTGTCAACGTGGAAAGCGTAGGACTCTCCACCACCCCGATGATTTACTGGGCGACAGCAAGATACGGTTACGAAGCCTCTGTGATGATTACCGCGTCGCACAACCCGTCGAACCATAACGGTATGAAAATAAGCGCAAAGGACGCTAAACCTGTCGGATATGAAACAGGATTGAACAAACTCGAGAAATTGGTGGAGTCGGACATCAAACCGCAACCGGTGGAGAAGCCCGGCACACTCAGCGAAATCAATCTGTATGCGGAATATATTGAGTTTCAGCGTCAGTTCCTCGGCGACATCCGTGATTTGAGAGTAGCTGTCGACTGCAGTAACGGAGCGTCGAACCTCTTCATCAAGAAACTGCTTGGAGAGACACCTTATTATATTAATGACACCCTCGACGGACGTTTTCCAGGACACGAGCCGAATCCGTTAGAGGCCGAGAATCAAAAACAAATCAAGGAACTTGTGCTTAAGAACAGATGCGACATCGGACTTCTCTTCGATGGTGACGCCGACCGTATCACTTTCATCGACGAAAGAGGCCAGTTCATATCTCCCGACCTTATCATCGCCTTCCTTGGCAACTATTTCCTTGGCGAGAAAAAACAGAAAGGCATTGTGCTTCAGGACATCAGGTCGTCACGAGCCATTCAGGAATATCTTGGCAAACTCTACAACGCAAAAGTGGAGACGTGGCGTGTCGGTCGTGCCTACGCAGCCCTGAAACTCCGTGAACTCAACGGCTGCTTCGGCGGTGAACTCGCAGGACATTACTACTTCCGCGATTTCTACTATTCCGACTCAGGAATCATGGCAGCATTGCTGGTGCTCCGTCTGTTAGCACATTTTAAGACAGAAAGAAAGACTATGTCAATGATTATCAAGGAGATATCAGGTTATCACAACTCTGGCGAAATCAACTTCACCATCGAGAAGAAACAAGAAGCCATGGATGCAGTGCGTGACCATTTCATGAAAATAGAAAAACCTGAGCGTTTCCTCGACTTCGACGGCTATCGTCTTGACTATCACGACTGGTGGCTCAGCATCAGACCGTCAAACACCGAGCCATATCTGAGATTTCTGGCCGAAGCGAAAGATGAAAACAAGTTGAAAGAAATAGTTGACACTGTGACAAAAATTATCAAATCATGAGAAAAACATTGCTTTTAGCAGTCTTGGCGACAATATTTTTAATGGTCAGTTGCGGTCCGAATCCTCAGAAATCAAGGATGTATTTGGATAAAGGAGTTGATTATATGTACGCGTCGCAAGACGAAGAGGCGATTGAGTGTTTCAACAAGGCCATAAAATATGACGAGAACAACTACAAGGCCTATTATTACCGCGGATGCGCCTATATCAGCATTTTCAAGAGAGACCAGGCATTCAGAGATTGGAACAAAGCCATTGAATTGAAGGAAGACTTCCCGGATCCGTATTTCAACCTCGGACTGCTTTACAGAAGGAACAACGACCCTGCGATGGCGTGCTATTATTTCAAATTAGCTGAGAAATATGGCCGTCAGAACATGGAAGACTACGTAAAGTTCTGCGATTATTACGAGTAAAATGGCGGAATATTCTTCAATATTATTGGAAAAAGCCGTCGATGAGCTGTCGAAGCTGCCTGGAATCGGAAAAAAGACGGCCTTAAGGTTGGCGTTGCATCTTCTTGGCGAGGAAAAAGTTACTACAGAATCGCTTGCGCAGTCGCTGTTAAGCATGCGAAACAACATCGTTTTGTGCAAACGCTGTTATAACATTTCCGACGAGGAGCACTGCTCTATCTGTTCTAACCCCAAGAGAGACAACGAGTTACTGTGTGTCGTCGCCGACATGCGCGATGTGATGGCCATTGAGCGCACAGGCTCGTTCAACGGCATCTACCACGTCTTGGGCGGCGTCATCGACCCGATAAACGGCATCTCGCCCAACGATTTGAGAATCAAAGAGTTGGTTGACCGAAGCATCAACGAGAATTTCAAGGAGATAATCTTGGCGTTGCCGGCCACTATTGAGGGTGACACCACCAACTACTACATTTTCAAGATGTTAAAACATTTTGAAGGTCAGATCACCGCCATTGCAAAGGGCATCTCTGTCGGCGACGCTTTGGAGTTTGCCGATGAGGTGACATTAGGACGGTCGATTAAGAACAGAATACCGTTTAATCATTAATCTCTTCAAAGAGATTTAGCTGATTTTCACAGAGATACAATTCTTCAGGCACACCATATTCATAGTGTGAGATGAACCGCTCAATGTTTTTCTTAATCAACTTTATCGGCGTGGTTTTACGCGCCTTGCAATAGTTTTTGAGCGACCGATACTGACCTTGCGACAGCTTGAACGTTATCGCATGGTATTTGTAGCTCCGGTGGTGATGTTTCTTCATATTTACATCATTTTCTTTGCTTCATCAAGCATCATCTGCGCCAGTTTGTCGGCTTCAGCTTCTGACTTGCCTTCAGAGTAGACGCGGATGATAGGCTCTGTATTCGACTTGCGGAGATGCACCCAGCCGTCAGCGAAGTCGATTTTCACGCCGTCGATGGTGGTCACCTGCTCGTTTTTGAACTTGTCAGCAAGTTTAGCGAGGATGCCGTCGACATCGGTCTGAGGCGTGAGCTGAATCTTGTTTTTCGACATATAATACAGAGGGAATTTCTTCTTGAGTTCCGACACAGTGCAGTGATTCTCAACGAGATACGTCAGGAACAGGCCGACACCGACGAGAGCGTCGCGGCCGTAATGAATCTCAGGATAGATTACGCCTCCGTTGCCTTCGCCGCCGATGACAGCGTTCACTTCCTTCATCTTAGCCACCACGTTGACCTCGCCCACTGCAGCTGCCGAATATTGTCCGCCTGCAGCGTTTGTCACGTCACGCAGAGCACGTGTTGAAGAAAGATTCGAGACAGTGTTGCCTTTCTTGTGTTCCAAAATATAAGAAGCGACAGTCACGAGGGTGTATTCCTCGCCGTACATCTCCCCTTTCTCGTTGATGAACGCGAGACGGTCGACGTCAGGGTCAACGACGATGCCAAGGTCGGCACCACATTCTTTCACTTTGGCGCAAGTGTCGACAAGATTTACAGCCAACGGCTCAGGGTTATGAGCGAATTTTCCGGTCACCTCGCAGTTAAGCTCAATAATGTTTTTCACTCCTAACTTCTTGAGTAACATCGGGATAGCCATTCCGCCTGTGGAGTTCACACCATCGACGACGACTTTCAGGTTAGCTTTCTCAATGAGTTCCTTTTTCACTAGAGGCAGCTTGCACACCATGTCGGCATGACGTTCAATCCAGCCTTCAGCAAGCGTGTATGTTCCTATTTCATCGATTGGAGAAAACTCATATTCGTCTTTTGCGGCTTTCTCGAGCAGCCATTTTCCATCGGCGGCGTCGATGAATTCACCTTTATTATCAAGGAGTTTGAGAGCATTCCATTCTTTCGGGTTATGCGATGCCGTGAGGATGACACCGCCGTCGGCCTTAAGCTCGGTGACAGCGATTTCTGTCGTCGGAGTGGTGCTCAGACCTATATCGATGACATCGGCACCCATAGCTTGCAGGTTACCGCAAACTAATTGGTTAACCATTGTACCTGAAAGACGGCCGTCGCGACCGACCACTATACGCGGACGCTGCACGCCACCACGTCTGATCAAACAAATAAAAGCTGAAGTCAGCTTGACAATATCTATCGGGGTCAACCCGTCGTCCGGTCTGCCGCCAATGGTGCCGCGAAATCCGGAAATTGATTTAATCAATGGCATAATTCAAAAAATTTTCTGCAAAGATATGACATTATTTTGAATTTTCAAAATTTAATTTTCAGGATATAAGAAAAAAATCAGGCCTTAGAAAGGAAAGATTTCGAGACTGATTTTTCTCATATCCTGAAAAGCAGTCTTCAAGTATCGTAAAAACATACGTTTCATATTCTAAAAAAGTGTAATTCATAGAATTATTTTTCGTATTTTTGCAAAAATTTGAATAATGTTAGACGACGACAATTTCATGGATGACGATTTTGACGTGAAGGAGCTTGTTGACCGTTTCGAGAAGATGGTCAAACAGCATCAGTCATGCTATTTCGACGCCGATGAGTTGAACGTCATTTTGGAGCATTATCTGCAGCACAACAACATCAAGAGGGCGAATTTAGCCGCCGACATCGCTGTAAAATATCATCCTAACAACCCGATTATCAACATCATAAAGGCAAAGCAGCTTTTAGCGAATTCGCACGCACAGGAAGCACTCTCTACGTTAAAGAATGCCAATTTGGACCACAATGACGCCGATTATCTGCTCACGTTGGGTGCATGTTATTCCGATTTGGGTGAGCATCAAAAGGCAATCAGAGCATACATGAAAGCCGCAAAAGAGTTCGATTTCAAGGATTGTGAGGATATTTACAACTTCATCGCCGTGGAATATGAGAATCTCGGCGACATGGAGAACGCCCTCAAGTTTTTCACTTTGGGCATTGACAAAGCCGAAGATATTGACAATCAATATTTTGAGATAAGAAACTGCTATTCGTTCCTGCATAAGATGGATGAGGCGTTGGCGTTTTTCCGCAAGCAAATCGACAAGAATCCGTACAGCGTCTCAGCTTGGATGGCGCTCGGCAACTGCTATGTGCGCCTTGGCGACCTCGAAAACGCCATCGAACAGTTCGATTACGCCATTTCCATCGACCCACATTATAAAAAAGGTTACATCGACATCGCCACGGCTTACAATGAACTGGATAAGTTCAAGGAAACCATTGAGATTGTTGAGGAAGCCAAACGTTATAATGCTGAGTCGGCACTGCTGCTATGTCTTTACGGTGAGGCGCACGCCAAGCTAGGCGACAATGAATCGGCGCTGAAGATTTACCAGAAAGCCATGAAGCTCGACGACAAGATTCCGGAAGCGTATGCAGGCATAGGATTCGTGCTCAGCGACGAAGGCAACCCGCAGTCGGCGATAAAATTCCTAAAACACGCACACACGCTGTCGCCGTACAACACCGACTACATGTACGTGCTTATCGAGGAATACAACAAAATCGAGGAATACGACAACGCGTTGAAGTTTGTGAACGAGATTCTGGATCTGAACCCATACGACGAGAACGTTTACATCTCGATGATGGAATGCTACGTGATGAAAGACGACCCGGAGAACGCAATGGAGTCGCTGGAACGTGGCTTGAGAATACTCGCGAACAACGCTGCGCTGCTCTATCGCAAGGCGTTCCTCTATTTCGCGCAGGAAAAAGACGAGTCGGGCTTGCTGACACTTGAGATGGCGCTGAATTCAGACTACGACGGACATATCGAGTTCCTGAATTTCGATGCCGAAAACCTCACAAGCAACCCAAACATCATGGATTTGATTGAAGAATACAGGATTAAAAACAGAAAATAGCTCATAAATCATTATGAATCAATTTGTTAGCAACTTTTTAAAAGGCATGGGAATTGGCACAGCCAATGTGATACCGGGAGTTTCTGGTGGCACGATAGCCTTGCTTACCGGCATATTCGAGAGACTGATAAACTGTCTTAAATCATTCAATATCACCGCGTTACAGCTGTTTTTCAAAGGCAAATTCAAAGAATTGGTCAAACATACAGATTTATGGTTTTTGTTGTCGGTAGGCCTCGGCGTGATTGCCGCAATCTTCACCACAGCAAGGATTTTCGACTATCTTTTCAAGCATTATCCGGTATATCTCTGGTCGTTTTTCTTTGGAATGATTCTCACCTCGATATATTTTGTCGGGAAAACCATCGACAAATGGAATTGGCAAGTTATTCTCTCATTTTTGCTCGGAACAGGCATCGCGGTGTTCATCGCTTTTGTCAAGCCGGCAACGGAAAACAGCAGTTTCATTTACCTTATTATATGTGGAGCGATAGCCACCTGCTCGATGATTTTACCGGGCTTGTCGGGCTCATTCATCCTAATCATCATGGGCAACTACCAGCTGGTGATGATAGATTCTGTCAATAAACTCGACTTGCACATCCTCCTGCCGGTTGTTATCGGAGCAGTCGTCGGACTTGTAGCGTTCTCGCATTTCCTTTCTTGGATTTACAAGAACTACAGAAACATCACGATAGCGCTTCTGACAGGTTTCATACTCGGCTCTGCGCCAATCATCTGGCCTTGGAAAAACAGCGTCATTACATATTTCGGCGACAAAGAAAAAGTTATCGGATACGAATATTTCATCCCGAACATGGACATCAAATTCGCCACAGCCATTGTCATCATGCTGATAGGCGCCGCATTGATAATTTTAACAGAGAAAATGGCAGCTAAGAAATGAAAACATTCGGTTTGATCGGTCATCCGTTAAGTCATTCATTTTCAAAGGCTTATTTCGACAATAAATTTAAGAAAGAGCATTTGGACTGCCGTTTCACCAATTTTGACATCGAAAAGCTCGACAAACTCGAAGAGATAATCAAGCAAAACTCTGATTTACAAGGATTTACAATAACACATCCGTATAAAAAAGAGATTTTCCAATATCTTTATTCTGTTGATGCGGATGCCAAGGAAATCGGGGCTGTCAATGTCGTGAAAATCGACGCGAACGGGAAATTACACGGCTTCAATACAGATTACATCGGTTTTCAAGGACTTTTGGAGGAAGCGACAGCAAATCGTAACATTAAAAAAGCCTATATCTGCGGCACTGGCGGCGCATCGGAAGCAGTGAAATTCGTTTTGAAAAATAAAAACATCAAATTCGATATTTTATCCAGGAAAAACGATTCGTACCAGAGATTAAAAACAGCAGGTTTCAACGATAATGAATTGATTGTCAACGCGACACCAGTCGGGATGTATCCCAATTCAGAAGAATTGTTGGATTTACCGTATGCGACTGCAAATGAGACAAATGTTTTCATAGATTTGATTTACAATCCGGAGACGACAAAATTTATGGCAGAGGCGAAAAAACACGGAGCCAAGACATACAACGGATTGATAATGTTGCAGTTACAAGCTGAGGCAGCGTGGAAAATCTTAAATAAATAGTAGAGAGAATTATGGATTTTACAAATAAGATATCTCAGGAGTTCGGAGTTACGGCGCGAGTGGCCGAGAATGTGATAAAGTTGCTCAGCGAGGGTGCCACTGTACCTTTCATTGCGCGTTACCGCAAGGAAATGACAAACACGATGAACGAGGAAACCGTGGCGGATGTGAAGAAACGCCTCGAACAACTCGATGAGCTCGAGAAACGCAAGGAGTTTGTGCTGAAATCGATAGCAGAGCAGGAAAAACTGACGCCGGAACTTGAGAAACAGATAAACAATGCCGAGACTTTGCAGGATGTCGAGGACTTGTATCTCCCCTACAAGCCGAAACGCCGCACCAAGGCCGAGATTGCACGTCAGAAAGGCCTTGAACCATTGGCAAAACTCATCATGTCGCAGAACAACGACGACGTGAACGGCATGGCTAAACGCTTCATTAACAAGGAAAAAGACGTCAACAACGAGGAAGAAGCCTTGAAGGGAGCATGCGACATCATGGCGGAATGGATTTCCGAGAATATCAACGGACGCAACAAGATTCGTAAGATTTACCATAGAGACGGCGTCATATCATCGACATTGGTGAAAGGCAAGGAATCAGAGGCGCAGACTTACAAGCAATATTTCGACTTCAACGAGCCCATCGCGAAGGCTCCGTCACACCGTATCTTAGCATTGTTCCGTGCTGAAGATGAAGGACTTCTGAAGGTGAAGCTCAGCATCAACGCTGACGACGCGCTCAACGTCCTCGACAGCATCTTTTTGAGAAACGACAACGCTTCCACCGACTTGGTGCAGGACGCCATCGACGACGCCTGGAAACGTCTTTTGGAGCCGTCACTTGAGACCGAGATGCGCGCACTGTACAAGGAAAAAGCCGACGAAGTGGCCGTGAAAGTGTTTGCCGAAAACCTGCGACAGCTTTTGCTTGCCGCGCCATTGGGAAAGAAACGCGTGTTAGCCCTTGACCCAGGCTTCAGAACAGGCTGCAAGGTGGTGATACTCAATGAGTATGGAGCATTGGTGCATAACGAGACCATCTACCCTCACCCACCGCAAAACGAACACGGGAAAGCTGCGGCTAAGATAGCCAATTTAGTGCAGGCATATAAGATCGACGTCATCGCCATAGGCAACGGAACAGCCGGAAGAGAGACAGAGGACTTCGTCAAGAGCATCAGGTTTGACCGTGACATCACTGCGGTGATGGTGAATGAGAGCGGCGCCTCGATATATTCTGCGAGCAAAGTCGCAAGAGAAGAGTTCCCTGACTATGACATCACCGTTCGTGGCGCCGTCAGCATTGGCAGACGCCTCATGGACCCATTGGCGGAGCTCGTGAAGATTGACCCTAAGTCAATCGGCGTAGGACAATACCAGCACGACGTTAACCAGAAGATGCTTGGCGACGAGCTTAACTCCGTCGTTGAAAGCTGTGTCAACGCTGTCGGTGTGGAACTCAACTCCGCCAGTGAGCAGCTGCTCTCATATGTGAGCGGCGTGGGACCGCAGTTAGCAAGTTCAATAGTGAAATACAGAAACGAGAACGGAGGCTTCACGAGCCGCAAACAACTGCTCGAGGTGCCACGTCTCGGCTCCAAGGCATACGAACAATGCGCGGGATTTCTCAGGATTCACGGAGCGAAACAGCCTCTCGACGCAAGCGCCGTACATCCGGAAAGCTATCATATCGTTGAGAAGATGGCTAAAAAACTCGGCGTGAATGTCGGCGAACTCATTGGAAACGAAGAACTTATCGCGAAAATAAACCCAAAAGAATTCATTGAAAAAGACTTTGGTATCGAGACGATAAACGACATCATCGACGAGCTCAAGAAACCCGGACGCGACCCGAGAAAATCGTTTGAGGTGTTTGAATTCGACAAAAACATCAGGACAATCAACGATTTAAGACAAGGCATGCAACTCGTCGGAATAGTGACAAACATAACGGCTTTCGGATGTTTCGTGGATATCGGGGTACATCAGGACGGACTCGTGCACATCAGCCAGATGTCGAACAGCTACATCACCGATCCTAACCAAGTGGTGAAACTCAACCAGAAGGTCAAGGTGACAGTCACCGACGTCGACATACCACGAAAACGCATAAGTTTGAGCATGAAATGAAATAAATTCAGAATTAATACGTTATAATTGCATGAAAAAGTACATTCTTCTCGGATTATTCATCATATTCGCAGCATTGACCAACGTTGCGAGAGCCCAGATTTTCCTTGGTGAGGCGTTTGTAGGCTACAACATCTGCCAAGTTGACGGCGACCAGATTATGGGATATTTCAAAAAAGGCGTCAACATCGGTGTCGGCGTCATCACTCCGATTTGGACCAAGGACAATTTCAGCCTTGAGTTGTCGTTGGAGGTGCTTTATAATCAGAAAGGTGCGAAGCAAGGAAAAAAATACAGCGACGGTCAGATTGACTCCATCACCGGCATCGCGATTACCGGAGCATATAACCTCAGTTTGAACTATGGCGAGGTCCCAGTCATGCTCTATTTCACCGACAAGAAACTCGTTTCGGCCGGTATAGGCGTCTCCTATGCCCGACTTATGCAGGTGAAAGAATATGAGCACGGCATTGACACTCACGTCACAGCTACGAGTGGCGAGTTCAAACGCGACGAGTTTAACATCCTTGCCGACGTCAAACTCAGGGTTTACAAGAGATTCAAGCTCGGATTCAGATATTCGTATTCTTTGACGCCTATCAGGACAAGGGAGTATTTCAACGTGCAACATGAGTCGTTGGGCACTTTCAAGCAATACAACAACATGTTCACTTTCCGTCTGACCTACGTTTTCAACGAGAAGCTTGAGGATTTGGTTCGCGAGGAATATCGCTACACTGGCGACAATCCGAAGTTCCACGACAGGAAACTTGAGCGTCAGCGCAAGAGAATGGCAAGACAACAAGCCAGAGAGGAACGGAGAAGAAACAGATAAAAATAAAGGGTCGCGTTTGCGACCCTTTATTATTTTATTCAATCACTTTTATTCAATCACTGTAACCAGTTTCTTCAGTTCCTTCATAGTCTCAATGTGACCGTCTTTGGTGACGTAGCCGAGGCCAGGAACGAGAAGCTCGATGTTATGACCGGCGTTGAGGAACTCCATCAAGGTGTTCTTTACGCAATATTCTGTCGCTATACCACTGATAACCAAGTCTTTACCGACACATTCCGAAAGCATTCTGCCGTCAGGACCGACTGACTCGAAGCCAGAATACTGCTCCTCGTCAACCTTTGCACCTTTGCGGAAGATGTTTCTTGCCGGGTCAGGACGGTTGGCCGGGTTGATGACGTCAGTGTAGAACGCTTCGTGGATAGCGCCGCCGCGTGTTCCCTGAACGCAGTGAACAGGCCAGATGCCGCCGTTTTCAGCGAAAGAGCTGTGGTTTGCCGGATGATAGTCGGTGATATATATAACCTTCTCCTCCGGATGTGCATTGATGTATTTCACGACCTCGTGCACAGCGTTTTCAGCGTTGCCGCAAGCCAGAGTGCCGTCGATGAAGTCATAAAGCATGTCGACGACGAGATGTTCAGGAGCGTCGTGGTTTTCCTCAACGAAGCTGTAGTTCTTGCCGTAATCGAGATGCTGCTTCAAGAAGTCGCATGGATAATTAACCTGATAATCAACAACTTTACCGCCTTTCATAACAGGAACGATGTCAGGGTTGATGAAGCCGCCGTATGGTTTCAGTCCGAGAGCCTCGTAACGTGCCTTCACTTCTTTGTGGAGGTCGAGGTCAATCTTCACAGCGTAAGTCTCGATGAGACGTTTGCCTTCTGCGTAGTCGCCTTCCGACTTAACACGCTGAATCTCAGCGAGCAAGTCGCCAAACAAGCCACGGAGTTTCTCATAGTCGTTGATGACGAAGTATGTCTTGCCGTCGCGGACAACTCTCTCGATGACGTTGTCTTTCAGACCTTTCTCATAGCACCACCAGCTGATGAGAGCGCGGTCCTGCATGTGAGCTTCGGTTATGTTCTTGCCAAGTTCGATACGTGCAAGCTGGCTCATGAGACCGTTGCGGATGAAGTCGGCATATTGTGCCTTGTAGCACTCCATGTTAGGAAGGATGCCGAGTTCCACCATCTTAGGATCGGCGCAGTAATACAATCCAAAGAGGTCGGCGCGTGCTTCTTCGAGAGCCGAGCTGTATTCCTTCAGAGCGTTCTGTGGCGTTGTCGGGAGCAGCTGACCTGAGCCGTGACCGAGGCATTCGTGCAAGTCGGTGTGCAAGACATCGGCGATGCTGCTGTATTTCTTGCAGAGGTCGATTTCTTCCTGTGAGTAGGCGAACTCAGTCAAGACGCTCTTCGGTGACTCGTTGGCAGCCTTGTCGTAAGCATCCATCAAGTTGGTGATAGTCACAGACTTGGAACCGTAGTCCTTACGAATCCAGTCGGCATTCGGCAAGTTGATTCCAATCGGAGGTGCCGGGAAGCAGTCGCCAGCCAATGTCGTGACGATGATGCCTTTCGCGCTCACACCCTTGCATTCTTTTTTCTTGAAACGTGAGTCAACAGGTGAGTTATCCTCAAACCACTGAGCGTTGGAGCTGATGATTTCTGAACGTTTTGTAGCTTCCATATCCTTGAAGTCGACGATGGCTTCCCAAGTGGCCTTCATTCCCATCGGGTCGTTATAATCCTCGATGAAGCCGTTCACGAAATCGATTGTAGAAATGGAATCCTGCACCCAGGCAATGTTATATTCGTCCCATTTCTTAAGGCAACCTGTTGTGTAATAATCGATTAAGATATTCGTATATTTACGCTGGCTGTCGTTTTCAGCGACCTCATTGGCCTTCTTAAGCCAGCAGATAATCTGCTCGATAGCTTTTCCGTAAAGTCCGTCAACTTTATAGACATCTTCGCGAATCTGGCCGTTTTCCTTGACCAGCTTTGAGTTCAAGCCGTAAGAGACAGGCTGTGCATCGTTAGGCTTGCGCTGAGCATCGTAAAATGCCTCGACTTCACCTTTATTAATATTACCTTTGTAGAAATTGACGCATGAATTTTGGATGATGTCTTCTTCCCCACTGCGGCGCATCTTGTACAAATCCTTGTCAAAAATCACCGGTGTGATGAAATTCAGAAAATCCTCAACGCTCTCGCCATCAGCCAAAGGAAGACACTGAACATCAGAGTTTTTCACTAACTGAGCGAAATACTCTTGTGAAATCTCCGGGAACATCTTATCCTCTGCATAATGATGATGGATGCCGTTGCTGAAGAATACGCGTTTTGCATAAACTACAAAGTTCTGATACTCAGCGCATTTCTTATCGCCATCGTAAGAATTCAGAATAGCCTCGAGGGTCTTGCGGACTGTGAGGTTGTACTTGAAATTCTGGTCGGCGAGGATGTCGCGGCCGCATTTGGCAGCTTCGCCAAGATAATAGATGTATTCTTTCTGTTGCAGCGTCAAATCTTCCCAATTCGGGATTTGATAACGCATCACTTTCAGGTCGGCGAACTCGTCGACGAGATACTTGAATTCTTCATTCTGAGCTTTCTTTTCGCTTGGTGCACAAGCAGTTAGAATCCCTGCAATTCCTAATAACATGACAATTCTCTTCATTATTTTAATTTTAATTAATAATTCCGTAATAAGATTGCAAAATTATCGTTTTTTTTATTACCTTTGCAAAAATTAACAAATTAAAAATTTTAGACATGGAATACACACAACAATCTGGTTTTCAACAAAATAGACCATCAAACAACAAGAAATACGCTCCTGTTATAGTAGCTATTGTGGCAGTTTTGCTGCTTATCATTTTCTGGAACCGCATCTCGGTGACCATTCCTGCGGGTCACGGCGGCGTGCTTTACCGTCTGTTTGGCGGCGGTATCGACACCTCGAAGACATACGAGGAAGGCTTCCATTTCATCGCACCTTGGAACAGCATGACACTTTATGAGGTGCGTCAGCAGGTAGCTGATGAAGAGATGAGCGCACTTTCGTCTAACGGTTTGGAAATCAAGATAGAGTTCTCGACATGGTACCAGCCATTGTGGCAGGAACTCGGTGAGCTTCACGCCACCATCGGCACACAATATCTGACGAGAGCAGTCTATCCTGCCATGCGTTCAGCGGCGAGAAGCGTACTCGGAAGATACACCCCTGAGCAGATTTACTCGACAAAACGTGACGCCATCCAGGAGGAGATTTTCATTGAAACGAAAAACCTTCTCGAAGGCAAACATATCCAGCTCAACCAGGTACTTATCCGTTCGGTCACTCTCCCTCCTACCATCAAGTCGGCTATCGAGAGCAAGCTGAAACAGGAACAGGAAGCTTTGGAATACGAATTCAAGCTCGAAAAGGCATCACAAGAGGCTGAGCGTCAGCGTGTTGAGGCTGAAGGTAAGGCAAGAGCCAACAACATCGTGAGCGCCAGTATCAACGATAAGATTTTGCGTGAGAAAGGCATCGACGCCACATTGAAACTCGCCGAGTCGCCGAACACAAAGATCGTCATCGTTGGCAACAGCAAAGACGGCATGCCGCTGATTTTAGGAGACATCAAATAATGGCCAACAAAGTCAAACAGGTAAGGATCAGCATCAAGAACAAGCGGGCGTCGTTTGAGTATTTCCTCATCGACAGATACACCGCAGGCATCGTCCTTACAGGTACGGAGATAAAAAGCATCCGCGAAGGCAAAGCGAGCTTAGTCGACTCATATTGCACCTTTATCAGGAACGAACTGTTCGTCGTGGGCATGCACATCGCGGAATACGCCTTCGGGACGTATAACAACCATGTGCCAAAACGCGACCGCAAGCTGCTTCTCACTATGAAAGAGCTGCGCAAACTCAAGGCTAAGAGCGCCGAAAAAGGCTTCACCATAGTGCCTATAGAGATGTTCGTCAACGAGAGAGGATTGGCGAAGATGGAGATAGCGCTCGCAAAAGGCAAGCATTTTTATGATAAGAGAGATAGCCTGAAGGAAAAGGATTCTAAAAAAGAAATATTAGCAAATAGCTATTAGCCAGTAGCCAGTAGCCATTAGCAAAAATGAATGACAATTAATGGCTAATGGTTAGCCGCTAATGGCTTAATAATAATGAATATGAAAAAAACATTAATTGCTTTTATAATTTTGATTTCGCTACCGATTTTCGGTAACGCCCAGAAAATAAATTGGATGACGTTTCAGGAAGCTGTGAAATTGAACGAAACAGCACCCAAGAAAATATTTATCGACGTCTTCACCGACTGGTGCGGATGGTGCAAGAAAATGGATCAGACGACATTTCAGAACCCTGAAGTCGTGGAATACATGAACGAGAACTACTACGCCGTGAAGCTCGACGCCGAGATGAACGACACCATTGTTTTTGGTGGTTATACCTATGTCAATATGGGTGGCAGAAACGGTCGCAAAGGCACACACCAGCTTGCGGCGGCGCTGCTTCAAGGCAAGATGTCGTATCCTTCCTACGTCCTCATGAGCGAGAAAAACCAACTGATCACCGTCGTTCCGGGCTATCTGGAAGCCAAAGACTTCCTGCCGATATTGAAATATATAGCCGACGACGTGTATTTACTCGAATCATATCAAGATTATCTTAAGAAAATATAATGCGTAAGATTTTAGTCATAACATTATTGTCCATCATCACGATTGCCGTCTCGTGCCGTAAAAACCGTGTGTTTTCTGACAATCCGTCGAAAAACATCAGCTTATCGGCCGACACCATCACATTCGACACCGTCTTCACAAGTATAGGCTCGTCAACAAGAATACTGATGATATACAACAATAATTCGGATAACTTGAAAATCAACTCGATACGACTTGGAGGCGGTTCATCATCGCCATTCAGCATCAACATTGACGGACAATCCGGAACAGTTTTCAACAATAAGGAAATCTACGCAAAAGACAGTCTTTACGTATTCATCAAGGTGACGATAAACCCTACGGATGAAAATGCTCCGTTTTTCCAGGAAGACAGCCTGATTTTCAACACGAACGGCAACGAGAAGATAGCGCACCTCATCGCATACGGACAGAATGTCAACTACATTATCGGCAAAAAAACGATATTAAAAACTATCGGTGACCAAACATACGCATTTAAGAATTGCTATAGCGTCACTGATTCAGCGAACACCGATGTACACTGGACTTCCGACAAACCTTATGTGATTTACAATACAGCATTCATCGACTCTGAGGGCACCCTCACGATAGAACCAGGAACGCATGTCTATTTCCACAAAGGAGCGGGCTTGTGGGCTTGGAGCGAGGGGCAGCTCATCGTCAACGGGACAGCCGAAAACCCTGTCGTGTTTCAAGGAGACCGACTTGAGCCGTTTTATGCCGACCAGCCGGGACAATGGGACAGAATATGGCTCATGGAAGCGCGCGAAGGTCACGGGCACATTATCGACCACGCCATCATCAGAAACGGATTCATAGGCCTGCAGGTGCAGAAGATGCTCACCAACAACATGGCGGCTACGTATATCACGAACACAGTCATCGAGAACCACACCGGCATGGGCATCTACGCCAACTGCTACAGCATCGGGATGTCGAATTTGCTGGTAGACAACTGCGGAAGCTACTGCGTGGCACTCACCGGTGGCGGCAACTACCTCTTGACACACAGCACCATAGCAAACTATTGGACCGGCTCCACAAGGAAGTCCGAGTCGTTGTTCTTCAACAACTACTACACCGACCCTACCGACGGCGTGACATATGCAATACCTTTCAACTGTGAAATCAACAACAGCATCGTTTACGGCAGCAAAAAAGATGAGTTCGGAACAGAATTCTACAACATTCCTGACACAACATACCGCTTCAACAACAGCTTGATTTGCACCACACGTCCATACGACAGTGTTTTGTACAATGCCTGTCTGTTAAACAAAGCGCCGAAATTCATCAACACCTCGGAATTCAATTTCCACCTCGACACTTTGTCACCGGCTATCGGGATAGGTAATCCTGACTATGCTGTTGGACCTCTTAGATTCGACTTGGATGGCGTCGACAGAGGCGACACCCCTGATGCAGGAGCGTATCAATACGTCATTCCCGCACGATAGTATATAAACGCCGTGTCTCGTTGCCGACACAGTCTGTGACGACGATTTCCATCTTGTTACTACCCTTTTTCAGGTGCTCATCGACATCGTAATACAAAAGGTTATTCTTCGCGTCGTATGCACCGATGACCCATTTCCCGTTAAGGTAAATATCATATTTGTCGATGCCAGACTCATTGTCTTTTATATTGATTTTCAGTTGTTTGCACTTTATAACTTTAGTATTGTTCTTGAAATTCACCGGACTGACCTGAGGTTTCACCTCATCGACGGCAAGAGCGAAAGTGCCTAAACTTCTTATCTTGGCGCACATCATCCCATCAACCATTTTGCCCCCTTGTGATACAAATTTGCCGTTTTTATCAACCGAAACTACATAAAGCTTGTCAGAATTAGCATATTTTTCAGCCGGACGAAGCTTAATTTCGATATTTTTCTGCACCGGAATATCCTCAGTACCAAGCACATAAGCATAATCAGAAGCGATATTCGGTATTGTGTCAAGTTGACGGGTATAAATATATTCAAATTTATAAAACGCCTTTTCAGGAATTACGGCAGTGAAACCATCGAGACCGACCTCCACTTCATTTTTGCCATCGACACGATAATAGCTTCTACTGTATTGATTACCTGAGAATTCCATCAAAGGTTTGTCGCCTACCAAAGTGAATTTCACAGTCGATGTGTTGTCGAAATAATCCTTCACCACATATTTCATATCCACCCTGTCGCCCTCTTTCAAGGTAACGCCACCCGACTTCTCGCCATACAACGAAAGAATGTTATACTCGTCTATTTCCGTGCGCACATACCTTATTTTATCATTGATAAACTTCCGATAATCAATCAAACTGTTGACATAACGCGTCTCATCGTAAGAATATTCATCAAATAAAATATTGAATATCAATCTGTTATCAGCAAAAAGGTCGATTGAATAGACGCCGTTCTTATTACTCGAGCCGTCAGCCTGGTCGCAAGCCGAGATGCCGAAATACACAGTACCATTCACTTTAATTTCTTGATTATCAACAGGTTTAAAAAACGCTTCACGATCTACACCGTTAACCGACGACATTTCAGCAGGATAAACCGCAAAACCGTTGATGATAGGCTTGATTTTGTCATTCACTTTGAAGCCGAACAGATAAGGATTCACAGGATGCTGGTTGGCGTCACGAAGCTCATAATGCAGATGCGGACCACCCGAGCTGCCGCTGTTGCCGCTCAAGCCCAGAACATCACCGGTCTTCACAGGAATCTCGTCTTTCTCAAGAAAGAGGTTCTGCCTGAACGACTTGCTTGCAAACTGCTTGCCACGCACATATTTCCTAATTTTGTCGTTGAAACTGTCGAGATGCGCGTAAACCGACATAAACCCATCATTATGAGTGACATACACCACGTTGCCGTAGCCGTAAGGCGACACCCCGATGCGGCTCACATAGCCATCGGCGACAGCATAAACACGATAGCCGGTCTTGCCGTTAGTCTTGATGTCGACACCGGCATGAAAGGCGTTGTTTCTAAGCTCGCCAAAAGTCGCGGAAAGATAAATCGGAATCTTGACAGGATAAGGATAAACAGGATAATTTTTCTTATCTTGAGCGCATAAAATATTGGAAATCAAGAAGATACAAAACAGAAACTTAAATCTCATTTTCAATAAATTTGATTTACAAAGTTACATTATTTTTATTATCTTTGCGAAAAATAATTTTATGTTTTCTAAAAAAGAACTGCCGTTGTGGAAAGTTTTCGTTGCGCGACTCTGTGCAATGCTTATGCTGCTTGCTTTCAGCAGATGGCTCCTTTACATCTTCAACAGCGGCAACTTCCCGAATCTGAGCACAGGACAGCAATTCAGGCTGTTTTTCATCGGGATGCGGTTCGACATCTGGACGCTAATCATCGCCAACCTGCCGTTTTTGGTGTTTTACGGCATACCTTTAGAGCTGAAATACAACAAGATTTATTGCAAAGTCGTTGACACTCTGTTTGTTATAACGAACTCCACCGCCATTTTACTGAACCTCATCGATGTTATTTATTACCGTTATATCGACAAGCGCATGACCTCGGAACTCTTCGGCTTCGCGAAACATACCGACGACAACCAAGGCAGCCTGATAACGCAATTCATCGTCGATTTCTGGTTCATCGGCGTGATTTTCGCCATTTTCCTTGTTTTAATCATCATTATCACAAGAAAAACACATGTAAAACCCGTTGTAATAACCAACAGAACACGCTGGTACTCAATGCATTCGCTGGTGTTTTTAGGTCTTGTCGCCGCTTCAATAATCGGAATCAGAGGCGGACTGCAAAACAAGCCGATAAGCATCATCACAGCGGCGAACTACACCAAGACGCAGAACATCCCGTTGGTGCTGAACACTCCGTTCACTATCGGACGCGGCACTTCGGGCTCGGTGTTGAAGCCTCTGCATTTCTACGATGACAAAGAACTTGAGCAGCTCTACTCCCCTATCCAAAAAGACTTGACAATCAACCGTTTCATCGAAGGAGACGCCCAAAATTACAATATTTTCATCATCATTTTGGAGAGTCACGGACAGGAGATGGTGCAGTTTTACAACCGCCAACGTGAGTTCTCGCTCACCCCGTTCCTCGACTCGCTCCTCTCGCAGAGCCTCGTCTTCAACGGCATGGCAAACGGCCGACAGTCGATAGAGGCGCTCACATCCACGCTATCCGGCCTGCCCTCGCTGATGTCGAAAGATTATGTGGAGTCACGTTACGCGGCAAACCGTCTCGACGGCATCGGAAGCATACTGAAAAAACACGGATATTCGACAGCGTTCTTCCACGGCGGCAACAACGGCACCATGAACTTCAACGCCTCCGCCACCGCCGCCGGCTTCGACAGCTACTACGGGCGCAACGAATACGGTAACGACGACGATTTCGACGGCACATGGGGCATCTCCGACATGCCGTTCCTGCAATACACAGCACGCAAAGTCAACGAGATGAAGAAACCTTTTGCAGCCGGCGTATTCACCCTGTCGTCACATCATCCGTTCAAGCTCCCGAAGGGCTACGAGTTGCCTGATGGCGACTATAAAACCGACTTTGAGAAGACCGTACGCTACACCGACGACGCCATGCGCAAATTCTTCGAGACGATGCAGACTTACAGCTGGTTCGACAGCACCATCTTCGTCATCATGGGCGACCACGTGAACCCCGAACACCGTTACGAAAACTATCTCAACGGCTACGGACAATATCAGATTGTGACGGCGTTTTATGCGCCGAGCATCATCAAGCCGTTGAACACCAATATCATGGCGCAACAAACCGACATCGGGATAAGCCTGATTGCCGCTCTTGGCCACAACGACACCGTATTCAGCTTCGGCAGAAATGTGTTCGACAGCCTGCAAGAGCCTTGTTTTGTGAGCTATCTAAACAATATCTACCAGTATTCCGACGGCAATCACATGCTTCAGTCTGACGGTCAGAACATCACTGCGGTTTTTGATATCAACGACGACCCTTGCCTGACGGAAAACCTGTATCAAACAGGTGAAAACGAGGCTTGGGACGAGCTCAACGACAAATTCAGGATGCGGCTGCAGCAATACACTAACAGAATGATTAACAACAAGTTATACATAAAATGAAAGAAAAGATATTGTTTATTGTCAACCCAATTTCCGGTCATCACGACAAGTCGAATTTCCCGTCGATTGTCGAGAAACTGATTGACAAGGACAAATACGATTATACCATCACGCTCACCGAATATGGCGGTCACGCTGTGGAGCTGACAAAGCAAGCCATTGAGAATCAGTATGATATCATAGTGGCTGTGGGTGGTGACGGCACCATCAACGAGGTGGCGACAACAATGATTGGGGCAAGTCAGACCTTCGCCATCGTGCCTTACGGCTCAGGCAACGGACTCGCGCGTCATCTGCATCTGCCTTTGAAGCCCGACAAAGTCATCACCGAGGTAATTAATAAAGGTGTAAAATCGAAAATCGACACCGCCGCCATGAACGGAGTGCCTTATATCAGCATCGCCGGCGTGGGTTTCGACGCCATCATCGCCGATTTCTTCGCCCAAGACCCTCACAGAGGCATCAAGACATACGTGAAACTCGTCACCAAGGAATACCTGCATTTCCAACCTAAGAAATACCATCTCATCCTTGACGGAAAAGAGGAAATCGACTGCGAGCCGTTTTTCATCTCGTTTGCCAACAGCAACCAGTTCGGCTCCAACGCGGTAGTCTCCCCCACCGCCTCGCTCAACGACGGACTTCTCGACGTATGCATCTTCAAAAAGCCCAACATGCTGCAAGTGCCATACGTAGCTACACGCCTGCTGACAAAAAAAATCGACAGGACTCATTTCGTCGACATACATAAAGCACAAAAAATCCAAGTCATCAGAGAAAATGACGAAATCGCCAACATCGATGGAGAGGCTGTTATGATGCCGAAAGATATCACCGTAGAAATCAACCCACTAAGCTTGAATATATTATTACCAAACGTATAACATCATGATTACCAAGTATTTAACATTTTTAGAAAAACTATTCCTTGACTTACGTTTTGAGCCAATCACATCAAGAAACATCTCGCAAGGTATCGGAATCTTCACATTGTTTGTGGTCTCATTCCTCCTCTACTTCTTAATGAAACAGTTTTTGCTGAAAGTTGTCGACAAGTGGATTCGCAAAAGCAAAACTAAATACGACGATTATTTCCTCGGCCGCAAATTGGAAGGAAGACTCTCCATGCTTATTCCTATCTATTTGATAAAGGCCTTCTTATACGATTTCGCACCGGATTTGGACACGGTAAATTCATTTATCATCGTTTGGACAAGAGTCGGTGAAGTAATCACATACACAGGAATTATATTATCCATAGTCGATTCATTGTCAGATATTTACTCATCGTTCGACGTATCAAAGCACAAACCGATAAAAGGTGTCATTCAAGTTATCAAGATAATAATGATAATAGTCTGCGTCCTTTTGGTCATCGCGGTTTTGACGAACAGAAATCTGAGTAACATTTTCATCGGACTAGGTACACTTTCCGCCGTGCTGATGTTGGTTTTCAAAGATCCTATCCTCGGCTTCGTAGGTGGCATCCAGCTGACTACCAACGACATGATTCGTATCGGCGACTGGATTGTGAAGGGCAATGCCGACGGTAACGTCATCGATGTGGGACTCACCACCGTGAAAGTTCAGAACTGGGACAACACCATCTCGACAATCCCGACATATTCACTTATTTCCGACCCGTTCATCAACTGGAGAGGCATGACAGAGTCAGGAGGCCGAAGAATAGCGCGTGCCATCGTCATCGATGCCGACACCGTGAAATTCTGCACGCCTGAGATGCTTGAAAGATACAAGAAATTCCAACTTGTGACGGATTATATCACCAAGAAAGAATCAGAGATAACTGAATACAACAAACAGAACAACGTCGACACATCCAACCTCGTCAACGGACGCCGTCAGACCAACCTTGGAATCTTCAGGGCATATCTCACCGCATATCTGAAGCAAAACCAGAACATAAACCACGACATGACCATGATGGTGCGCCAGAAACCGCCAACAGAGTTCGGTATCCCGATGGAAGTGTACTGCTTCAGCAAAATCAAGACATGGGCGGAATACGAAGCTATCCAAGGCGACATCTTCGACCATGTTTACGCAGTGGTGAAACAGTTCGACCTTAAAGTGTATCAGAAGCCTTCATCACATTCATTGAACGAATTGTTGAAAAAAATGAACTAAATTCACGACAATCTCGCAATCAAATCATCCCGGTAGCTTTCCCCTATCGGGATTTTGTTTCCCGCCACGGTCACAGTGGTCTTGTTTATATCCTCGATATAATGCAGCGACACGATAAACGACTTGTGCACACGCGCGAATTTGTCGGCAGGAAGCGTGTCTTCCAAGTTTTTCAATGAAAACAGAGCTGTGATACGCTTCGATTGCGTGTGAAACGTAACATATTCGCGCTGACCTTCTATATAAAGCAAGTCGTCATAATTTATCTTGTAAAGCTTGTAGTCAGCCTTAACCATGATGTAATCAGGAGCTTTGCCGGTAACGTTCTCACCCGATGACACATGTTCAATAGCTTTGTTTATCGCCTGAAGGAAACGCAAAAAATCGAACGGCTTTAAGAGATAATCGACAACACCGAGTGCGAAAGCGTCGACAGCATAGTCGGAATATGCCGTGGTAAGAATCGTAGCCGGCTGATTGTCAATGGTTTTAAGCAAATCAAGACCAGTCAAGTCAGGCATCTGGATATCAAGAAGAAGTATGTCGATTTTCTCACGGTGCAGTGTCTCCATAGCTTTAAAGGCATCCGGACAGCAATCGACGAGGTTCAGTGACTCCACCTTTTGGACATATTCCTGCAGAAGCTTCCTCGCAAGAAACTCGTCATCAACAATCAAAACGTTATATTTCCTCATGATATCACAATTTTATTTCAATAATGGCAATAAATCTGTTGTCGCCGCTCTTCGTCGTAAACGAATAATTCTTACCGTATTGCAGCGACAGTCTCTTCTCCACGTTCGACAGTCCTATTCCGCTTCCTGATTTGCGTGAGCTGGCAATCATGGTGTTGCTTATCGGCTTGATTGAATTCTCAACGGCAAATCTGATGAGTTTGTCATCCTGTTGCAACGAAAAATGGATGAAACCGTCCGGATCGCTCTCGATTCTCGAATATTTGAAGCTGTTTTCAACGAGCGGCTGGAAAAGCATAGGCGGCAACATGACATTGTAATTCATCACGTTCTTCTCAAAAGTGACGTCTCTATGCTCTTCATGCTTCATCAGCTGAAAATCGATATAGCTGTCGATGAAATGCATTTCCTTCTCAAGCGGAATCGTATCTGCCTGACAATCAACCACAACATAGCGAAGCATCTCAGAAAGCTTCAACACACTGTCGGGCGCCTTCTCATCGTGAGTATAAACCAAAGAATAAATGTTATTCAAGGCATTGAACAAAAAATGAGGGTTAATCTGCGATTTCAGGTAGCGCAGCTCCATTTTAAGGCTCTCCATCTTCAGCTCATCAGCAAGTTTCTGGTTTTCCTTCTCACTTCTCTGAAGATATGTGATAGTCGAGACGGCCGCCACTATCATAAACACCATCATCCTGATGATATAAAGGACAACAATGTTAGTCTCTTTCATCGCAGGAGTAAAGCCAGGCGACAGATTTTTCATAAAATCCAAAGTCTGATATTGGACTTGCAGAAAAAACGCCGCGACAAGTCCGACGAAAATAATATTCAGCAGATAATAAGCCAAATGATGCCCTTTTACGAGCAATTTTTTCACAAAAACGCGGGTTTCAACTATGCTCACAAGCATCATGAAACCGGTGATAAGCGAGGCGTGAGTGATGGCGAACAGAAAGCTTTCCCTGAGAAATGACATGAAAAACAGCAGAAATATCGTCACCCATACTATGACGATATGGTTTTTACCGGAGTTTTTCGACAATATTTCCCTGAATATTTTCATCTCTCACTTTTTGTTCCAGAAAGCTGGAGTGAAAATGAGCAGTACTGTGTAAATCTCGAGACGTCCGACGAGCATGAGGAACGACATCACCCATTTTGCCATGACGGATAGGTCGGAGAATGTTGTGGCCGGCCCTGTTGTGCCCACACCAGGGCCCATATTGCTCAACGCCGTAATTGTGTTGAACACGCCCTCCTTGAACTCACAGCCGCTGATGACCAGCACCACGACGCTCACGACACAAAGTATAACGTAGAAAAACAAGAAATTCAATGTTCGTAAAAGAATGTCGTTCGACACCACTTCCTTTGATATCTTCACAGTGAACACCGCGCTAGGATGCAACATCTGCTTGATGGTGTTGCGGATAGACTTCAGGCATACCACCCAGCGTATGATTTTTATGCCACCAGAAGTGGAGCCGGCGCATGAGCCGCTCAACATCAGAAGCAACGTAGGGACGAAGAACAAACCTCCCCAGAGATTGTAATCATAACACGAGCCTTGGTAACCTGTCGACGTGACAATCGCGGTGACGTGGAACAACGCTGTGCGGAAACGGCTCTCAAATTGAGGCTCAGGATATGCCGAAGTGTCGGTAACCACAGTCTTTACATCAGGAGCCACATAGAACAAGCCCGTCACTACAACGACAGCGAGTGCGACGACACCCAAAAACCAACGCAACTCCTCATTTTTCGCAAAATTCCTAAGATCGCCTCGCGAAAGGAAAAAATACAACGAGAAATTGACACCTGACAAAATCATGAAAATCACACTGATATATTCAAGATAGCTGGAGTTATAATATCCCAAGCTTGACTGATGCGTGCTGAAACCGCCACTCGACATAGTGGTGAGAGCGTGACATACAGCGTCGTATACATTCATCGGACCAGCCCAATATGCAAAGAAACAGGCGATGGTCAGAAACATATATATCAGCCACAGATGACGTGCCGTGACAGCCATTTTAGGATGCAGCTTCTTGACGCTTAGTCCCGACATCTCCGCAGAGAAAAGCATCGTTTTGTTTGAACTTTTATTGACAGCCGGAATAATAGCCAGAAAGAGCACAATGATACCCAAACCGCCAAGCCATTGCGTCATGCTTCGCCAGAATAAGATTCCATGCGGCTGAGAATCAATATTGTTCATTATCGTCGCACCAGTGGTGGTGAAACCCGACATCGACTCAAAGAAGGCGTCCGCAACATTGTCGATGGAGCCCGTGAAGATAAACGGGAGCATGCCGAACACAGCGAAGAGCACCCATGCCACCGTGACAAGGATAAACGAGTCCTTCATCGTCAGGTTGTTAATCTCCTTGATTCTGTCGTCTCCCCTACGGGCACGCTCACGGCCTGCCGAAAGAAGGATGAAACCGAAAATTCCGGTAATCATAGTGGCTGAAAGCAACGACACCACGTCTTTCTCGCCGTAATGCACATTATAATATAGCGCCACCATCGAGGCCACAAACATGAAAAACGCCTCAACAAGAATAAAAACACCATATATCTTCGCTTTCATACTTTACATTTGTATAAATTGCAAAGATATATATTTTTTTTAAATGTGTAAAAAATTTCACTACCTTTGCAAAAAATTAGTGATTATCATGGAACTAAACACTTCTTATTGCTCCGACAAGTATCAGTATACGATGGGCAAGTCGTTCTACGACAATGGGATGAAGGATAAACGCGCTGTTTTCAACCTCTTCTACCGCAAGGCTCCGGATACCAACAACTGGGCTGTGGTGAGTGGCGTGCGTGAGGTGCTGAAGATGGTGGAAGGCCTCGGAAAAGCTGACGAGAGCTTCTTCGAGCAGTTCCTGCCTGGCGAGGAATACGCCGAGGTGCGCAAATATTTCGCCAAGATGAAGTTCACCGGCAACATCTACGCCATGCGCGAGGGCGAGATAGCATTCCCGAAAGAGCCGATTATCACTATCGAAGGCCCGATTATCGAGGCACAAGTCTTAGAAACTCCCATGCTTTGCATCATGAACCATCAGATGGCGGTGGCGACAAAGGCGTCGCGCGTGACACGCAGCACCACCAAGCCTATCAGCGAGTTCGGAAGCCGTCGCGCTCACGGTCCGTGGGCTGCCATCTACGGCGGAAAAGCGGCGGTCATCGGAGGATGCCAGAACACCTCCAACATCGTCACGGGAGCAGAGTTCGGATTCCCGGCATCAGGAACGATGGCGCACAGCTACGTCACATCGTTCGGCCCAACAGTGAAAGGCGAATACGAAGCGTTCGACAAATATATCAAGACACACAAAAACGAGGTGCTGATACTCCTCGTCGACACATACGACACCTTGAGATGCGGCGTCAAAAACGCTATCAAGGCATTCAAAGCCAACGGAATAGACGATTCATATAAATTCGGCTACGGCATACGACTCGACAGCGGCGACCTTACCTACCTCTCGGTGAAAGCCCGTGCAATGCTTGATGAGGCAGGTTTGAAAAACTGTAAGATTTTCGCCACCAACGCGTTAGACGAATACCTCATCACCGAACTGGAACGTCAAGGATGCATGGTCGACAGCTACGGCGTGGGCGACGCCATCGCTACAAGCAAGCACAACCCTTGTTTCGGCAACGTCTACAAACTAGTGCAGGTCGACGACATGCCGGTTCTGAAACGTTCGGAAGAAAGCAGCAAGCTCATCAATCCCGGTTTCCAGATCACATATCGTATCATCAGAAACAACAAATTCAAGATGGACGTCACTTGTCTAAGAGGCGACAAACTCTCGCAAGCCATTGAGAATCATGAGAATATCACTTTACGTGACGAGATTGACCATCTGAAAACGACCACCTTCCCTGCCGGAAAATACGAATATCGCATATTGCAGCCGCAGGTGATGAAAGACGGCAAGGTAATCCTCGAGGATATCCCGATTATGGAGAAGCGAGCCTATTATCTCGACAACCTCTCGCACTTGGACGACACCGAGAAACGTCTCATCAATCCACACTACTACAAATGCGACATATCCGACGACCTTTACGATTTAAAGGAAAGATTGATTGAGAATATCGTGAAAGAGATTGAGGAATTTGAAAACGAAGAGTAAATACGATGGACGAAATTATCAACGAGCACAACAAGAAGGAATATCCGCCGATGCACACTGCGGAGCACATCCTTAACGGCACCATGGTGAAGATGTGGGGCTGCAAACGCTCATGCAAATCGCATGTCGAGCGCGAGAAATCCAAACTCGACTATGTGTTTCCCCGTGCGTTGACACCCGAGGAGATAAAATCCATCGAAGATCGTGTTAACGAGGTGATACAGAGCGACTTACCTGTCACCATCGAATACGCCACCCAGGAAGAAGTGAAAAACCGTTTCGACATGGAGCGCCTTCCCGACAACGCCACCGACACCGTCCGCATCGTCAAAATCGGCGACTACGACGAATGCCTATGCGCCGGCGACCACGTGCAGCACACTGGCGAGATCGGGACATTCAGGATAACAAGCTCCCGATACCAAGACGGAATGTTGAGACTGGTTTTCAGGCTGGGATAAGACGGGGTTTCTTTTTTTCAAACAGGATTTACAAGATTAACAGGATTTTTGTTTTAAACGATTTGAGGTGCCAATTTGACACCTCAAAATTTTTCTTCTTAATATAAAACACTACAACTTATTTAGAAACTCAATGTGACTCCCACTCCGCCGTTGCTGGTTATTCCCATGCTTAATGTGGCTGGTTTTGAACAATATTTGTTGTATTCTTTGTAGGCCTCGCGTTTTTTGTTATTACCTATTATAAACTCAGGAAGTGAAATTAAACCAAAAACGACTCCTTCAACAATAGGAATAGCAGCACTTTCAGAACCACCGACTCCTTGTGCCACTCCAATACTAAACAATACTACTCCTATTCCAGCTGGTATATATCCTATTGTAGTCCATGTTTTACCTTTTTTAAATTTAGACCAAGCTTCTGGACAATCTTCTATTAAACCTTTATACTCGTCTTTGGTGAGTTGTTTGTCTCCTAAATAATAAGAACTACCACGCTTGTGTATTTTAACATTGCCCTGCTCTTTAAGTTGTTCCTTGACATTAAACGATTTGCTATCATAAATCCCCTGAGTGTTATCCTCAAAAACAAAAGTATTCTCATCGCCGTATGGTTTTAAAACTATATCATTATACTTACGACCATTAGGCTCGACAATCCTGATGGTTTGAGCATCTTCCGGAATTCTGTCGAAGAAAAGTGAATACTCCCAAATTCCAGCACCTATTGTCTTTCCATTGGTATTGTTCTGGTCAAGAATATTTACGTTCACAGCATCAGTCAGTTGAAATTTCTGGCCTGTTGTCATGTCTTCAATATATGTTTCTCTGTTGATGCCAAGTTTTTGTTGCGGATAAACCGAGACATATTTCAAAGTCACTTTCGTGTAACTACCTCTGTTTTCAATTCTCACGATATAGCTATTGTTATCCATGTTGTCGCCATATGCATAAGTCGAGAATTCTTTAATATTTCCAAAGAGTTCGTTTGCCAATGCTTCAGATGTCTCAACGAGTTCTCTTAACGAAGCAAGTTTCGCGTATTTTTTTGAAGTACGCCATACCTTTGAGGTTTTAATATCCAACAACCGTGCAACGATGTAGTATTCGTCGCCAAACTTTGTAACATCGGCCACACAGACATTGCTTGCGCCGAATTTACGACCCAGATCGTAAAGAGCGGCGTCATCGATTTCATAATTGCCCTGCTCTTTAGCCACCTGTGCCACGAAGTCGGCAGTACGCTCAACTGCGACATACTCTTTGGTTTTGGTAATTGTAGAAACGAGTTCGCTTCCTAAAATTCTCTTGGTTTCATTCGAGACCCCTTCACTTGCTGTCACATAGACTGCAACTGTTTTTTGAGCAATAGCCGTCACTGACAGCATCAACCCCATGATTAAAGTAAAAATTTTTCGTTTCATTTTGTGTTTATTTAAAGATTTAACATTCAAAGATTTAAAAATTGACAATAAAAAAAACCGTGAAACTTTCTGTTTAACACTGAGGCTCTGGTAAACCTAAACTACAAACAAGAAAGCTCACGGATATCACCGTAAGCGTTCCACTTTCTTGTGTAGTTAAAAATGAAATTTACCAGATTTCAGTGTTACAAAGAAAAGCGAAAACGCCTTAATTATATGTCTTTATAGTTTTATAACTGTCTGTTTCTTAAAATTTTTATTCGTTTAACACTGCAAATATACAAAATTAATTAATAACCGCATATAAATATCACTTTTCATAATGTCCATACAACGAAATCACATTGACTTCATTATTAATTTCGTCAACATCATATACTATCCTATGTTCATCGCTGATCCTTCGGCTCCATTTGCCAGTCAATTCATGACGTAGAACTTCAGGTTTTCCAATACCATAATATGGATGTTCGGCTATGTCTTTCAATAACTTAGAAATCTTATCCATTATAATCCTTTGACCACTTTTCTTCCATTTGATCAGGTCTTCATCTGCGGTTTCATAAAAATTGATTCTGTAGCTCATGTTATTCCCAAATTTTATCTACGTCAACTTCGCGTTTCTTGCTTTTTTCTCCCCTTCGAACCTTTTTTACAAATTCTTGATCGTATGGGTTTTCATCTTTGTCAATGATTCGCCCTCCAAGTGTTGTAAACAATTCTAACACCTGCTTCAATGCGGTACTACGTCCATCATATTGAATTGTTTTTGTTGTCATAATAATAATCCTCCTTTTTTTCAACTGCAAAAATACAACTTTTTTCGAAAAAAGTCAAGAAAATTGTTAAAAAACATTCGAAATGACAAGATGTTGTTGCCACCGGCATTAGGAGCTTTAAGGCCATTAAGAGCGTTAAGGGAATTAATGGCGGCGGCACAATCATGTAAATCTTGTTAATTCTGTCAAATAAAAAAAGGATCCTGTCACAAGACAGAATCCCATCTAAAGACTAAAAACTAAAGACTAACGACTATATCTGTTTCAGCAGGTTCACCATCTCGATTGCGGTTGTCACTGCATCGTAGCCTTTGTTTCCTGCTTTTGAACCGGCTCTTTCAACGGCCTGTTCGATGCTGTCGGTGGTGAGAACACCAAAGATTACCGGCACTTCGGTCTGGAGACCTACTGTAGCGATGCCTTTTGTTGCCTCGTTAGCAACCATGTCGAAATGTGGTGTTGCGCCACGGATGACAGCGCCTAAGCACACTACGGCGTCGTATTTCTTGCTTGCAGCCATCTTCTTCGCCACGAGCGGAATCTCGAAAGCGCCCGGAACCCAAGCCACGTCGATGTTTTTCTCGTCGCCACCGTGACGTTTGAAAGCGTCGATGGCACCACCCAACAGCTTGTTGGTGATAATCTCGTTGAAACGGCCAGCAACGATAGCGATTTTCTGGCCTTCTGCTAATAATTTTCCTTCTAAAATGTTCATGTTTATTTAATTTAAAGATTTAATATTCAAAATTTAAAATTAACTTCTAACTACTCACTTCTAACTCCTAACTCTTTCACATGAAGCATGTGCCCCATTTTCTTGTATTTAGTGTAAAGATAGAATGCATCTTTTTCGTTACAGGTCATCTCAATAGGCTCACGACCTACGATCTCAATGCCGTATCCTTCCAAACCGCTGATTTTCATCGGGTTATTGGTCATCACGATGATTTTTTTAGCACCTAAATCCGCCAAAATCTCAGCGCCAGTGCCGTAATCTCGTAAATCTGCAGCGAAACCGAGTGCGAGGTTAGCCTCGACAGTGTCCATGCCCTTGTCCTGCAAGGTATATGCTTTCAGCTTGTTAATCAAGCCGATGCCACGGCCTTCCTGACGGAGATAGAGCAACACCCCCCTGCCCTTCGCCTCGATACGGCGCATCGCCTCCTGCAGCTGCTCGCCACAGTCGCAACGCATAGAGCCGAAAGCGTCGCCGGTCAAGCATTCTGAGTGCACACGGCATAAAACCGGTTCATTGGTGCTCAAATCGCCTTTCACCAGCGCCACATGATGCTCGCCAGTGATCTTATCGACGTAGCCTATAGCCTTGAAAGTGCCGTATTTTGTCGGAAGTTCGGCTTCAGTAACACGTTCAACCAAAACTTCTGTCTTGCGGCGGTATTTTATCAACTCTGCTATCGAAGTAATTTTCAAGTTGTTAGCCTTCGCAAACTGAATCAACTCAGTGGTTCGCATCATGGTGCCGTCTTCGCGCATGATTTCGCAGCACAGACCGCATTCCTTCAATCCGGCGAGGCGCATCAAATCGACGGTAGCCTCTGTGTGACCGCCACGTTTCAAAACTCCACCCTGACGTGCCTCGAGCGGGAACATGTGTCCCGGACGACGGAAATCCTCAGGACGCACGCCATCTTCAACGACCTTCATAGCGGTAATGGAGCGTTCCACCGCCGAAATGCCTGTTGTGGTGTCTCTATAATCGATTGAAACAGTAAACGCAGTGCAGTGATTGTCGGTATTTTCAGTTACCATCTGGTTGAGTTTCAATCGTTTGCATATCTCTGAGCTCATCGGCATGCAAATCAAACCCTTGCCGTATGATGCCATAAAATTCACGTTCTCGACGGTCGCAAACTCAGCCGCACAAATCAAATCGCCTTCATTCTCGCGGTCAGGGTCATCGACAACGATGATCATCTTACCTGCGCGAAGGTCTTCCAAAGCTTCCTCAATAGTGTTAAAATCTTTGTTCATCTATATTAAAAATTATTGTCTTTCAATAAGTTAAGTAATCGTTCATCATTTCTTGCGGTGATATTTTCCACAAATTTCTCGATATATTTCCCGACGATGTCGTTCTCCAAATTCACGGTGTTGCCGATTTCTTTCTTGGTCAATGTCGTCTCGTCTTGAGTGTGCTGGATGATGGAAACGCCGAAATCAAAACTGCTTACATCAGTGACTGTCAATGAGATACCGTCTATTGTGATGGAGCCTTTTTCAACGATATATCTCAAAATCTCCGGGCGAGTCTCGATTTTCACTCGTATCGCCTTGTCATCACGAGTCATTTTTGAGATAACTCCGATACCGTCAATATGTCCCGAAACTATATGTCCGCCGAAACGACCATTAGCTGGCATTGCACGTTCACAGTTCACTAAATCATTGATTCTCAAATCTTTGAAATTGGTACGATTCATCGTTTCAGGCATCACGTCGGCAGTATAAGAGCCATTATCAAAGGTCGTAACCGTCAGGCAGACGCCGTTTGTGCAGATGCTGTCGCCTATATGGATGTCATCCAGAATCTTCTGCACCGCGATTGTCAGCCTGATGCTGTTGGCATGCCTCGTTATCGCCTTCACCTTTCCAATTTCTTCAATTATTCCCGTGAACATATCTTTCCTTTTATTAAAATATCTCCGTTAATATTCTGAATATCAATATTTTGCAGATTTATCGCCTCGCTCATTTTGTCGATTCCCTTACCGGAAACAGGAGTCTTGGCGCCTTCTCCGCCGATGATTTTCGGTGCTATGAACGTCCAGACCTCATCAACGCAACCGGCCTCAAGGAATGCGGCATTAAGTGTTCCGCCGCCTTCAAGTAGAAGCGAGTCGATGCCCATGGAACCTAATTTGGTAATCAAATCATTGATATCAACATGATTGTTAATTGATTTACATTCAAGAACTTCAACCCCAGTCATTTCGAGCGACCGTAAGGAGTCGAGAAATCTCCTGCAATTGAATGAGATTTCTCCATTCCGCTCCGCTTCAGTCGAAATGACGGTTGTAGCAACAATAGTTCTGTATTCCCTCGCTGTCTTAACCAACTGAGAATCAACAGGAATTCTTAAATTTGAATCGATAACGATTCTGACAGGCTGATGATGATTCCCTTCCAATCGGCAGGTCAGCATCGGGTCGTCTGCGAGCACCGTGCCAATTCCAACGATAACGCCAGCCAATTCGCTTCTCAATTCATGAACCATCTTACGTGATTCCTCATTCGTCACCCACTTCGAATCGCCTGTATGCGCTGCTATTTTGCCGTCGAGGGTCATCGCGGTCTTCATGATGACGTATGGTTTCTTGGTGGTGATGTATTTCAGGAACACCTTGTTCATTTCACGGATCTCGTTTTCGCAAAGTCCGACTTCTACCTCAATGCCGGCTTCTTGCAACATCTTCACGCCTTTTCCAGCCACCAACGGGTTCGGGTCAAGGATGCCGACAAAAACTTTTTTGATGCCTTTTTCGATGATTATTTCGGTGCAAGGAGGCGTTTTTCCGTAGTGACAGCATGGTTCAAGTGTTACATAAAGTGAAGCGCCTTTAGTTTCTGTATTACAACGTGTTAAAGCATTACGTTCTGCGTGATATTCACCGTATTTCTCGTGGTATCCTTCTGCAATTATTGCGCCGTCGTTCACCACCACACAGCCGACTAAAGGATTCGGATGGACGTATCCTCCGCCCTTCTTGGCGAGCTCGATGGCGCGCCGCATTAACTCGATGTCTTTTTCACAATATGACATAAAAAAAGCCCTAAATATACATCAGGGCATCATATTTGAAAAATTTAACCAAACTAAACTTCTCTCATCCGGACTTTAACCGTCGGTTTCGGAATTTCACCGAATCAGTTCCCAAAGGGAAGTCGCGGACTGTCACCGCCGGAAAGGAATTTCACCTTGCCCTGAAGTTTACGCTGCAAAGATACACAATATTTTGATATTGCGTTATATTTTATTGCATTTTTTTAACAAAATGAAGTCGAGTGTGACCATAGCAGCCATCGCCTCAACCATCGGGAGCACTCGAGGCACGACGCATACATCGTGACGTCCTTGTATCTCCAGAGTTGTCGCATTTCCTTGAATATCAACAGTTTGCTGTGGCAACATCACCGAAGGAATCGGCTTGAACGCAACTCTAAAAACTACATCTTCGCCGTTTGTGATGCCGCCTTGCACGCCGCCGGAATGGTTGGTCTTGGTGCGGATTCTTTCGCCGTCAAAGATGAATTCATCATTGCATTCACTGCCTCGCATGCTTGCCGCGTTGAATCCTTCGCCTATCTCAAAGCCCTTTGCAGCATTGATTGTCATCATCGCATGCGCCAACACTGCATTAAATTTCTGAAAAGCTGGCTCTCCGAGGCCCACAGGAACGTTTTTTATGGTTCCCTGAACAATGGCGCCCACCGTGTCTTTCTCTCTCTCCTCGCCTATCTGAATCACATTAGACTGAATTTCAATGCCTTGAGTTGCAAGAATCTGTTTGGCTATAGCACCTGCCACCACACATGGTAACAATGTTCTCGCCGAACCTCTGCCGCCTCCAGCGTAATCTCTGATTCCATACTTCATCTGGTATGTGAAATCAGCATGCGACGGACGGAAAACATTCTTGATATTCTCATAATCAGAAGTTTTCGCGTCTTTGTTGCGAATGAGAAACGCTATCGGAGTGCCAGTGGTCTTGCCTTCAAACAATCCGGAAAGGAATTCAACCTCATCGGGTTCTTTTCTGGCCGACATTGTATTGTCTTGTCCTGGTTTTCTGCGAGATAACTCTCTTTCAATCAATGATTTATCCAACAAAACACCAGCGGGACAGCCGTCGATGACTCCGCCGATAGCTGCCCCGTGTGACTCACCAAATGTAGTCAAGCAAAATGCCGTTCCAAAAGAATTGGAATTCAATTATTGTTCGTTTAAGATTTTAATCTTTGTCTCGAGAACCTTAACGTCGTTCTTGAGTTTCGCAATCTTCTTCTCGTATTCGGCTTTCAGCAAATCTGACTGCTTGCTGTTGGCGAAGAATCCGATGTTGTTCTCCAATGTCGCGATTTCGTCACGAAGTTTCTGTATCTTATTCTGGATGTTCATGCGTTCTCTTCTGACCTTGTCGCGTGAATCCGGATCATCTTTCAGGCCCGAAATCATATTGCGATACTCGTTGGTAGTCAACTCGTTATCGTTGGCGCGCATCTTGTCGAACATTCCGTCGATGAGGCTGCGGTATTCGTTTTGGATGCTGTCTTTGACCTTCATCGGGACATGACCGATTGCCATCCATTCTCTCTGGAATCCACGGATTGCCTCCATATTCTCGTTGCGATCTTTCTTCAACTCGTAAGCCTTGATGCGCTCAATGAGTTCCTGCTTGGCCTTGAGGTTCGCATCTTCCTCTCCCTTGATTCCTGAGAAATGCGAAGCTTTGTTGCCGAAGAACGCGTCGCAGGCGCTGCGGAAACGCTTCCAAATCTTGTCGCTGTGACGTTTAGGCACCGGACCGATAGTCTTCCACTCTTCCTGCAGTTTCTTGATGCGGTCGGTGGTCTTCTTCCACTCTGTAGAATCGACGAGATTTTCAACTTCCACACAGATTTGCAGCTTCTTGTTGTAGTTTTCCATCTGCTGCACCTTGAGCTTGCTGAAAAATTCCTTCTTAGCATCGAAGAATGTGTTCATTGCACCTTTGAAACGGTTCCAGATTTCGTCGCTTTGCTTCTTTGAAACCGGTCCGATTTCTTTCCACATCTTGAACAAATCGTTTACGTCGTTCGACTTCTTCTGATATGCATTGATGCTGTTAACAGGCTCATTTACAATCTCTTCCATCTTCACGCAGATAGCTTCTTTAGCGTCGTAATTAGCCTTCTGCTCTTCCTCAATCTTGGCGTAATGCTCGCGGCGAATCTGGTTGACCTTGTCAGTTGTGTTTTTGAAACGCTCCCAGATTTCGTCTTTCTTATCCTGCGGCACCGGACCTATCTCCTTCCACTCGTCGTGATATTTCTGAAGGAGTTTGAACGCTTTTGTCAGTGATTTCTCAAGAAGCAGAAGTTCCGCCTTCTCGCAAAGTTCGATTTTGGCCTCAAGATTCTTCTTCAGGTCGAGGTCACGTAACTCTCTGTTAATCTTTACTTTATCGTAAAATTTCTCGATGAGGAAATGATATGTGTTCCAAATATTCGACACCTCATTTGCAGGCACCTGACCGATTGCTTTCCATCTGTCCTGCAACGCGCGGAAGTCGTCGTAAGTCTTTTTCAGAGTCTCCTCAGAATAAATCAAAGCCTTCAATTCCTCAATGATTGCAAGCTTTTGCTGAAGATTGTCGGCCTTCTGACGCTCGAGTTCTTCTTTGTATTTTTCCTTGTTTACCTTGTAGATGTCGAAAGCTGCTTTGAAACGTACCTCAAGTGGGTCGTCTTTATGCTCGTAGCTTTCCTTGTCGCCACCGTCAAGGATAAACTGTTCCATCTCACGGTCACGGTCTTCCTTATTGAGTCTCAAGAAATTAGACTTGATTGCAACGACTTTGTCCTTGATTTTAGCGATGTCCTGATCCTGGACTGTCTCTTCAAGGAGTTCGACGAGTTGTAACTTGTTAAGATTTGAAAAATCAAATTCAAGTTCCTCTTCTTCCTCGTTTTCGTCGGTCAAATCCAATTCATTTTCTTGTGGAATTTCTTCATTCACATCAATTTTCACGTTGATTTTTACAGAACCTGGCAAAATTGTCGGTTTGTTGAGTTTCTCAATAGTCTTGAGTTCGGTAGCGTTCATCTTTTGATAAATATTTGATAATCAATAATTTAATTAAGTTGTTATCAGAATTTTGCATGCGCAAAACACGATATGGGAGTATAAATCTCGCTGCAAAGATAATAAATTTCTCATGAAATTGAATTATTTTGAAAAAAATTTGTAAGTTTGTAAGCTAAAATTTTGGTTATGCTGACATTGGAAGACATTAAGAAAACGATTGCGGAACTCATTGAAACTCTTGGAGAAAAGGCTTTGGAAACCGTCGCGATGCCGAGTTCAGGCTCATCGAGACGCTACTTCCGGGTGAAGACTGACAAACGATATCTGATAGGAGCGTATAATATCAACATAGAGGAAAACGACGCTTTTTTCAGTTTTTCCAAGCATTTCAAGGCATGTGGACTTCCCGTTCCCGAGATTTTAGCCATCTCCCCTGATAAAAACGTTTACATTCAGACTGATTTGGGCGACGATACGCTTTTCAATCATGTTGAGAATTGCCTGAAAAACGACAAATTTGATGCTGAAACGATTGAATTATACAAAAAATCGCTTGAAAAACTTGTTGATTTTCAGATAGTCGGTCATAAAGGGCTCGATTATTCCAAGGCGTTCCCCACTCCTGCTTTCGATGAAATGTCGATAATGGATGATTTGAACTATTTCAAATACTGTTTTTTAAAGGAGCAGGAAGAGATTTCATTCAATGAAACTCGTTTAGATGTTGATTTTCAACGACTTGCGAAATATATTTTGGAAGCTCCGTCAGACTTCTTCATGTATCGTGATTTCCAGTCGAGAAACATAATGATTGTAGATAACGAACCGTATTTCATTGATTATCAAGGCGGCAGAAAAGGTCCACTGCAATATGACGTAGTGTCGCTTCTGTATCAAGTGAAAGCGAGAATTCCTGATGATTTGAGAAAGGAACTGATTGATTATTACAAGCAAAAATTATCAAAATCGTGTAGAGATGCACGGCCGTGCCTTTCTACAACGACCGAATTCGACAAATATTTCCCGACTTTTGTGCTTCTCCGACTCCTTCAAGTTCTTGGAGCTTACGGATTTAGAGGTCTGATACAGAAGAAGTTACATTTTATGCAGAGCATTCCTTACGCAATCAAGGAATTACTGAAAGTGAACGAACAATGGACGATGCCATTTGAGTTGCCGGAGCTGCAGTCTGTGATTCAGCAACTTAACATTGTTTTACCTAAATACGAAAGCATTGAGCCTGAACGACTTACAATTACAGTAAATAGCTTTTCATACAAAAACGGCGGTGTTCCCTACGACAAGAGCGGCAACGGCGGAGGTTACGTTTTCGACTGCAGGGCATTGCCAAACCCCGGACGTTACGCTGAATACAAGAAAATGACTGGCGAAGACGCTGATGTCATAGAGTTTTTGGAAGACAAGCCTGATGTGCATTACTTCTTGCAAAACGTTCAAATGCTTGTTTTCCAGTCGATTGACAACTATCTTGAGCGCGGTTTCAAGAATCTGCAAATCAACTTCGGATGCACCGGCGGTCAACATCGATCAGTGTTTTTTGCGCAAACGGTCGGTAATATGATTCACGAAAATTATCCTATGGTAAGGGTCGAAATCAATCATTTGGCACAACATATCTCTCATGTTTATGAAGCGAAATAGAAGAACGGCATTTATCCTCGCGGCAGGTCTCGGCACCCGTTTAAAAGAGTTGACATCTAACACTCCAAAAGCTTTAGTATCAATACATAAAAAGCCATTACTTAAAGTGTTACTTGAAGAACTTATAAAACAGGATTTCAACCATATTGTAATAAATATTCATCATTTTGGGGAGCAAATCATGGAGTTTTTGAGAACAAATGACTACCCTAATGTTGACATTGAAATCTCTGACGAGAGACCGTTACTGATGGATACTGGTGGTGCCATCTTGCAAGCTCTACCCTATTTCGCGCAAAGCGAGGCAGTGCTCGTTCATAACGTGGATGTGCTGACAGACGTTGACCTGAAAGGGTTTTACAATAATTTCTGCAAAAGTGATGACGCCGCTTGGCTTCTGACACAAGAACGCAACAGCAAACGTAAGTTGGTGTTTGACAATCACGACAATTTCCTCGGACGATTCAATAATGAGACCGACGAGTATGACGGCAACGGTGCGCTGCCAAATGATTGTAAATTATTGTCATTCAGCGGAATACATCTCTTCAAGCCGGAATATTTCAAAGATTTTGAAGTAAAACCATGCTATGTCTTCGGATTATATCAGAAAATTGCTGAGAATCATAGGGTTACGTCAAAATTGATATATCCCGACTACTGGTTCGATTTGGGTACGCAGGAACAACTGAAAAACGCGGAATTATGGCTTTCATCGAGAAGATAAGTGATTATATTACAAGTCATTACGATTTGACGAAGGAGAACATCACCATTGTTTTCCCGAACAAACGTGCCGCTTTGCAGTTGAGAACCGAGCTTGCAAAGACCATAAAAACCAATTTTTGGGTGCCTCAGATACTTTCCATCCAGCAAGCCATGGAAGAATGGAGCGGCTTGCAACTCATTGATAATATTGAAGTTATCTTTGAACTCATCAAAATGAACCCGGAGTTTTTCGGTTATGCCGCACAGATGGCCAAGGATTTCGATGAGATTGACCAATATGGTGTTGACGCTGAAAAGCTTTTTTCGCATTTGAAGGATGCGAAAGAGATTGAGGAATGGAACTTGAGCCTTGAAAATGGCGTGGAATCGAATTATCTGCGATTTTTTGCGTCGCTCCTCACCTATTATAATAATCTTCGCGACACGCTTCAACAGAACAAACAAGGTTATTACGGACTGATAACCAAGAAGATAGCTTCTTTTGACGACGACACTTTACAGAAATGCACTCAAGGCCGTAAAATCATTTTCGCCGGTTTCAACGCTCTGACAACAACTGAAGAGAACATCATCGTGCGCATGGTTGAAAGCGGTAACGCCATGATACTCTGGGACTTAGACCGATATTATTTTGAAGACGAGAAACAGGAAGCAGGGCTTTTTGCAAGGAAATTTTTTCAAAAACATCCAAATATCGATAAAAATTTCATCGGCGACAGTTTCTTAACCCAAGAAAAAAAGATAAATATCATCAGTGTATCGGGTAATGCCGTACAGACCAATGCGCTGCAGATTGTTTTACAAAAGGATAAGGAGGATAAGAAGGATAAGGAGGATAAGAAGGATAAGGAGGATAAGAAAAGTGTTATAGTTTTAGCAGATGAGTCGCTTTTGATACCGGTTTTGAACTCCATTCCGGAATCATTCGACAAAATTCAGGTTACGATGGGCTATCCGTTTGACAAAACAATAGTATATCACTTTGTGGATCAATTATTCAGGTATCAGAACACGCTCTCGGAAGACGAAAACAAGATTTATCTCTGGACATTCCTACGTTTCTGCAACTCCGACTTTATCAAACTGATTTTCAATGGGTTGGAATATGACACACTGAATGATTGGCTGATGAATATGGCGAGAAATTCGGTCTATTATTTCAATAAATCTGATTTGAAACAGTTTGATAAGTTAGAGGAACTGTATGAATTTCTAAATATTATTACGAAAAAATGGAGAGATGCCAGAGATTGTGTCTCTTCTTTAAAGGAAATATTGATTCTTTCCGTAGAAAAACTTGAGAATGGCAATAATTTCGTCAAGAATCAGATCAGTGTGGCCGGAAGGATTGTAAACAGAATCGAATTGCTGCTTAACAAATATTCCGATTATATCCAAATCATTGATTTACAGATGCTTTACGCTCAAGTGGCGAGTCAGATGTCAATCAATTTGCAAGGCGACAAAGAGGGTTTGCAAATAATGGGATTGCTCGAGACCCGTAACCTTGACTTCGACGTGATACATTTTTTGAGCGTAAACGAAGGCATTTTGCCACAAAACAAGAGCAATAATAGCTTGATTCCGTTTGATTTACGTCTTGCATACGGTTTGCCTACATATAGCCAGCAGCAGGCAGTTTACGCCTACCACTTCTATCGTTTACTGCAAAACGCCAAGAAAATCAACCTGTATTACAATAACATCGCCGACCTGTCAGGCATGGGTGAACCGAGCAGATTCATAAGACAGCTGGAGTATGAATACGCAAAAAATAATGTTAAAGTAAAACTTGAATATTTACAATATAAATCTCCTTTAATCAGCGAATTACAGAATAGCATACAGGTCAAGAAAACGGATGATATACTGAATAAAATTCAAAAACTATCCCCCACTTCCATTGGCGCTTATGTTCGTTGTCCATTACAGTTTTATTGGAAAAACATTGAAAGGATCGAGGACAAATCGCCGGATGAGGAGATTCAGGTAAATGTTGTCGGAAGCATCATTCACGCCACCCTTGACCGCTTCTACCAACTGTTCGACAAAAACACTATAATTTCGCTAGCACTTTTCGACGAGATGTACAAAAAACATTTCGACGAATGCTATCGTAACGCTTTGATTGACAATGGCTTTGCAAACGGATTGCCTGAAAGCGGGTTCAACTATCTTAACAAGACCGTCATTGACAACATGTTGAAGAATTTTATCAAATACGAGAGAAATTTCTTGGAAGAAGGCAACCAACTTTCGATAATTGACACAGAAAAAGAGCTCCATCACGAGATTGATTATCAAGGACATAAGATATTGTTACACGGTTTTGCCGACAGAATCGATAAAGTTGGTGATGAAATAAGAATCATTGACTACAAAACCGGCAAAGTGAACCCTTACGACGTGAAAATCAACGATAAAGTTGTTGGTATCACGTCAATGACCGAGAAAGCGATACAGTTGCTTATGTACAAATACTTGTACCTGAAAGAGACCGCAGAACATAATATAAAACCTGGCATTGTTGGTTTCCAGAAATTAAGTCACGGACTTTATAACTTGGAAATCAGCGATTTACACGATTTAAGCACTTCGTTTGAACCCACTTGCAAAAAGTATTTCGATAACTTTTTGAAGGAACTATTTGACAAAGACATCCCGTTCGCACAAACTGAAGATGTCAAAAACTGCAGTTTCTGCGATTTCAAGTGCATTTGCAAACGCGGTTAGCCGCCAAGTCACCTGAAAATCAGGTCAATATACACCGGCAGATGGTCGCTGTAGCCACCAAAATATTTAGGTCCGACATAAGTACGAAACAGTTTCACGCCTCCAAATGATTCGTCTTTCTCAAAAAGAAAATCGCCATGAAAAATTGCGGCGCTGTTTCGCCTGTAAACTAATCCTTTATCATTGTTAATCAAAGAGTTGGTGACAATAATTTGATCAAAAATCTGCCAAGTGTACTGATGCTTTAAAGTGCCTTCAAAGCCAAGTTTATTTCCGTCAGCAAACAGATTTACCAAGACATCATCACACAGAATATCCTTGATACTCGGATCTTCAGGAGTGTCATTAAAATCACCCATTATTATAACCTTAGGTATGGTCTGATGCAAAAACACCAATGAATCCACCCTGTGTTTCAATGTGTTAGCGGCAAGAGAGCGTAATTTTATCGTCTCCCGTTCGCCACCGTAGCGCGACGGCCAATGGTTGACGAAGACATGAAGCGTATCCCCTCGCCTGTCATAAAATTTAGCGTAAAGAATATCCCGCGTTTTGTACTTTCTGTTCTTTGGATTTTTAACCTTAACAGGCTCAGTATAAACAAGTTGCAGTTTGTCGATGCAATAAACCAATGCCACGTCGATGCCTCGTTTGTCGTCACCTTCATAATGCACTATGCGATAATTGTGCGTTTTCAACGGTGTCTGATTAAACAGCATGTTCAGAACATATTGATTCTCAACCTCTGCGATGCCTAAAACCGCTAACGGCTCGTTTTCCGAAATGGCAAGAATCGCCTTGTACATGTTGTTACGTTTCTTGTAAAATCGCGATTTTGTCCAGTGCTGGCTGCCGTTTTCTGTGAATTCGTTGTAAACTCGAGTGGAATCGACAAACGGATCGAAAAAATTTTCAAAGTTCCAGAATGCGACACGAAAATCACCCTTCTCCTGAGCGACTGCTTCCAAAGATGCAACTATTTGAAATTCAATGAATAACAAAAATAGCAACGGGACTTTTAATAATGATAAAGGTCTCATGTTTTTAAGTTTTTAGACATGCAAAGA
>R20__coassemble_97_pt1 | contig 66379 bp, 53 predicted proteins | sample R20__metabat2_high_PE_049 | metagenome-assembled genome bin R20 | reverse complement strand
CAATATATCCAAACACTATTGAATATCAGGAACTTAACGCCGTAGGTGGCTGGATGTATGTTACGCCACAAGCATTTACTAATAGTCGTGGAGTGATTGTTTACAGATTCCAATTAGACGAATTTATGGCTTATGACCGTCATCCTCTGTTTATTGACGGTCCTTGTGAAAACTATCGGCTTGAGGTCAGTCTTCCATTTGTTGTTGATAGCTGTAATGACCAAAAATATATTATTTTAAACGGTTTCAACGCTAACGGCGACGGCACTCATATTTATTGGTATCAAACATCATTTGATGGCACCGAACTAAGAATTCACAATTAAAAAAAAAGAGACGCCTTAAATGACGTCTCTTTTTTTTAATATCTGTAGATATCTGATTTGAATGGTCCGTTAATCGGGACCCCGATGTAGTCGGCTTGTTTTTGCGTGAGTTTGGTGAGCTTCACTCCTATCTTCTCGAGATGCAGACGCGCGACCTCCTCGTCGAGATACTTCGGCAGGCAGTAGACGTCAATCGGATATGTTCCGCGTTTCTCCCACAAATCCATTTGTGCCAGAGTCTGGTTGGTGAACGAGTTACTCATCACGAAGCTTGCGTGACCTGTGGCGCAACCGAGGTTCACGAGACGGCCTTCAGCCAAAATGAAGATGGCCTTGCCATTAGGCAAAACAAACTTATCGACCTGCGGCTTGATATTGATTTTCTTAACACCTTTATAGTTTTCCAGTACGTTGACCTGGATTTCGTTGTCGAAGTGACCGATATTGCAGACGATGGCCTGGTCTTTCATGTTGAGCATATGCTCGAGAGTGATGACGTCGCAGTTGCCGGTGCATGTGACGAAGATGTTACCTTCCTTCACTGCCTCTTCCATTGTGGTTACTTCGTAGCCTTCCATTGCGGCCTGCAGTGCGCAGATCGGGTCGATTTCTGTGACGAGGACACGGGCACCGTATGAACGCATCGACTGTGCGCAGCCTTTGCCGACATCGCCGTAGCCGAGCACCACGATGACTTTACCTGCGAGCATCACGTCGGTAGCACGTTTGATACCATCGGCGAGTGACTCACGGCAGCCATAGAGGTTGTCGAACTTGCTCTTGGTGACGCTGTCATTCACATTGATGGCAGGAACGAGAAGTTTTCCGGCTTCCTTCATCTGATACAGACGGTGCACGCCGGTTGTTGTCTCTTCCGAGACGCCTTTCCAGTTAGCCACCACCTTATGCCAGTGCTTAGGATCCTGATTGTATGTCTCTTTTATTACACCCATCAAGGCTTTCTCTTCTGCGTTTGTCGGCTCCACTTCAAGAAGTTTAGGGTCGTTTTCGCATTCATAGCCTTTGTGAATCAACAGAGTAGCGTCGCCGCCATCGTCGACGATGAGGTCAGGACCGTTGCCATCAGGGAATGTGAGGGCGCGCATGGTGCACCACCAGTAGTCGTCGAGGGTCTCGCCTTTCCAAGCGAACACCGGTGTTCCGCCTGCCACGATGCCTGCCGCTGCGTGGTCTTGTGTCGAGAATATGTTGCAGCTTGCCCAACGCACCTCGGCACCGAGAGCCTTCAACGTCTCGATGAGACAAGCTGTCTGGATTGTCATGTGAAGCGAGCCGCTGATGCGTGCGCCTTTGAGAGGCTTTGAGTCACCATATTTCTTACGAAGTGCCATCAGACCCGGCATCTCGTGTTCCGAAATCTCAATGTCTTTTCTCCCCCACTCCGCCAGACTCGGGTCTGCGATGAGATAAGGAAGGTCCATTTTCTTAAGTTCTTCTTTCATATTTCAATTTTATTTTAATTCAAAAACTACAGCGTGTTCGAGGTCGACATCGCCATTAATATTAATAAGGTATCCGTCGGCGGTCTTGGTGAGCTTGGCTTTTGCCTTGCTGCCGAGGATTTTCACCTTGTTCTTATTCAGATTTGCATTGATTTTTATTAAATCAGGCAAATTCTCGCCTTCGTCGAGCATATAAATCGCATAAACGCGACCATTTTTCTGTGTGAAACGCACTTTTCCGTCGCAATAAGGATAGAACGGGCGTGTGCCATAGATAGCTTCTCCGTTGATATTCATCCAGTTACCGATTTCGTGCATACGCTCCACAGCAGTCGGAGGTAGCTCGCCTTCCGGTGAAGGCCCCACATTGAGGAGATAGTTACCGCCTTTTGCCACGACATCCACCAGAAGATGTACTATCTTATTGGTACTCTTGTAGTTATCCGTCTCGACATACGACCATGAGTCGCCCATCGACATGCAAGTCTCCCAAGGGAACGGAAGCAGAGTGTCGGGCACCTGCTGTTCAGGAGTCTGGTAGTTCTCGTATTTTCCGTGCACGGTGCGGTCGATGATGATGAGGTCGGGGTTGTTTTCGCGAGCCATCGCTGCAATTTTCGGCATGTCGATATCCTGGATATAGCCTTTGCAGCCGAGCCATGAGCGGTATTCATCGTTGAGACTGTATTCAGGGCGTACCCAGCCGCCATCGAGCCACAGAATATCGATGTCGCCGTAGTTGTGCGTCAACTCACGGATTTGGTTGTAGGTGAAATCGCAGAAACGTTGCCAACGTTCAGGATATTTCTGAGGGTCGTAGTTCACGTTACGGTCAGGAGTTGCCCACTGCTCAGCCCAGTAATCAGGATGATGCCAGTCGGCTTTAGAAAAGTATAGGCCTGTCCAAAAACCTTGATTTCTAAATGCTTCCACAACAGCTCCTGTGATGTCGGCTTTCTCGTTTGCAGAGAAAGGACACGAAGGGTCGACGGTGGAATATGTCGTTTCCTTAGTGTTGTACATGCAGAAACCGTCGTGATGTTTGGTAGTGAAGACCACATATTTCATTCCTGCTTCTTTTGCGAGTTTCGCCCAAGCGTCAGGATTGAACTTTGTCGGATTAAAGGTAGTATTGAGTGCCTGATAATCAGATTTATACTGGATATAATTAGCACCATTGCGGTTGATCCAGTCTTCGTTGCATATCGACCACGACTCCACCACGCCCCATTGAGCGTACATTCCCCAGTGCATCATGAAACCGAACTTAAGGTCCTGCCATTCCGCGATGCGGTTGGTGATGACAGGATCGGTCTCAGGTTGAGTGAGGTCCTGAGCGTAGGCGGTGACACCTATTAATATTAGTATCGCGAGAATCAGTTTTTTCATCCGACCACAATGTTGATGATTTTATTCGGGATGAAGATGACCTTGCGGATGCTGACACCTTCGAGCCATTTCTGTGCTTCCGGTGCGTTGACGACAGCGTTTTGCACCTCATCCTGTTTGATATCGAGAGGCAGTTCGAGGTCGAAACGTTTCTTGCCGTTGAACGAGACAGGATACATGAAGGTATTTTCAACAACGTTTTTCTCATCGAACTCGGGGAATTTCTGATTGACGACGCTGTCGTTGTGACCCATCTGGTGCCACAGCTCTTCAGCGATATGCGGTGCATAAGGCGAAATCATGATTGCCATTGGCTCGAGGATAGCGCGTTTGTTGCACTTCATGTCGGTCAGTTCGTTGACGCAAATCATGAAAGCGGAGACGACGGTGTTGAATGATATACGCTCGATGTCTTCTTCCTCTTTCTTAATGAGTTTGTGCAGAACCTTCAGTTCTTCTTTTGTCGCAGGCTCGTCGCTTATCTCTGAATAGAGTTTCCAGAATTTTTTAAGGAAACGGAAAGTGCCTTCAATGCCTTGCACATCCCACGGTTTCGACTGTTCAAGAGGTCCGAGGAACATTTCGTAAAGACGCAGAGTGTCGGCACCATATTTAACCACGAGGTCATCAGGATTCTGGACGTTGAACTTCGACTTCGACATCTTTTCAATGAGCCAGTCGCAGACGAATACATCTGTGCCATCCTTATCTTTTTCATAGATAAACTGTGCATCTTTGAGGTCATCGCGCCAAGCTTTAAAAGCCTCAGTATCAAGAATATCGTTATGAACGATATTTATATCTACCAAAATCGGGTCGCTGAATTGCTCGCGGTCTTTGCAGTTCTTCGAGATGAACAAAGGTCCATTGCATTCGACTTTTTGTCCGGTTACCTTGAACATCTTGTCTTTATTCACACGGTAAGCGAGGCTTGAGCGGCCTTGAATCATTCCCTGGTTGACCATCTTCTGGAAAGGCTCGTCTTTGCATGCGATTCCGAGGTCGAACAAGAATTTGTTCCAGAAGCGGCTGTAAATCAAGTGGCCAGTGGCATGTTCAGCGCCACCGATATAAAGGTCAACGTTCTGCCAATAGCCGTTAGCTTCCTTAGAGAAATACTCATTCTCGTTGTGCGGATCCATATAGCGGAGATAATAGCCGCTTGAGCCTGCAAAGCCAGGCATTGTGTTAGTCTCGATAGGATAACCCTCTTCGGTGACCCAGTTCTTGGCGCGCGCTAATGGCGGTTCACCGTTTTCTGTCGGTTTGTAAGCGTCGATGGAAGGCAGTTCGAGAGGTAACTTATTGACATCCATTGCATAAGGCATTCCGTCCTTGTAATAAATCGGGAACGGTTCGCCCCAGTAACGCTGACGGCTGAAGATGGCGTCGCGGAGACGGTAGTTTGTCTTACCCTTGCCGATGCCGAGTTTTTCAAGCTCTTCAATCATGCGGAGGATAGCTTTCTTCACAGTGAGACCGTTGAGAAATTCTGAATTAACCAGCACGCCCTCTTTTGCGTCGAATGACTCTGTCCAAGTGGCAGGGTCTGACGGTTCCTCGCCAGGTTTCGCAACCACCTGAATGATTGGGAGGTTGAAATGACGTGCGAATGCGAAGTCACGGCTGTCGTGAGCCGGTACTGCCATGATAGCGCCCGTTCCGTAGCCCATGAGGACATAATCAGAAATCCAGATCGGGATGCGTGTTCCGTTGAACGGGTTGACAGCGTAAGAGCCAGTGAACACGCCGCTCACTTTCTTCACCTCTGACATACGTTCACGTTCCGAACGGTTTTTCGCCCATGTGACGTATTCCTCAACCTCTTTACGTTGCTCGTCGGTGGTCAGCTGGCTTATCATCTCATGTTCAGGAGCGAGCACCATGAAGGTAACACCGAACAAGGTATCGGCACGTGTCGTAAACACCTCAAAATCAATATCTTTATCAGCAACTTTGAAGAAAACGGATGCACCCATTGACTTGCCTATCCAGTTACGTTGCACGTCTTTTATTGACTCAGTCCAGTCGACGGTTTCAAGACCTTGGAGCAGACGTTCGGCGTATGCTGTGATACGAAGCAGCCACTGTTTCATAGATTTACGAATCACAGGATATCCACCGCGCACTGAGAGGCCGTCTTGAACCTCATCATTGGCGAGCACTGTGCCGAGTTCAGGGCACCAGTTCACCATAGTGTCGGCGAGGTAAGCCAGACGGTAGTTCATCAATGTCTCCTGCTGTTCCTTCTCGCTCATCGCGTTCCATTCCTTGGCAGTGAAAGTCATCGGTTTAGTGCAAGCAACATCGAGGCCTTCTGTGCCGTTTTTACTCAGATAATCAACGAGTTGTGCGATAGGTTGAGCCTTCTTGCATTTGTTGCAATAATATGAGTTGAACAACTGGATGAACGTCCATTGAGTCCATTTATAATAATGAGGGTCGCTGGTACGCACCTCGCGGTCCCAGTCGTAGCAGAAACCGATTTTATCCATCTGCTCACGGTAGCGGTTGATGTTTTTCTCCGTGGTGACAGCCGGATGCGTGCCAGTCTGGATGGCATACTGCTCTGCCGGAAGTCCGTAGGCGTCGTAGCCCATCGGGTGGAGCACATTGAAACCTTTCAGACGCTTGTAACGAGCGTATATATCCGAGGCGATATAACCCAGCGGGTGGCCAACATGAAGGCCTGCGCCCGACGGATAAGGAAACATGTCCAATACATAAAACTTCGGCTTGTCGTGGTCAATCTCAACATGATAGATTTTGTTTTCACGCCAGTATTCCTGCCATTTTTTCTCGATTTCTTCAAAATTATATTCCATAATAAATCTAAAATTTTCGCGTTTAAAAAAACGTGTAAAATTACAACATTTTTCGCTACACACCTTTATTAATTAAAAATTTTGTATTTTTGTGGTATGAAAAATAACATTTACATACAAAAAAGATGGTGGAACTGGGCTTTAGCTATGCTGGCTGTCTTCATCATAAGTATCTCTATATATTACACCAACCATCTTGTGAAGCGTTTCGCGGCTCAGGAATCGAAGCAGATTGAGATGTGGGCTGAGGCGGTGCAGAGTCATGCCGAGTTGATGAACTACACCAAGGTATTCTTCAACGAGGTGAGCGAGCAGGAGCAGAAACGCGTGCAGTTGTTAGCCAGGGCTTACGAGAGCTTCCTCGAGGCCGGTCCTGAAGAAAACACCTCGATTTACCTCGACATCATACAGAGCAATATCAGCATTCCTGTCGTAATCACCGACAACAGCAGAAATATCGACCTTTCAATCAACATGCCGGAGCATCTTAAGGACAAGACGACATTCGACAACGAGATGATGCAGGAATTCAACGTTTACCAGCCGATAAAAATCGACCTTTTCGGAAAGACGAAGTGGCTTTTTTATAAAGAATCGTTGATTTACACAGAGTTAAAGGGCGTTCTTGATGATTTGTTCAAGCTTTTCATCAACGACGTGACAGATAACGCTGTAGGTGCACCAGTCATCATCATCGACAGCACCGAGAACACCGTCTTGGCATACGGAAACCTCGATTCCATTAAGATGAAAGACCAAAAATTTGTTGAGAATCAAATACTTGCAATGCAAGCAGAATGTTTTCCGATAAAGGTGAATTATATTGACAACAATAAAGTTTACATCTATTACAGGCAGTCGGATTTGCTGTTACAGATGCGGTATTTCCCATTGGTTCAGATACTTATTTTCGGCTTGTTTGTGCTGTTAGCGTATCTGCTTTTCAGTTATGTGCGGCGTTCGGAGCAAAATCAGGTGTGGGCTGGCATGGCGAAGGAGACAGCGCATCAAATCGGCACGCCGCTGAGCTCGTTGATGGGCTGGGTGGAGCTGCTTAAAATGGAAGAGAAGCCGTTCGTCGGGACGTCGGAAATGGAATACGATATCGACAGGTTGAACACCATCACCGAGCGTTTCTCGAAAATCGGTTCCATCCCGAGCTTGGAGAAAACCGACGTGGTAGCATCCGTCGACAAGACGATGAAATATCTGCAGAGACGCTTCTCTTCAAAGTTTGAATTCGACATACAACTACCTGTACGTGAGATAGTTATACCTTTGAATGCGGCTTTGTTCAGCTGGGTTTTGGAGAATCTCACGAAGAACGCCATCGACGCCATGACCGACAAGGGCAAAATCACTGTGGAGATGACTGAAGACGATGCCAACGTGTTCATCGACATCAGCGACACCGGCAAAGGCTTGCCACGCTCGATGTACAAACAGATTTTCAAGCCTGGATACACCTCGAAAAAACGCGGCTGGGGACTTGGTTTGTCGTTGGCCAAACGTATCATCGAGAACTACCACAAAGGAAAGATCTTTGTGAAGAACAGCGTGACAGGTCAAGGCAGTACTTTCAGAATCGTTTTAAAAAAATAATTCCGAAAACAGGCTGGAATTCAGGAAAATGTTGTAATTTCGTGGATTAAAATATTGGATATGGCAATATACGACAAATTTCAAGATAAAACACGCAAAAAGCTGGCAGTTCTTGTAGATCCCGACAAGCCGTCGGATGCGCAGATCCTCTCTATTGTTGAGAAAGCCAACGCCGCTGACGTTGATTTCTTCTTCGTGGGCGGCAGTCTGCTCGTCACCGACAGTCTCGACCATTGCATAAAAATCATCAAGGAGCACTCGAATATTCCGGTTTTGATTTTTCCAGGCAACTCACTGCAAATCAGCAAGTACTGCGACGGATTTTTGTTGCTCTCCTTGATTTCAGGAAGGAATCCTGAGATGCTCATCGGACGTCATGTCATTGCGGCGCCGTATCTTAAGCTTTACGGAAACGAAATAATCCCGACGGGTTACATGCTCATTGACAGTGGCAAGGCGACGTCGGTATCATACATGAGCGACACCACCCCTATACCGCACGACAAAGACGACATCGCGATGTGCACCGCCATAGCCGGCGAGATGCTTGGACTGAAACTGATATATCTTGAAGCAGGTTCAGGCGCCTTAATGCCTGTCTCGACCAGCATGATTTCCAAGGTCAGCCAGATGATTAACATCCCGTTGATTGTCGGCGGAGGCATCAAGACACCGGAGATGGCAGCAGATGCAGTTAAAGCCGGCGCTGATATCATCGTCATCGGGACGGCGTTTGAGAAAGAGCCGGAGATGCTGAAGAAGTTTGCGGAAGCAATACATGGGGCTTAGAGTGTCGAGTGATTTTTAAGTTGAAAGTTTAAAATTTTGAAATATGAAGAAACTATTATTATCAGTAATTGCATTGATGTTAGTTGTGACATCGTTTGCACAGGAAAAGAAAATGTTAACGCCGGTTGATGCATCGTACAATAATTACGATGTTTATCCTAAAGGCAAGAGTTTCAAATGGTTAGGCGACACCGACAAATTCGTCTTCACTGAAGGCAACGAGTTACAATACCGTTCGCCGGGCGAGAAATCGGCACATGTTCTCCTTACACTCGACCAAATCAATGGGATAGCCAAAGACAACGGAATCGGCGATTTCAAGAGAATACCCAACATCACATGGAAGGACGAGAATTCTGGCTATTTTTATAAAATGAGTGAAGACAACAACATCGTTCTTTACAAACTGAATGTCAGCGAGAAAACGGTCAACAAAGTCACCTCTTATCCTGCCAACGCCGAGAACGCCACACTCAATGAGGCATCGATGAGAATAGCCTATACCATCGGCAATGACCTTTACATCGCTGACGGTGACAGGACTTTGAGACTTACAGAGAACCCGGAGCACGTCATCGCCGGACAGTCGGTGCACCGTAACGAGTTTGCCATCGACGGCGGAATTTTCTGGTCGCCAGACGGCAACAAACTCGCCTATTATCTCATGGACGAGAGCATGGTTACAGATTATCCGCTTGTTGACATCACCACACGCATCGCCACCGAAAAACCTATAAAATATCCGATGGCCGGTATGACTTCACATATAGTGAAACTGCACGTTTACGACATCGCGGCAGGCACCGACGTGGTGATGAAGACCGGCGAGCCGGAGGAACATTACCTCACCGCCATCACATGGAACAACGACAACGAAAAGATTTACATCGGCATCTTGAACCGCGGTCAAGACACTTTGAATTTCAACGAATACAACGCGTTGAACGGCGAGTTCAACAAGACGATCTTCCACGACGAAGACGCACAATATGTTGAGCCTCAGGGACCGGCACATTTCTTACCGGGCAGCACCACAGAGTTTGTGTGGCTTGCACAACGCGACGGATATTATCACATCTGGCTGCATAACACAAAGACTTTGAAGGCAAAACAGATAGAAAAAGGCAACTATGTCGTAACTTCGTTTGACGGTTTCGACGGCAAAGGCAACGCATACTACACTTCCACCGAGGTAAGTCCGTTGCAGCGTCATTTTTATATGGTGAACCTGAAAAACGGTAAAAAAACAAGAATCACCAAGCAACACGGCACTCACTCCGTGCTTCCAAGCAAAAGCGGCAAGTTCTTCATCGACAACTACACCTCCACCGACGTGCCAAGAGCCGCCGACATCATGGATGATAAAGGACATTTCTTCGACTATCTGTACAAGGCAGAGAATCCTTTGAAAGACTACAACCTCGGTGTGACGGAGCTCGACACTATCAAGTCGGAGGACGGACAGGATCTTTACACACGTATCATCAAACCTTACAACTTCGACCCGAACAAGAAATATCCAGTCATCGTTTACGTTTACGGCGGTCCGCACGCACAGCTCATCACCGACTCATGGCTCGCAGGCGCAGGCATCTACCTCAACTACCTTGCACAGGAAGGATTCATAGTGTTTACCCTTGACAACAGAGGTTCCGCTGACCGTGGCGAGGCTTTCGAGCAAGTCATTCACCGTCAGTGCGGACAAGCCGAGATGCGCGACCAGATGGCAGGTATCGAGTATCTGAAGACCAAGCCTTACATCGACCCGGAACGTATCGGTTCAGACGGCTGGAGCTACGGCGGATTCATGTCAACATCATTGAAAATCAACTATCCTGAGACATTCAAAGTGAGCGTGGCAGGCGGTCCGGTCATCAACTGGAAGTATTATGAAATCATGTACGGCGAGCGTTATATGGACACGCCAGAGGAGAACCCTGAAGGCTATGAACTGACGGCTCTCGACAACAAGACCGACAAGCTCGAAGGCAAGCTTTTAATGATTCACTGCACCACCGACCCTACTGTAGTTTGGCAGCACAGCTTGACTTTCGTGGAGAATGCCATCCACAACGGCAAGCTCATGGATTATTTCGTATATCCCGGCCACGACCACAACGTCTACGGCATGGATAGAGCACATTTGATTATGAAGATTACGGAATATTTTAAAGATAATCTTTAATAATAAGTTGATTATTTGTCATTAGTCATCAATTATTGAATTGCCACCTTTCTACGAAAGCTGAAGATTCAATAATTGATGACTAATGACTTAAAATAGTTGTTTGTTTTTATTTCCTCACTCCGTTTTCAAACTTCACAACGAAGGCTCCGTTGTAGCCTTTGGCTATCACTTCTTGCAGATAACTATCGGCTTCAGCTTTTGAGGTGAAACAGCCGGCGGTGTATTTGAACATGCCGTTATGTTCGTAACAATCAACGTCTTGCAAGTTTTCATAAATACTTTGCGGATTGTCGACGGGACGGTTTTTTGTTGTAAACTGAACCTTGTAAACAACACCTTTATTTTTGTCGACGGCAGGTTTTTCGGGAAGCTCTTGCAGCAGTTCTACAGAGTCTTTCTCGTAGTTAGTTTTATAGGTGCAGAAAGCGCGAAAAATAGCCGATGCGAGATAATCCTGGCCTTCAGCTGACGACATATAAGTCTCCTCAATAGGATTTGAGATGAAACCGAGCTCAACCAAAATCGAAGGCATGGCCGTTTTGTAAAGCACCAGAAAACCAGCCTGCTGCACTCCCCTATCGTGACGTTTTGCTTTGTTAACTAATTCATTCTGAACGAGTTCAGCCAACTCAAGAGAGCGATGTTTGAACTCACTCTGGATAAAGCTGAACGCGATATACGCCTCGGTGCTGTTCGGGTCGAAGCCGTCGTAATTCGTTTGAGCGTCACTTTCGTAGAGAATTGAAGCGTTTTCACGTTTAGCTACATTCAGATTGGCACTGTTGCGATGCTCACCCATCACAAAGGTCTCCACGCCACATGTTCTGGGAGCATTAGCCACTGAGTTACAATGAATTGAGATAAAAATATCGGCATTGTTACGGTTCGCTATGCGCGCACGTTCCATCAATTCGACGAAGACATCCGATTTTCGGGTATAAATCACCTTCACGTCAGGGTATTTTTGTTTGATGTATTCGCCTGTTTTCTTGGCGACGGCAAGAGTGATATCCTTCTCTTTCGCCTTTTTCCCCACAGCTCCGGCGTCTTTCCCGCCATGCCCAGCATCAATCACAACAGTCTGAATCTTAGCCGTTTGGGATTGCATCACATGCGGAAAAACCAAAATTCCCATTAATATAATAAAAAATATAATCTTGTACTTCATAAAAATACGTATATTTGCAGTTTGAAATATTTTGAATTTTTCACAAAATTAGATAAAAAACTTGTACACAAGGCTAACATATCGATTTTTTATTGTTTTTTCACTCTGTCTGATACTGTTTCCAACACGCAGCAGATGTCAAAACATTTTAGATAGCCTTGACAATCAGACAGTTATCGACACAATACATCGCAACGACAGTATTCAGCCGTTGAAGAAAGAGAAAAAATCGGCGATAGAATCACAGATTGAGCGAACCAGCAACGACTCCACTGTTCAGGACTTCAAAAACAACAAGATTTTCTACTATGGCGGCGCTGTGATTAAATATGACGACATTGAGATTCAGGCCGATTATGTGGAATTTGACTTCAACGAGCACACCGTCTTCGCCAAGGGAATGCCCGATTCGACAGGTAAAATCTCGGGAAAGCCAGTCTTCACACAAGCCGGACAGAAATATTATTCCGACGAGATGTCGTTTAACTTCGACACGAAGAAAGGTATCATCAACAAGGTGTTCACAGAGGACGCGCAGAGTTTCATCCACGGCAACAAAATCAAGAAGATGGACGACGGAAAAATCAACGTGCGTTCAGGCTCTTTCACAACATGCAACAACAGAGAGCATCCGCATTACGAGTTCCATTTCAACAAAGCCATCGTCATCCCTGACGACAAGATAGTGGCTAAATACATGTATTTGAAGATTGAGGAGACGCCGTTGCCGATAGCCATTCCTTTTGCCTTGATACCCAACAGCAAAGGTCAGCGTTCAGGTATCCTTATACCTTCATTCGGTGAGTCGGCGAACCGAGGCTATTATTTCGAGAACGGAGGTTATTACTGGGCTATCAACGACTATATGGATTTTCAGCTCACCGGCGACATCTACACTCGAGGCAGCTGGGCATTGAGACCGTTGTTCAGATACGTCAACAGATACAAATACAGCGGCAACTTCAACGCAAGTTACGCCATCAACAAGGTGGGCACTGAAGGCTCCGCTGACTATAAGGAGAGCACCGACTTCAAAATCAGATGGACACACAAGCAAGACCCTAAGGCGCGTCCGAAGTCATCGTTCACCGCCGACGTCTACATCGTGAGTAACAATTACAACAAATACAACGGAATGACGATTACTGAGCATCTCAGCAACACTTTCCAGTCGAGTATCGCATTCCAGACAAGCTTCGCGAACCTGTTCTACCTCACCTTGAACGCCAGTCACAGCCAGAACACCTTGTCGCACAACATGGCGATAACGCTGCCTGAGGCGACGCTCTCGATGAACCGCGTATATCCTTTCAAGAATCTCGGCAAGAAAGGAAAAAGACACTGGTACAACGAAATCAATGTCAGCTATTCGGTTAACGGAAAGAACTATGCCAGCATGGCCGACAGCCTCTTTTTCAAGCCGGGATGGACAGACAAGATTCAGAACGGTATCCAGCACCGTGCGCCAATCAACATGCCAATCAAGCTGTTCAAGCATTTCACATGGACGACCTCGTTGAATCTCAACGACAAAATGTATTTCCAATACTACGAAAAGCATTGGGTTGAAGACGATGAAGGCAAAGGCAAGGTAGTCACCGACACCATACCGCATTTCAGAAACGTTTTCACCTACGACGTATCGAGTAACATCACGACAAAGGTATACGGCATGTTCCGTTTCAAGAAAGGCCCTATCAGAGCCGTGCGACACGTCTTCACGCCGACCATCGGAGTATCGTACAACCCCGACTTCAGCAATAAATTCTGGAATTATTACTCATCGTACATCGACGGCAATGGCAACGAGCAGAAATACAGTTACTTCCAAGGCAGCATCTACGGTGCACCGGCAGGTCAGAAGTCAGGAAGGATAACATACAGCTTCAGCAACAACATCGAGATGAAGGTGCCGTCAAGAAAAGACACGGTGACAGGTCTCAAGAAGATTGTTCTGATTGAGAACCTTACATTCTCAGGCAATTACGACCTTGCCAAAGACTCCTTGAACTGGTCGTATCTCAGCATCAGCGGAAGGACGACGCTCTTCAAGAACTTCAGCATACAGTATTCAAGCATGTGGGACCCGTACATCCTCGACTCAACCGGAACCAAGCAGCTGAACCAGTTTGAGTGGGACGTCAACCACCGTCTGTTCAGAAAGAAGAGCGTGACGTGGAACTTCAGCGCCAACTACACCTTCAACAACAAGACTTTCGCCAAAAAAGACAAAAAATCAAAGAAGCCGGAAGCGCCCAATGCCACAGAAGACGAGCTGAACGACATTTTGAGTCACCCGAGCGAATACGTCGACTGGTCGACGACATGGTCGATATCGCTCAGTTATAACCTGCGTACGGTGAACAACCCGTCGTACATCAACTATATCATGAGAGATAACAGGTCGACGGTACAGACTCTGGGCATTCAGGGAGAAATCAACCTGTCGCCGAAATGGAAATTCTCAGCCCACTCAGGATGGGATTTCGAGAAAAAGAAGATTTCCTACACCTCACTTACAATTTACCGAGACCTGCACTGCTGGGAAATGCGATTCAACGTCATCCCTTACGGAACATACAAATCGTGGAATTTCCAAATCAATGTCAAGGCTTCGGCGTTGCAAGATTTGAAGCTGACGAAGAAGAAAGACTATCGTGATAATTATTGATAAAATTATTGAAATTTAAAAAATTATTGTTATCTTTGCGGAAATTAAATCATAATACCATGAAAAAAATATTACTTATTACACTGATTTTCAGCTGTTTAGGATGTTTTGCACAAGTTGAGACAGAATATGAAAAATATGTCCGTGAGCAAAACGAGCAAATGAAATCCATGCAACAATCAGACCAGGAAGCCATGAAAAAGCTTCAGAAAGAGTATGAAGACTATGTAAAGGCAGAAAAAGAGGCTTACGATAAATTTGTCAAGGAGAGAGAAGTTGTTTGGGGCAAGGGCAACGTGAAGGAAAGTACTCAGAAAGACTGGGTCGAGTATTCCGACAACGGCAACACCAGAAGCACCGTCGACTTTGAAAGCGGCGAGGCAACCATTGAAATCGTCCAGGAGCCAAACAAGCCGGTCGACAAGAAAGAAATCGAGAAAAAACTGAAGTTTTTGCTCATCAACAGGGGAAAGACCAAAGACTACGACTCTGAGGTTGAGAAAGCCGTCCCACTCCAAGAGAAGCCAGTGCTTGAGAATCAGGTGCAGACACCTTCAGGAAAAGTAGTGACGGAAGAAACCGTCGACGAGAGCGTCAAGGAGATTGTTGAGACAGTGAAGACTGAGGTCAAGACCATCAAAGGCGCCGACAACAAAGAACGCGAGGTTGTGACAATAAAGTTAGACCTCGTTCCGGACCATATCCGCACACGTGCCGAGCAATACAAGAAAGAAGTGCAGAAATACTGCGACAAGTGGGGAGTCGACCCAGCCCTCGCATACGCCATCATGCAGACAGAGTCGTCGTTCAACCCGAAAGCCAAATCATATGTGCCGGCATTCGGTCTGATGCAGATTGTGCCAAGAACAGCAGGTGCCGACTGCGCACAGAGCCTCAAGAAGCCATTCGCGGCACCGACAGGCAACTACCTCTATGAGCCGGAGAACAACATCGAGATGGGTGTGCATTACCTCTATCTTCTGAAGAAGAGATATTACAAAGACGTTAACAGCGTCGACAAGCAGAACCTTTGCGTCATCGCTTCATACAACACCGGCGCAGGCAACGTGGCACGCGCTTTGAGAGGCGACACGAAGATTGGCAAGGCCATCCCTCAAATCAACGAGATGAGCTACGACCAGCTGTTCAAGTATTTCGAGAAAAAGCTCATGCCTGAAACACAGAACTATATCAGAAAAGTTACAGAAAGAATGAATAATTTTAAATCTTGGTTAAAATGAAAAAAGCAATCGCAACAAACAACGCTCCAGGAGCAATCGGCCCATACAGCCAGGCTATAGCAGCCAACGGATTTCTGTTTATCTCAGGTCAGATGCCGGTGAATCCGGCCACAGGCAATGTGGTTGACGGCGGCATCACAGAGCAGACACAGCAGGTGATGAAGAACCTCGAAGCCATCCTCAAAGAGGCAGGATGCACCTTCGACAACGTGGTGAAATCGACATGTTATCTCAGCGACATCGCCAACTTCGGTGCCATGAACGCGGTGTACGGACAATATTTCAAGCAGGATCCTCCGGCGCGCGCTGCATTCGCAGTGAGGACACTCCCAAAAGAAGTGATGGTTGAAATCGAGATGATTGCCGCACTTTAAAGTTGAAAGTTTAGAGTAGTTTAAATAGTTTAAAGTTAATAGTTAAAAGTTTAAAATTATGAAAAAAGTATCATTATTATTAGTTGTGGCATTCTTCGCCGCATTGTTCACAGTCACTTCTTGTACGAAAGACGACGACAAAGACAACAGCGCCAACTATTCAGAACTCATAGTCGGAAGATGGAAAACTAACGCTGAACAGCCATATTATGAGGTTTACTATTCCAATGGTACAGGCAAAATGTGGGACACAGCTGAAGATGTTCAGGAAGAAGACGCAGACACATTCGACTGGACTATCGACAGCAACAACAAGCTGACACAAATCATTCATTTCCAGGAAGGACAAGCCGATCTTCCGCAATATTGCAACATTATCACACTTAATGAGACAACATTCAAGTACAATAATGACGGTTGGAGAAGGACTGTCAATCTGATAAGAGTAAATTAATTATGAAAAAAGCTTACAAGGTCACATGGATCAGCCTCGCTTCGGTGGTGGGCGTGGTTTTGATAACGGTATTAATAGCATTGTATCTGGTGCTAAGCCCGAAACGTTTGACGTCGTTAGTCAACAAATACGCGGCGAACTTCATCACTTGCGAATACAATATCGGCAAAGTGGACCTCACTTTGTTCAAGTCATTCCCTAACGTGGGGCTTGAGATTGACGATCTTGTGCTTATCAACGGTTCAGACAAATGGGAGTCGGACACCCTTGCCGCAATCGACGAATGTGTGGTTTCATTGAACCTCAAGAAACTCATGTTTGAAGACGCGATAATAGTGAACAGCTGTATACTCAGCGGCGGCTATATCAACGCCTATTTCGACGCTGAAGGCAACAACAACTTCGACATCTTCCCACCAAGCGAGCCGGAACCTGAGGTTGAACCTGAAACGGAATCGACATCCTACAGCATCGACCTCGAAAAAATCAAACTCAATAACATAAATTTGAGATATGCCGACATGGCGTCAAACACCGCCGCATCGGTAAAAGGTCTCGACCTCATTCTCAAAGGCAACATCAAAGAGGAGCTGATTTTAGCCGATATGGATTTGCATATAAGCAATGTGACAGCTGAAATCAACGACACCACCTCGATAAAAACCGCCATCAAACAGATTGCTGTCAACGGCAAAGTCAAGATGGCAGGCGACGACATCAACGCTAAAACCGTTATCTCGACAGGCGCGTTGGCGTTCCTGATGACAGGCGACAGCAATATCGGCGCCAACTACAGCACTTTGAACGCAAGCTATAACGGCGACGTCAACAACTACAATTTCATCAAAGGCGTCACCGACCTGAAAGTCAGCGGAGTGACGGTGGCGATGGACAACGAGACATACGTCGACAACGCCAATATCAGCTTCAACTCCCCTCTCCAATTCGACGTTGAGAAATTCGATGCGAATTTTGAGAAGTCAGAGTTACAGTTCAACGACATCATCATCGGATTCATGGGACAGCTGGCAATGACTGGCGATGATATCAACCTGAACATGGATGTCAACACCAACACCATCGTCATCGGCGACGCCATCAAACTCATTCCGCAGAGCATGAGCGAAGAGCTTCTCGCCGGCATCACTGTCGAAGGCAATCTGACGCTCAACACGCATATTGAAGGAACATACAACGAGCAATTGATGCCTGTCGTTTTGGCCGACGTCGACCTCAACGGCGGTTATGTCAAGATGCCTGAAATGCTTCCTTATCCGCTCACCAATGTCAACACGGCGGTACATGCCGATTTAGACCTCAACGGAAAGTCGGACGTCACGCTTAAGTCGTTAGGAGCGAGGATGAACAAGAGTGTCTTCGCGGCAAGCGGCACTGTCAAAGACGTGATGGACAAGATGATCTGCAACCTCAGCGTCAAGACCGACGTCGATTTCAACGATGTCAAATCGTTCATGCCGGAAGAACTCATCGCGAAAGGTACAGTGAAGGCCGACATCAACATCAAAGGAACCGTCGACCAGTTTACGAACCTCGACCTGATGAACACCAAGTTGAACGGCAAGCTGCTATGCAACAACATCGACATCAAGTATTGCGACACCATCAATCTCAACACTTCTGAGTTGAATCTGACGTTTGCTCTGCCGAACCCTGCCGAGAACTTCCTCCGTGACGGCCTTGTATGCGTAAAACTCAAAGGTAAAGATCTCAACGCCGACATCACAAACATGATGACAGCGGCTCTTGACGATTTCAACATCGAGGCCCAGGTATCCAATGTCCTCGACAGTACAGCGGTATTGGCAGCAGCCACCGACTACGGATTCAACAAGATTGACTTCGTGATGGACGACATGGAATTACATTCCAACAATGTGAACGGTAGCGCTTTCTTGCTGCCTTCACTCATCGAAGGTAACGTCTACTACGCGGCAGTGTACAGCAGCGACAGCCTTTCGTTTGCCATGGGCGAAGACATGTATTTCGCCACAGAAGCCCTGTCGCTCGACGTCAATGCCGACTACAACGAGAAAGCCGAGAACATACTTCTGCAATGGAATCCCAAACTCAATCTCGACTTGAACAATGCAGTCTTCGCGATGAAAGACCTCAGCGAGAAGGTGATTATCCCTCAAATTGTAATGACATATAATGAAGAAGGGCTCAACATTGAAAACAGCCGCATAGAACTTGGTAATTCCGACTTTAATCTTGACGGAACAATCACCAACATCTACGACCATTTCAAGAACGATGAGCTTCTGACCGGTGAGCTATCATTCAAATCAGATTACACTGACGTGAACCAGCTCATGGACATCTTCAGCGGAATGGGTGCTGAGGAAGAAGCCGAGACTGCCCAGAACAACAATGCCGCCGACAGCACCGCTGTCTCAGAAGGCGACCCGTTCATGGTACCTTACGGTGTGGACATCAAGCTGCACACCTTAGTTAACAATGCCACTGCCGGCAACATGGAGATTCACAATGTCGGTGGTGACCTCACAATAAAAGACGGCATCCTCGTGTTGCAGGAGATGGGTTTCACCAGCGAAGCCGCCAAGATGCAGCTAACGGCATTGTACAAATCGAAGAGAAAGAACCATCTCTATGCAGGCTTCGACTTCCATTTGCTTGACATCGACATCGCCGAGATGATTAAAATCATCCCTGACCTCGACACTATCGTTCCGATGCTGAAGTCATTCGCCGGAAACGCCGAGTTCCATTTCGCAGCAGAGACCAACCTGAAATCCGATTATTCTTTGAAATACTCAACGCTTAAAGCGGCATGCAGCATCGAAGGAAAAGACCTCGTTGTGCTCGACAGCGAGACATTCAACAGAATAAAGAAGCTGCTGCTGTTCAGCAAGAAGACCGACAACAAGATTGACACTCTCGACGTGCAGTTTACGGTGTTCAAGAACGAAATCGATGTGTATCCGTTCGCCATTTCGATGGATAAATATTCGGCCATGCTCTACGGGCGTCACAACCTTGACATGAGCTACGACTACAACATCGCGGTGCTCAGTCCTCCTATCCTCAACAGATTGGGCGTTGAAATCAAAGGCCCTGACTTCGACAACATGAAGTTCAAGGTGAGAAGAAGCCGCCACAAGAACATGTTCAAGCCGGAGAAACGCGACTACAAAGAGGAGAAGATTGCGGAAATCAAGAAGATTATCTCCAATTCGTTGAAAGAGAATGTGAAGAAATAAAAAAACTTGAAAAAACATCTCGTCATAATTCTCACACTACTGTTTGCGCTCTCGTCGTGCAACTCTGATTTGCGTCGCGCGAAACGCTATTACCACCGGGCGCAGGAGGTTGCAGCATCCGACCCAGACAGCGCCCTCATCCTCATCGACAGCGTGCTGAACATAAGGGTGTTTCTCGACGACGACATCCGCATGAACATGTCACTGATGCAGGCGGAGGCTATCTTCACCCATCCTGATGGCGAGCGTCGTGAGCTATCAAGCCGCATAAAGGCGAAAAAAATCTACACCATGCCCGAGCTTGAGCGTGCTGCCGACTACTATGGCGCAAAAGAGGAATATCATAAGGCTTCCTACGCCGCACTTTTACAGCGGATACGTACTTCGTGAGCTTCGCGCCGACGATGAGGCAATGGTCTTTTTCAAAGAAGCAGTTAAATATGCCGAGCTTATTGGCGACTCGCTGGCATTCGCAAGAGCGAGTTATAATTTGGCGAGATTGCTTTATCAAAAGTTTCTTAATGAAGAAGCGTTGCCTGTTATAAAATCAGCTGATGCATATTTTGGAACCCAATACGATGAACGCGCATTGGCTTTGAATCTGATTGGCTGCATAAAGGTTAATAGTCTTAGTTTTGACGAAGCCGAAAATTGTTTTAAACAGAGCATCGTTTATTCTCAACTCAGCAACTCTCAAATAGCATACAAAAAAGCCATGGGCAATCTGTCTGTTTGTTATCGTGAGCAGGGCAGATATGACGATGCTATTAACTGCGTGAGGCAAATTAAAGCTGGAACTGACACTATAAGATTGTTTCTTAATAATATGAATTTTGGTAAACTATATACTTGTAGAAAACAATATGATTCTGCCACATATTATTTCAATAAGGTGATAGACCTTTTGCCTGTAGCGAAACTCAAAGATGATAATGTCGCTTCTGCTTATAATGGTTTATCAAAATTCGAAGAAGCAAGAGGTAATTATAAATCTGCTTTGTCATATAAACAAAAACAACTGGTCTTGCATGACAAAATACATACACAATTAAGAGAAGACAATCTATATCATATAAATAAAAAATACGATTACGAGGCCTTGCAAAACGACATGAACCGGCGGATAATCTCAAACTATCGGATTGAAATAGCAATGGCATCTGTAATTATCGTGGTTCTGGCGGTGGTTTTCGCGTTGTATTACCGTATTGTCCAGAAAAACAAGAAAGAAGCCGAGATAAAGGCTACTCTTATGAGAGTCTTGAACGACAACGAGGCACTTATTCGCGACAAATCGGAGACCATCTCCGAAAAACTGCGCTCGATGCAGCGTCTCGAGATCCTGACAAAAGACCAGAAAGACAAATATCTGCTTAGCAACCTCGAAAAAGAGATGTTCGGCGACAAGAACCACTGGGAGGTGATGACCGATTTGTTCAACACAATCTATCCTGGTCTTTACGACACCTTGAAAGAAAAACATCCCGACTTGAGCGAGCTTGAACGCCGTGTCTATATGCTCTCCAACTTCAATCTCTCACGTCTCGACGAGGCATTGCTCCTCGACGTAAGCACCAGCGTCCTCGACAAAGCCCGCGGCAAAGTGAAAAAACTCCAAGAACAGGAAAACCTGTTCACCGCTGTCATTTCGACCGAAGCGTAACGCAGTGTAGCGTAGTGGAGAAATCTTTTTTATGACGAATCATTTTGTATCTCTTCCAAAAAAGTTTGGATAGCCCCAATCATATCTTATTAAAAATCAATTCTTTATAAAATTTATGCCACCCAATTTTTTGGATGGCAGTTTGGATGGCACTTTGTTTGGATACTTTTGCATCGGAATTCCATTCAAAGTAGTTAAATGAATAAAAAGTATCCAAACATGAAAAAATTACTTTCATTAATTTTAGCTCTCTTCTTGAGCGCAAGTGCCATTGAAGCTATTGAGACACAGACAGATCCACCATCAGGCAGTTCGGTTATTGTATTACATGGTGAATTGGATTGCAACGCCGGTCCCGATTCCGCGGAGGCATTTCTCTGCAAAAATTTCGTTCAGGTTTGTTTTCACCAGAACTTCGGTTATGTGAGCGTCACATTGATGGGCGATACTGGCGGCATGGTTTACAGCGGAACTGTCAACACGGCTGTGCAGCAAACAGTCAATATTCCTCTTGCCGGCACACCGAGCGGGAATTACACATTAATATTAAATAATGTCACAGGTATGGCTGCAGGGGAGTTTGCGAAATAAAAACCGTTAATTAACAAAACACTAACAATTTGAAAATAAAAATCATGAGAAAAAACTTTAAAATTGTTGCCACAATGGCAGTATTACTCATCGCAGCAGCAGGAGTGATTACATTTGAGGCCTGCAACAAGAAAGAAACAACGATTGCTGAACCAACAATTATCCAAAACAATAGAAGTTCAATTGCGAATTATGACCATAACAATGGTACAATGACATATTCTTTTGATCTTGAAAAAATCAATAAAGAATTTAATGAGAAAGTTTCAAAAACCAATCAGGACAGATACATCGTTGAGTCAATTGAAATTCTTGATGAAGATCCTACAGATGTGGAAACATGTCCTGAAATCAAAATTGTTGTAGTTGATACAGAAGAAGAGACGTCAACAACAACATGGTTTATGGATACATTTGCGTCCAAAAGTGTTAATAGTGGCAACACCATTTATTTTCTTGATAGTGAAGTTGATAGTGGCACTTATCAGTTCGCAACAAGCAACAATGATGGCACTTTTAATGTCTATAGTGTTGTAAATGGGACAATTGATTCGGTATCAAATGAATTGCCATGTAACAGTAGTTGGAGACCTAAATGGACAATATCATGTACGGCATCTAATTGTACTTATTGTACTAAAGTTAAGATAGGTCCGCATGAATGGTCTTGTACACAAGATTGCCCTTCTGGAGGAACCTGTACAAGTGGCAATTCTGTTTTAGTAAATATAATAGTGGTTGTTACACCTATCATCATAGGAGCATTAATATGATAATATTATATATATTGTTATGAAGAAATTAATGATTTTAATGCTTGCCGTGTCGCTGTATGGCTTCGCGGCAAGCCAAGACATCGGGCCGTATCAATACAGCGTAAAGACCGAAAAGAAGTTTTTAGCGCAAGCCAAAACGCTTGCCGACAACAACCGTTTCCTGTTTTTCACTTTCAATAAGGAAGTTAGACAGGACGGCAAATATTTGTGGGACAGGACTTATGACGTATTCATCGACTACGGCGATGACAATCTGGTTATGATTTGCGACCATGAGTTCGACAATTACTATCTTGTCACAAATGATTCCGTGTTGAATATAGACAAAGAAAGAAGAGATCTAACGATTTTCAGGAAAAAATCAAAATCCAGAGATTTTTACGATGTAGGAGCAGAGAACTTTATATCCCAAATCAGAGGCGTTGCTTATTATCTCATACCTCTGAAAAAACATTGCAGGATGAAACATGGCGATTTACTCGTGGAAAGCAGTGACACTATCATTCGCGGAACAAGTTTTACTAAATATATAGGGCACTCTGGAATTAGATATTTGTATAACGAGGATACCGACAGATATGATATCCCATATGATGACATTTCTTTGGCTTATGTCAACAACGAAACTAACTATCTTGACAGCGTTTACACTACGAATATCACCGACAACGAATTTAAGAACGAGACTATAATAAAGGTGCTCAGCGTCAGTAATGATAATATGTATCCATTAATTGATTCAATATTTGATTTCACCAACAAATCGTATGTCGGCTATTCTGTCCACGACAATTTGAATCCTCCAGCAAGTATCTTGGGCACACGAAACACAAGCTTCACAGATGAAGTGCTCGATTTTCCGTTGGTGAGTTTGAATGGCGACACCACAACGATAAGAAAGGAAGAAAGTTGGTTGTTTCTTGACTTTTGGTTTATAGGATGCGGTCCGTGTGTGGAGAGTTTCCAGAAAATCAGACATGAGCAGGACTCGCTTGGCTATAGGATACTTGAACAGGAAGGCATAAAAATGCTGTTGATAAATGAATTCAGCGACAATGCGGAACTTATCATGGAAAGGATGGAGAAATACAATATCGATGACATAATCTACACAGCCAAGGGGTTCAACAAGGTTTATAAAGCTTCGCCATGTCCATATATAATCCTTGTTTCCCCGGACAAACAAAAAGTTTTCGAGGTAGCAGGGGAAGTCGGTGACTGCTATCAAGAGCTTTTGAAAGCGAAAGAAAAATTTGAAATAAATATAAATAACTAACAATCATGAAAAGGTTTGTTTTATTGATAAGTGCGATGCTTTTGACATTTGCAATCAATGCCCAAATCAAAGGGCACAAGGGGGCTATCATAGCATTCAACAATACAACATATAACTATGGCACAATATCAAAAGGTTCGAATGGAGAATGTGTATTTGAATTTGAAAACACAGGTAATGAGCCTTTGATTATAACATCGGCATTCTCATCATGTGGCTGCACTGTCCCGTCTTGGCCGAAAGAACCCATTCTTCCAAACAAGAAAGGTGAGATAAAAATCAAATACAACACAGAAAAGATCGGAAGCTTTTCAAAAGTAATTGTTGTGAAATCGAACTCGGCAGATAATGAAAAAACAATATTAAGAATAAACGGAGTGGTAAAGAAAGAATAATGCGTATTCGGTAAAGCTAAAAGAGTAGGTGTAAATAAAAATCAAATCAGTGGCAAAGGAGATAACACGAAATATATAAGTGGAATTGAAATATTCAACGTCTTATAATACTCAATACGATGGTATATTGCATTATGTCAGCATATGTTGTTTCTTATATGGCTACTATGTGGCATGTCATAGGAAACGACAAGCCCTCTAATTACGAGACAGTAAAAGAGCATATGAAATCAAAATATTATCTATTCACTACTTTTCTGACATCGACAGTAATTGGAAGCCTTGTCGTATTGTATTTAAATTCAGAGGATTGGCGATATCCTGTAGCTGCTTTCATAGCAATCTGTATCAATAATCTTCTTATTAGAAGATATAAAAAACGTCGCATCAAGTGACATGGAAGAAAGCGCACAATATGATGATAACCAAACAATAAACAACAATTCAACCGGTGCAAATCTTATGATTTCACCGAATCCGGCAAGTGGCGAAATTTCTTTGTCGTTCAAGTTAGAGAATGAATGTGATGTAGTGGTTAATATCTTCAATGTCCTAGGTAACAAGGTCAAGAGTGTAAGTTTGGGCAAGCTAAAGAGTGGAATCCATGAGGAAAATTTAGGCCTTTCTGATATGCATGGCGGAGTGTACTTCTGCAGTTTATCAACGGACAATGGCAACAAAAATATTGCTAAATTAATTGTCAGACGCTGATTTTTTACCTAAAACATCATCGGAAAGAATAAATATCAATAATTTTGAAAAGAATTATCATTAAAAACATTTACAACTATGAAGAAAATCTTATTATCAACAATAGCTGCATTTTTCGCAATGGTTTTAAACGCACAGGTTTCTGTTTGGGACGGCACTGCTGAGCCTTGGACGCATGGTAGTGGCACACAAGAAGACCCTTATTTAATTGAAAGTGCACAAAATCTTGCATATTTGTCTGAAGCGGTAAATAAATTTTACAGTAATGGCGAGTACGACACCCCAGCTTTCGCTGACACATGTTTTCTGATGACAGTTGACGTTGATTTGAGAGGCAATTATGGTCTTGAATGGCATCCAATAGGGGATAATGCCTCTGCGATTGGCCACAAACATTTTGCTGGCAATTTTGACGGAGGAGGACATGTTATCAGTAAGATGAAGTTTTATAATGATGTAATATCGGATTACTACGGCTTGTTCGGGTGCGCTAAAAATGGAATTATTGCTAATGTGAATATTGAAGATGACTGTATGTTGTACATAAACACACTTTTCGAATATAGAGGGCATATCGGAGGTATTCTTGGATATGGTGAGAATATGATTGTGGAAAACTGTGAAAATAATGCAAATATCAGTGTATTCGCCGATTATTCAAAGCCTTTCGGAGCCACAGGAGGTGTGTGTGGAACGGTACTCAACTCAAGCATCAATAATTGCAGAAACAGAGGATCCATTGACGCGGAATCAGATGCATATTTAAGTGGATTGTGTTACGGTGGTGTTGTCGGATTGCTCTGTGAAAGTGAAGTTACGTTATGCAGTAATATTGGAAGTGTTGTTGCTGCTGTAAACGCGGAACAAGGTTCGTATGTCGGTGGAATTGCCGGACTATCTACCGGAAATTGTCAGATAAGCAGTTGTTATAATACAGCTGATCTTTTGCTGACATCTGGAACTATAGCGGATACATACTCTGTCGGAGGTTTGGTCGGTATTGTGTATGACACTTTTGTTTTATCTGACAGCTATTGCGCAGGAAACATTACGTGTGATGGTGTTATTGGTGGGATTGTCGGCATCGGTAGTGATAATACAATTGTTAGTAATTGCTATTACATCAATACCATTATAAGCACCAACGACTACGGCATCCCGAAATCCTCTTCAGAAATGCAGTCTCAGGATTTCGTCAACCTTTTGAATAACGGCGACAACATCTACGCCATGGACGATATGCAGGTAAACGGAGGCTATCCGATTTTTGGCATGTATTGTGCAGTTGATGAAAATGTTACAGATGAGTTAGTTTTAGTATATCCTAATCCTGCATATGATATCATCAACATCAATTTTGCTGAAAATACGACATGCCAGGATGTAATTATTTACTCATTAGACGGTCGCCTTGTTGAGACGTTTCCCGAAACGTCTCAATCATCAACCATCAACATCGCCAACCTCACCCCAGGTTTATATCTGATCAAAGTGCGAATGTCTGACGGAAAAGAGTTCACGGAGCGTATTGTTAAAGAATGAAACATTTCAAATTAATAATATCAACTGTATGTTTGCTGCTTGCTGCGTTTTGTTGTGTAAACAACATAGTCGAAACGCAGCAGGCGGCAACAGCCGAGCCTTACATCAAGCCCGACTCCGCCTTCGTGAGCCAGTCGCTGGCGTTCGCCGAAGAGCATCAATGGGTATCGTTCCATCTAAGCGTGCTCCGGTTAGAAGAGTCCAACATGCTCCAAGACGGTCCGACCTACGATGTCATCATAAAATACGATGGAGACAATTCTATGGTGTTCTTCACCGACAACTTCAACCATTATGTTGTCACAAAGGAGAATCCCGAAATCAAAAGCCTCCACTGGGATTGTCTCAGCATGGCATGGTTCTATTTCCATCCCATGCCGTTTATCGACACCAAGCCCTATTTGAAGCAGCTCAAGTCGTGCAAAAAAGACATAGACGGCAACACACCGTTTTTCCGTTTCGAATCAGATTGGGTAATGGGACAAGCCGACTTCATGGTGAATGCCGAAACCTTCACCCTGTACCGCGCCGGTCACCGCACCTACCTCTGGAACGACGTTTATTGCTTCCACGACATTTCCTTTGATGACAGGCAACACTATGTCGATTCGATAATGGCAAATGATTAAAATGTGAGATTTTGGTACAATTGAGTATAAAAAATCATGAGGATTTGTACAACAAACAGCACAATTTTGAGATATTCGGCGTTTTTAACAAAATAAATTCAGAGAATTTAGGCAAAAGTTGTATCTTTGCAGAAATTTTCTGCTAATATGGAAAAAAGAGTTTTCAAACGCAAGTTATATGATAAGATGCTCCAATGGAAACAGGAGCGTGATGGTAAAACAGCTTTGCTCATCAAAGGCGCGCGTCGAGTAGGAAAATCTACGCTTGCCGAAGAATTTGCTCGTCGTGAGTATGAATCGTATATTATGATTGACTTTACTGAGGCCGCTCAAGAAGTGAGGGACTTGTTCAAAGACATATCGGACTTGGACAATCTGCTTTTTCAGCTTCAGTATCATTACAACAAGAGACTCACGCCGCGCAAATCTGTAATAATATTTGATGAAGTACAAGATTGCCCGTTGGCACGTCAAGCTATAAAGAAACTGGTAAATGACCATCGCTACGACTACATTGAAACAGGATCGCTTCTATCAATAAAGAAGAATACTAAGAATATTCGTATTCCGAGCGAAGAGACACGTCTGACACTGCATCCGATGGATTATGAAGAATTCCGATGGGCACTTGGTGACAATGTAACCGTGGATATGCTTCGTGAGGCTTATAATGTCAAACAGCCTTTGGGTGATGCCGTAATTCGCAAACTACTGCGTGATTTCAGATTGTATATGCTTGTTGGCGGTATGCCACAAGCGATAAATGAGTATTTAAGCACAAACAATCTTAGTGCAGTTGATGCAGTAAAGCGTGAAATCATTGAACTATATGCCGATGATTTCAGGAAAATTGATCCAACTGGCAAAGCAACGCGAATGTTTTATGCTGTACCGGCACAACTGACCGGGAATGCATCACGATATCAAATATCAAGCGTAATCGAGCAAGGCAAGCAGGAACGCGTTGAAGAGATTTTACAGGATATGGAAGACTCAAATGTTGTTGTTTTCTCGCACCATGCAGATGACCCTAACGTAGGATTGGCACTGCATGAGGATCTTGGACGGTATAAGATGTTCCTTAACGACACAGGTTTGTTTATAACACTGGCTTTCTGGGATAAAGACGTTACCGAAAATACAATATATCAGAGATTGCTAAGCGACAAACTGTCTGCAGATTTGGGATATGTGTATGAAAATATTGTTGCACAGATGCTTACGGCATCGGGAAACCGACTATTTTACCACACATGGCCAACAGATAGTGGCAAGCACAATTATGAAATTGACTTCCTGCTATCACGTGGAGCCAAAATTTTTCCTTTGGAAGTTAAATCTTCCGGTTACAAGACACATGCTTCGTTGGATGCATTTTGCGATAAATATTCAGATCGCGTTGGAGAACGTTTTCTGATATACACTAAGGATTATCGCCGAGATGGTTCAACCACACTGTTGCCAGTGGTGATGACAATGTTTTTATAAATTAAAACAATATTGCCTTTGATTACATTTTTTACTATCTTTGCCTCATGAAAAAACATCTCGTCATAATTCTCGCGCTATTCTTTGCGCTCACCTCCTGCAACTCCGACCTCCGCAAGGCGAAACGCTATTACCATCAGGCGCAGGAAGTTGCGGAAAGTGATCCCGATAGCGCACTCATCCTCATCGACAGCGTTCTCAACATCATGGTGTTTCTCGACGACGACATCCGAATGAACATGTCGCTGATGCAGGCAGAGGCACTCTTCACCCACCCTGACGGCGAGCGACGGGAACTCTCCCAACGCATAAAAGCAAAGAAAATTTACACCATGCCCGAACTGGAACGCTCCGCTGAATATTTTGCCGAAAAAGGCGACTGCCTGAAAGCCTCCTATGGAGCACTCTATAGCGGATATGTGCTACATGAACTTCGCGACGACGCTGCAATGGTTTGTTTCAAAGAAGCAGTTAAATATGCCGAGCTTATTGGCGACTCGCTGGCATTCGCAAGAGCGAGTTATAATGTGGCGAAATTGCTTTATGAGAAATATTTTGAAGATCAAGCTATTGACATATTGTCTAAAACAGAAAAAGCCTTTGGCGACAATTATGTCGAACGTGCTTTGGCTTTGAATTTAATGGCAGGTTCAAATATTGTATTAGGCAGATTTGATAATGCCGAAAAATGTCTGGAGCAAAGTATCAATTATACAATAACGAGCAAATCAACTAAAGCATATTGGAAAATCATGAATAACTATTCCGTCTTGTATCGTGAAAAAGGTGAAATAGAAGAAGCTATTGAATATTTAAGACGTCTTGACGACGAAGCGGATACAACAAAAACCATAATGCATTATTTAAATATGGGCATCACATTTGTTAAAGGGCAACAATATGATTCTGCAGATTATTATTTGAAACATGTTAAGTATTTATTGCCATTGGCAAATATTCGGGAAGACGTTGTCGCATCTGCGTATAACGCTTTCTCTGTTTTTGAAGAAATAAGAAAAGATTACGCTTCTGCTTTATCATACAGAAAGATGCATGAGAACCTGCAATTTGAAATTCAAGATAAATTGAGAAAAGATAATTTATATCACATAAATCAGAAATATGATTACGAAACTTTGCAAAACACCTTGAACCAACGGATAATTTCAAATTATCGCATTGAAATGATGCTGGCTGTGATGATTATTATCGTTTTAGCGGTAGCTCTTGTTCTATATTATCGAATTATTCAGAAAAACAAGAAAGAGGCGGAGATGAAAGCCACTCTTTTGAAGGTTATGAAAGATAACGAAAATCTCATTCAAGACAAATCTGATAACCTTGCGGAGAAATTAAGGTCGATGCAACGTCTTGAGATTCTTACGAAGGACCAAAAAGACAAATTTCTGTTAAGTAATCTCGAGAAAGAGATGTTCGGCGACAAGAACCACTGGGAAGTGATGACCGATTTGTTTAATGCCATTTATCCCGGTCTTTATGATTCATTAAAAGAAAAATATCCCGATATGAGTGAGCTTGAGCGCAGGGTTTACATGCTCAACGATTTCAAGCTGTCGCGCATCGACGAGGCTTTACTTCTCGATGTCAGCACCAGCGTGCTCGACAAAGCTCGCGGCAAGGTGAAAAAACTCATTGAACAAGAAAAATAATTGTATTTCCCCAAAAAAAGTTTGGATGGATAAAATTCCATCTCATTAAAAATCAGCCGCTTACACCATCTGCAAGCGGCTGATTTTTTGGATGGCAGTTTGTATGGGGCAATGTTGCGATACTTTTATCATCGGAATTCCAAAAAAAGATTTCGAACAATTAAAAGTATCACAACATGAAAAAACTACTGACATTAATTTTAGCAGGCTTCCTGAGCGCAGGTGCCGTTGAAGTTGTGGCGATAGGTCACCAAGACATTCCTAACCAGATTGCGACACCAGATGATCCACCTTCATCAAATAAAATTGATTTGCATGGTAATATTGCATATAATACCAGTTCATATTCCATCGAGGCATTTGTATGTAAAAACTCGGTTCAAATATGTTTCCACCAAAATTTCGGGTATGTCAATATTACATTACTGAACGAAACAGGCAGCTTGGTTTACAACAATACTGTCAACACAGCCGTTCAGCAAACGTTTTACATACCTCTTTCCGGCACGTCGAGCGGCAACTACACCTTAATATTAGACAACGCCAACGGCTATGCTGAAGGGGAGTTTGCTAAATAAGATTTTTAAATATCATTAACTACTACAAATATGAAAACACTCACCAAATCACTTTTTACATTGTTATTTATGATAACAGTACTGTTGACAAACGCTCAAATCAAAGTTCATAATAACGGACAAGTGAGCCTAGGCTCTTTAAACACAACCAATGGTGTACAAGTAAATACTAATGGACAGACCTGTTTCCATAGTACGTTGAACACTCCGAACCATTGGACAACCCTGGTCCTTTCCACTATGGTTAACTGCAAGCATTGGGTAGTTAGAAACAACAATTATAGTCCATGGTATAGGTTTTATGTCGATGGTTACGGCATTGTGTATAAATTTGGTGAGGGAACAATATCGGATCCAAGGTTGCAAGAGAATGAAGAAGAAATAGAGGGTGCGTTGGAAGTGTTGGAGGATATAAATGGATTCTATTATAATTTGGTTGATGATACAGCCGGTCTAAATAAAACAAAACAACGCTATGTCGGTTTATCGGCAGTACAGGTTGAAAAAGCACTGCCAGAATCTGTAAAAACAGATGAAAACGGCATCATGTATGTCGATTATGAAGTTATGACGGTATTCCTTTTGCAGGCTATTAAAGAACAGCAGAAAGAAATAAAACTGCTCCGTGATAAACTTTATGAAAATGGCCTTTTGAAATAATTTTTGCTATTATGAAAAAAATTATATATCTTTGCATATTAGTAATTATGAGCTTGAGGGTCATAGCTCAAATTGATTTTAACGACCCAAACTGGGAATGTGTATTGGATGATGATTTCACCAGTAACTCTTGGGATACATGGGATTCATGGAGAATTAGACATCCATTATATGAAACACAAATTGAAAATAGCCACATATATAAAAATTATGTTGTTGTTGGTTCAAGTAGCTATTATCGCACATATATTCCAGAATGGAAATCAGGTGTTAGTAGAAGTTTAAAAGAGCACCATGTATACCAAAGAGAAAATTGGCAGTTTGGAAATAATGATAATACCATGACATTCGTTTCAATATATAAAGGGGGTGCTGATACGATACCTTTACAATGTGGCGAATACGATATTCCGCCACAATTCACATGTGATACATCACATCACACATTGTATTATACGACAGGGAAAATTGAGTCCGATGTGAAATATTTATATGGATATTTTGAAATAAAATGCAGTCTGCCAATTCATGCTGGTTCATTTCCTGCATTTTGGCTATATGGAGGAAGAAATATAGCAGGAGATAGTTATTACAATGAGATTGATATTTTTGAATATTCAAATGGTATAGCGCAAGACTATTACAGACAGTTTAGCTGTGGTATATATTGTGACAATTATGAGATTCCAGAATCTTTAAAGTCAATTAGTTATGCACGCGTACGACCCACACTCCCCAATACATCGCAAGATTTGCGGCATCCTCATGTGTTCGGATGTGAATGGTTACCAGACAGAGTTACATGGTATGTTGATGGAAATATTGTCAATGAATATACAAATAGAGATAATATTCCACATCATCCTATGGCACTCAAAGTAAATTATGCTATTAATAATTATGCTGTTCCTGATTTTGGGCCATATAAAGATAAAGCAATTTGGTTCGATGGTGACATTATGACCATTGATTATCTAAAGGTATATCAACTTAAGACAGAATGTGAAACTGTTATCAGTATTGATGATATATATGATTTGGTTAATTTTTCACCGTCAGTTAAGAAATCTATCATTTATGAACCAACAACAGAACTTATAGTATCTGATACAATGAATATAATTATGAGGGCTGCTGACAGCATAATTTTAAAAAATGATATTACTATACCAATAGGAGCACAAATGACTTTAATTGTTCATGAGTGTCCAGACTTATAAACATAGAAACAATTAAAACTATAAAGCAATGAAAAAACTATTGTTATTATTACTTATACACCCAATGTGTCAATTTGCTTTTGCGCAAAGTGATGAAATTATTTTTATCGACTATGAACCAGATTTATGTGTTGCCGTGACAACTCCAAATTACACCAGCGATACCATTAAAATTGATTTTGATCAGGATGGTCTCATAGATTTTCAAATGTATATAGATATGGCGACATCGGCTGACGATAGAATTCCACACGTAAAATCATCTTGGCTTGGACGAGATCATTGGGCTGATGGTGATACCCTTGTCCCAAGCAATTATTACAATTGGAATCCTGCAAATTATGAGTGGGGGCTATGGTTCTATCCACCTGACATGTATAATTTTGATTTACGATTAGGTTACAGAAAAGTGGTTGATAGTCTTAATTATTACGCTTGGATTGATATCCATGCTCATCGTGATGATTCTTGGGGAGTTTGGGCTTATGTCGATAAATATGCCTACTGCCCCATACCAAATTACCAATTAAAATGGGGCCAGACATCACTCTACGATATTATTGCTAATCACAATTCACTGTCAACTACTATCCACCCGAATCCGACAAACGGCTTAGTCACCATCACTGGCGAGAACATCAAGGAGATTGAAGTTATCAACATCCTTGGACAGCCAGTGCTGAAAACTCCTTGCAGCGGCGAAAGCGTCACAATCGAACTCGCCGGCCAGCCCGCAGGAGTTTATTTCATCAGTTTAACCGACAAAAAAGGCAAAAAGTATTCAGAAAGAATTATCAAAGATTGATTAACGACGTCTATTGCTTCCACGACATTTCCTTCGAGGATAGGCAACACTATGTCGATTCGATAATGGCAAATGATTAAAATATGAGATTTTGGTACAATTTAGTGTAAAAAAGCATGAGGATTTGTACAACAAACAGCACAATTTTGAGATATTCGGCGTTTTTAACAAAACAAATTCGGAGAATTTAGGCAAAAGTTGTATCTTTGCAGAAATTTTCTGCTGATATGGAAGAAAGAGTCTTTTTTGTTTAGCAAAAAATAATACTATGAAAAAGTTATTAATCCTATTGACATTATTATCAGGAGGCATTTTATGCTTTTCCCAGAATTATTTCGAGTGTCTGATCCTTCAAGAAGGCGAGGTGGTGCGAGAAGCGAGACATGTTGTCGAAACCCCTCATCATGGCTTTATAATAAGTTGTGATTCCCGATATATTTATCAAAATGATATGCTCGTGAGCATCTCACCTGATGGTGAGATTGTAAAAAGTCTTGAATTTCAGATTGACGGAAAGAGCATAAAATATGGTGGCCTGTTCCGCCATCCTGATAATGAAGACGAATATTTGGCAATTGCGACACTCGTTTCAGGAAGTTCCACAAGCGATTATATCCAGAAGGAAGTCGCCATTATTCATTTGGATAATGAATTGAATGTCTTAAACCAAAATGTATACGATTTCGGGGATGACTTTATTCATTTGGAAAAACCGACTCAAGATAGGCCGAGATTTTTAATGGATAACGACAATAACTTTATTATGGTCTCTCATTGTTTGAAGACGGAAGGATTTTGTTATCTTTTTGCCAAGCTTGGACTTGACGGTGCTATTGTCGGCATGAAAGAAGATCACTCAATGAATGCGTCTTTTGATATGCTTATTGACTTTTTCGTTAGAGACAAAACGAGGAATGATTATGGCATAATAAAGTATTGGCAGGATACCGTCCCGGGAGATGGCGGAGATTGGTATTATCGTTTAGACTCTACGTTGATATGCACAAAGGTTAACAAATTGAGCGGTTTGGATGTAAAAATTGTCTAGGACCCCAATCAACCATATCCTGACACAACCTTTTCATATAGGGTTTTCGGTCATGGAGAGTATTATAACGACAGCCTGTTCCTCATAACCAGTGGCGGATACTTTTTGAAACATCTGGGAGGAAGTGTCGGCTATTGCCATTTTACAACCCTTATAGATGATAGTTTGAATGTAATCGAAACTAAACTATGGGATGTGAACAGACAATTCCCAAACGACAAAACATCTACTGTTAATGCTGAAACAAAGGCTTTGTGTATTACAGACAGCGCGATTTTTCATTGCGGCATAATGGGAATAAAAGAGCATACGCATTATGTTTTCCCCCCAACAACAGTCACTGTCAGCAAATTCGATAAAGAACTCAATCTTATCTGGCGCAGGCATTACGGCAATAATGGTGATTTTTATGATATCAACACTATTCAGGCAACAGAAGACGGAGGCTGCATATTGACTGGAATCTATGCCAAAGGTCCAGGATATCAGGAGTATTACTCATACATACTTAAAGTCGATGAAAACGGATACAATTCCGTCAGCGAAAACGAGGAATCCATCGCAAAACCTTATCTCTGCTATCCTAACCCGGCAAAAGACATCATTTACATTGAATTTTCACCGGATGTCGATTGCCAATCAGTCGAAATCTACGATATGGACGGCCGCCTTGTAGAGACAGGCCATGGCGCGTCTCCACAATCGCCAACCATCAACATCGCCAACCTCACCCCGGGTTTATACCTAATCAAAGTGCGAATGAGCGATGGAAAAGAATTCACGGAACGTATTGTTAAAGAATGAGATCTAATAAATAATCATATGAAAAAAATATCATTTCTTTTACTGGGTTTGATCATAGCTCTGTCTGGCATATCGCAAAACGGTTTTGAGAGCATGATCCCTCCTACAGACGGTTTCAAACGCGAAGCAAAACTTGTCGTTGAAACGCATGACCACGGCTATATTGTCAGCTGCGATGCTCAATACATCTACCATAACGACATGCTGGTAAGCATATCTCCTGAAGGGAATGTCGTCAACACTCTCGTTTTCCAAATAGACGGGAAAAACGTTAAATACAGCGGCCTGTTCCGACATCCTGAGTTTGATGACGATTATTTGGCTGTCGCGACACTGATAACAGGTGATTCTTACGCTGACTACCAACAGAGAGAGTTGGCTTTTATCCGTTTTGACAAAGAACTGAACATTTTAAACCAGAATGTGATTGATTTGGGCGCAGACTATGTACGTCTGTCCACTTCAATAAAAGACTTGCCGAAAGTGATAATGAAAGATGACAGCACCATTTTTATGGCTGCCCACAGCCTTAAAACGGATGGCTACTGCTACCTGTTTGCCATACTCACAACTGGAGGGGAGTTGTTAAAAACAAAAGAGGATTTCTCATTAAACACATCGTCTCACTCTCTTTATGACACATTTATAAAAAGCAAATCTGATAATAGCTTCGGTTTGATTATCTTTATTAATGGAAACGGTGACGGTTACTATCATGTCGATTCTACACTGAATTGCAGAATGGCAGGAATGCTTAATAATATGCCTATCAGAATAGTACAGGAAGACCCTCAACAAACACATCCCGACACCACTTATTATTATGCCTATATAAATGGAACATCTGAATATCTCAATGACACGGCTTTTCTTACAACTACCGGAGGACGTTTTACAGAACACTATGGCGGTGTCATCGGTAATTGCCATTTCGTCACAGTATTAAACGACAGTCTTGATGTCTCGAATACCAATGTTTGGGATATTTACAGGGATTTACAGAATTATAAAACCAGAACATTGCCCGCCAACACTAAAGCAATTAGTGTAACGGACAATGCTGTCTTCCATTGCGGTGTTATGGGACTACGTGACCATTCTCATTATTCCGGAGGCTCGACGGCTCCGACAACTGTCACTGTCAGCAAATTCGATAAAGAACTCAATCTTATCTGGCGCAGGCATTACGGCAATAATGGTGATTTTTATGATATCAACACTATTCAGGCAACAGAAGACGGAGGCTGCATATTGACTGGAATCTATGCCAAAGGTCCAGGATATCAGGAGTATTACTCATACATACTTAAAGTCGATGAAAACGGATACAATTCCGTCAGCGAAAACGAGGAATCCATCGCAAAACCTTATCTCTGCTATCCTAACCCGGCAAAAGACATCATTTACATTGAATTTTCACCGGATGTCGATTGCCAATCAGTCGAAATCTACGATATGGACGGCCGCCTTGTAGAGACAGGCCATGGCGCGTCTCCACAATCGCCAACCATCAACATCGCCAACCTCACCCCGGGTTTATACCTAATCAAAGTGCGAATGAGCGATGGAAAAGAATTCACGGAACGTATTGTTAAAGAATGAAACATATTAAATTAATAATATCAACTGTGTTTTTGCTGCTTGCTGCGTTTTGTTGTGTGGAACGACGTCTATTGCTTCCACGACATTTCCTTCGAGGATAGGCAGCATTATGTCGATTTGATAATGGCACATAAAAATAAAATCTGCAACCATTGATTTTCAATGTGTTGCCGATTTTTTGTGGAGCATAGGAGAATCGAACTCCTGACCTTTTGAATGCCATTCAAACGCTCTACCAACTGAGCTAATACCCCTTCAGTTTTGCGGTGCAAAAATACAGATTATTTTGATACGCACAACAATTTTTTAAAAATTATTTGCGACGGCCTTTTCTGCGTGTGTTCCCCTCGCCTTCTGACGTTTTTATTTCCTTACGGAAGATGTCGTTTTTGTCTTTCGGGCGCAGGTCTTCTCTCCATTCGAAGCCCTTCAAGATATCAACGCCCGGTTTCATCTTTTCCTTAGGATACAAGGTTTCGGTGGTCTTCTTGAAATACTTGATTCTTACAATCTGGTTTTTCCTTATCGTGATATCCATCGCCACACTCTGCGACACGTTGACGCCAATCATCGAGCCGTCTTCCTCGCGCAGCCAGTACACCGTCTCCGCATTGCCGTCGTCATACACATGGTCGAGCTCGTTTTTCTTGAAATAAGCCGTCATGGTCTTGCCTTTAATCTGGTTAAAACCCTCGATCGTATCCTTCTGGATGATAAATCCGTTCGGATAAAGCAGTACGCTGTCGATGGTATTGTTTGCAATCACTATGTTGATGGAATCGCCTCGCATCTGGCTCTTTTCCGCCCAAATCATAGGATTGCGACGCATTTTAGCCGTTGAATCAGCGACATCATACACCAAAGAATCGCATTTCCCCTGTATGTCGTTACGGAAGAAACGCACGTTATAATACGCAAGCAGGCGCTCGGCTTTCTGTGTGGCGGTATCCATAAAGAAATACAAGGTGTCGGAATGAAGGTAAAGCGTATCGCGTTCAGCATAATAACGCGTCCGCACGCTGTCGGTGACAAAGCTCTTGCCAAGTTTTTTCCACATCTCGGCGTAGTTGCCTTCGATAATGCCTTTGTTAATGGAGTCTTCGATGTAGACGTTGCTCATCGCCTTCGCGAAATCGGCTTTCTTATCGTAAAACATTGAGTCAGAGGTAATTGAATAGCCTTTATTACTCAACGTGGCGCGTTTGTCGAGATACGCCCTGTCGTGCTTCACATCGTACCAGCCATAATTTCCTACGAGAACGTTATCCTCATAATAGATTGTCGTCGGGCCGTAGAAATACATGCGTTCCTCAGGAATATTATACACCAGAGTGTCAGTATACATGCGGCTTTTCGGCGTTGTTACCACCACATCCGTGCGGAAATAAGCCACCTGGATATCGTCGCGGTAATAACCTTTTTTTGAAACGAGTTTTTTGTCGTTACGCGTTATCGAGCCTTTTCGCGGATATGTTGCGAGATGCTGGTTGCGGTCATACGTCATGTAATTGGTTTTCAACACTGTAGAGTCATTTTTAAGGATGACATTGTCGAAAAGCTCGGCAAATTTCTTCTCACCGGAATACTTACATTTGTCGCTGAAGATATCCGTCGAGTCATTCACCTTGATATGCACATGACCGAAACCGTCGAAAAAGCGTGATTGTTCGTTGTAATGTGCGCTGTCGCTGTAAAAATACGCCGAATCCTGACGCAGGATCACCTTACCGATAAGACGTTCGATATCCTTGCCGAACGCCTCGTCATACACCTGATGATAAGCGTGTTCGATATGGATATACGTCTTGCTTTTCTGTTGGGCGTTGAGAGCCAGACAGAGTAAAGACGCGAGCGTCAGGATTACGGTTTTAATTAGACGCATAGGATGGTCTATTCGTATTTCTTATTTTCAGCCTTGCCGTCGAGCACCATGATGCCGTTCAATGCGAGGGCGAGCATCTCGTCTTCACCTGGGTAACGGTAGACAGGAGCTATCTTCTCAACGTGTTCGGTCACGATGCCGCAGAATGTCTTGTCGTAAGCCATACCGCCAGTGATGAAGATGCCGTCGACGTTCATGTCGAGAGCCGCTGCCGCGAGACCGCCGATTTCCTTGGCGACCTGGTAAGCCATTGCGCGATACACCTTCTCCCATTCCTTGTTGCCGGCCTTCACAGCGTTTTCAACCTCGAGAGCGTCGTTGGTGCCGAGATATGCCACGAAACCGCCCTGACCTTTAAGCATGAGGTCGACGTCTTTCTTGGTGTATTTGCCGCTGAAGCAAGCTTTCATCAATGGACCTGACGGGAGAGCGCCTGAGCGTTCAGGTGTGAAAGGACCGTCGCCGTTCAATGCGTTGTTGACGTCCACCACGCGACCTTTCTTATGTGCCGCTACCGAGATGCCACCGCCGAGGTGCACACCGATGAGGTTGAGGTCTTCGTATTTCTTACCTACAGCCTCAGCATGCTGACGGGCAATCATCTTCTGGTTGAGGGCGTGGAAGATAGAGATACGTGGGAACATCGGGTGACCCGAGAAACGTGCCAAGTCTTCCATCTCGTCGACGACGACAGGGTCGGCGATGAATGCCTTCACGCCGTATTCCTTTGCGATGTCGTTGGCGATGAGACCGCCGAGGTTGCAGGCGTGCTCGCCGTATGTTGCAGCCTTGAGGTCACGCATCATAGGGTCGTTCACCTCGTAAACACCTGATGTCAGAGGGTGAAGCAGACCGCCGCGGCCTACCACAGCGCTGAGACCGTTGATGTCAACGCCTTCGTTTTTCAACTCATTGAGAATCACTTCTTTACGATAAGAGAACTGGTCTGCAATCTTATCGAATTTAGCCAAGTCTTCAACAGAATGTTTGATATTCTTCTTGAAAACCTGTTCCTTGTCATTGAAAACAGCAACCTTCGTTGATGTCGAGCCTGGGTTAACGATTAAAAGTTTATACATGATTTTTCTGTTTTACGTTATTTATGCGATTAATGCTGCGAGAGCGATTGAATACAACTTCGTAAGCGATGTGTCGCCGCGTGATGAGAGGACGCAAGGTACCTTGGCGCCCATGAGCATTGCGCCGATTTCCGACTTGTCGAATTTCGAGCAGCATTTGTAGAACACGTTCGATGCTTCGAGGTTAGGGAAGACGAGGCAGTCGGCGTCGCCGGCCACAGGACTGTTCATACCTTTGATCTGTGCTGTCTCAGCGTCGCAAGCGAGGTCGAGAGAGATAGGACCTTCCACGAGGCAGCCCTTAATCTGGCCGCGTTCTGCCATCTTCGAGATGATAGCTGCGTCGACGCATGCCGGGATGCCGGCGCTCATCTGCTCGGTAGCTGTCACAAGAGCTACTTTCGGGGTCTTCACGCCGAGAGCCTTCGACACTGTGGTGACATATTTCAAGATAGTCTGTTTCTGCTTGAGGTCCGGCAACGGGATAATAGCGCAGTCAGAAGCCACGAGGAGCTTGTGATAAGCCGGGTTCTGGATAACTGCTACGTGTGCCAACGTGACGTTTGGTGGGCAGAGGCCGCGTTCCTTGTTAAGAATGGCGCGCATGTATTTGTCGGTCGGGAGAAGACCTTTCATGAGGATGTCGCCTTCGCCACGGTTGATGAGGTCGCATGCCAAAGCTGCTGCCTTCACATCGTCTTTCTCCTCAACGATTTTGAACTTGTTGATGTCGATGTTTTCCGCCTTGCAGATCTCAGCGATACGCGCAGGGTCACCGATGAGGGTGGCGTCGATAAGACCATTGTCAACAGCGTCGTTGACAGCGCAAACAGTGTGGTCGTCCATAGCAAAAGCTGCCACGAGACGTTTCTTTGGACGGCTCTTCAGCACGTCGAACATTTGATTTAATTTGGTAATTTCCATGATTTTTATATTTTTAACAACCTATATATCTCGAAATAACTAATTTCAAAATCTCGCTCGTTCCCTCTCCTATCTGGAGAATGCGTTGGTCGCGGTAGAAGCGTTCCATGTTGAAATCTTTTAATAATCCGTGACCTCCCATCACCTGGACAGCTTTGTCGCAAACCTCAGCAGCCACTTGTGAGCAGTAGAGCTTCGCCATCGCGGCTTGTTTTCCGTAAGGGATATGAGCGTCTTTCATGCGGCAGGCTTTGTAAAGCAGCTCGCGAGCCGCCTCGATCTTCATCGCCATCTCAGCAAGCATGAAACTGACAGCCTGGAACTTACATACCGGCTTGCCAAACTGCTCACGTTGTTTTGAGTATTCGAGAGCCATCTCGAAGGCACCTTGTGCGCAGCCGAGACCCATCGCGCCAATTGAGAGACGTCCGCCGTCGAGTGTTGCAAGCATGATATGCGAGCCGTCGCCTGGCTTTCCGAGTATGTTTTCATCGTTGAGTTTCACGTCGTTAAACTTAAGCTCACCGGTGTTCGAGGCGCGCCACATCATCTTGCGGTCCATAGGGCGCTGAGTGAAGCCAGGCATGTCGTTTTCAATCAAAAACGCTGTAAACTCAGGCTTTCCGTTGCTCTCGCCGCTGATGACCTGGATGGTGCTTCCAAGTGTCATCGGGGTGGCGCTGTTGGTGATAAATATCTTTGTTCCGTTGACAACCCACTGATTATCAACTTTCTTTGCTGTCGATTTTGTTCCTCTTGAGTCGCTGCCAGCAGTCTCTTCAGTGAGACCGAAGCCCCAGAGATGGTCTTTACAGAGTTTCGGGAGATATTTCTCTTTCTGTTCTTTTGTTCCGTATTCTTTGATAGGGCCGATGCCCAACGAGTTGTCAGCCGCTATGGTCGCTGCCGTAGAGCCGTCGACACGCGCAAGCTCCTCAACAGCAATGATATACGACAATGTGTCGAGACCTTGTCCGCCGTATTCCTGAGGCACGCACATGCCAAGGAGTCCGAGTTGTCCCATCTTCTTGGTCAGCTCGACGTCGAATTTCTCGTGCTCGTCGTTGAACGCCGCCACCGGTTTCACCTCTTTCTCAGCGAAATCGCGTACCTTGGCGCGCAACTCGATTTGTTTTTCAGTCAATCCGAAATTCATATTCCAAGTTCAATTAAAACTGTTTTCGTATCTACTTTTTCACCTTCTTTAACATTGATTTTCAACACCTTGGCATCTCCTTTCGCCACGATGTTGTTTTCCATCTTCATAGCCTCCACGATGCAAAGTATAGTGCCATAATGCACCTCGTCGCCTTCTTTCACGTTGATTTTCATCACGTTACCTGGCATCGGCGAGAAAAACTTCATGTCGTCGCCTGCCACGTCGGTATGCGAGTAGTCTTTCATGTCGTTAAGCTGGTCGTCGCGACGACAGATGAAATCCAATCCGCGCAGATGCACGCAATAGTCGTGATGCGGAGTCTGCGACACAAAGACCGGCTCAGTGCGACCGTTGATAATCACCTTTTGCACGTCGCCATTCTGCGAAAGCATCACAGAATAAGGTTTCCCGTTGATGACACACTCGAGGTTCTTGCTCGAGAGACGGTTGATCTGCACCTTCATCGACTGTCCTTCCACGGTGACGTTCAACGACATCTGGAAACGCCAGTAACCTATTGAGTTCCAAACATTTGCGGTACCCTGACGGTTGTTGAAATCATGGAAGAGGAACAGCGCTGCAACATCTTCTTTCTTGATGTTTTCGCGAGTCTGCCGCATGGTTTCGACCAGTTCCTCCTGATGCTTTCCGCAATATGAAGTGTCGATTTTATTATTTGTAAAATCTTGATTATCAATGATACTTTGCAGATAGGGGATATTTGTCTTCTCCGTCTGAACGATATATTCCTTCAACGCCCTGCGAGTTATCTCGATTGCTTCTTCGCGGGTCTTGCCGAAGCATATCAACTTGGCAATCATCGGGTCGTAGCTGTCGCTGATGGTGCAAGGACCGTCGATGCTGCTGTCAATACGCACGCCGCGCATCTGAGGCTCATGATAGAGCGTGACCTCGCCGGCTGCCGGGAGGAAGTTATTCTCCGCATCCTCAGCGTACACACGGCATTCGATGGCGTGCCCCTTGTCTTGAATCATGTCTTGCGTCCATCCCATCTCCTTGCCACGGGCGATGCGAATCTGCTCCTCGACGATATCGATGCCGGTGCGCTGCTCCGTGACAGGATGCTCCACCTGGATTCGGGTGTTCATCTCGAGGAAGTAGAAGTTGATGTCGTTGTCGACGAGGAACTCGACCGTGCCTGCATTTTTGTAACCCACTGCTTTACAGAGGTTTACAGCGGTATCGCAAATGGCTTGACGTTTCTCCGGAGTGAGTGTCGGCGACGGCGATTCTTCTATTATCTTCTGATAACGACGTTGCACCGAGCATTCTCTTTCAAAGAGATGTATCACGTTGCCGTAGTGGTCGGCGAGCACCTGCACCTCGATATGGCGTGGGTTCTCGACATATTTCTCGACGTAGACCTCGCCGTCGCCGAAGTATTTCAGTGCCTCACGCGATGCTTTTTCGAGCTCATCATGCAAGTTTTCTTTGCTTCTGACGATGTGCATGCCTTTTCCGCCGCCACCTGCCGCTGCTTTTATCAGCACAGGATACGGGAGTGTGTCAACCTGACGCATGATGTCGTCCATGGTGCCTGTTACACCTGTCGTCACTGGTATTCCGTGAGACTTCGCAAACTCGCGTGCGGCGATTTTGTTACCCATCAGGCGCATGGTGTCGGCATCGGGACCGATGAAGATGATGTTATTGTTCGCGCAAGCCTCGGCGAGTTCAGGACTCTCCGACAAAAATCCGTAGCCTGGATGTATTGCATCAGCTCCAGTATCAAGGGCTGCGTCGATAATCTTCTGAATATTGAGATAAGTATCTTTCAAAGTGCCGTTTCCGAGAGGCCGAGCTTCGTCGGCAAGACGGCGGTGTAATGCGTCGGCATCATTGTCGGCGTAGATAGCTACCGAGTTGATACTCAACTTCTTAAGCGTGCGTATCACCCTTACCGCGATCTCGCCGCGACCTGCTATCAGCACTTTATGAATCTTCTTCGAAGGCATAGTATATAATTCGTTGCAAAAGTACGATTTTTTTATCATACATGCAAGAAATATATTCTTTTTGCTATTTCATAAATTTAACGACATGATTGCCTTTTTTCGCGATATAAAATCCCGAAGGCAAGTCGCTGATATTGATGAAGTTATTATCCGAGAAAACAGTTTTTACAAGTTCGCCGAAGATATTATATATTAAAACAGCAGAGTTTTCGTCTGTCTCAATTTCTGCAATCGCGAGTGGGCTTGGCCTGACCCACACATCATAAAAATAGTAAAATTTCAAAGAACAAAGCTGTTCGCCGTCTTTGAAGATTATGCCTTGATCTTCGTGGTCATAACCAACATAATAAATGCTTTGGTCGTAGTAATAACAGGCGTTGAAGTCGGCGTCTCTTGCGAAAGGGTGAAGATAAAACAAATCGGCGTTTTTCCACACACAGCAGTCGTTGAATCCCATAAAACCGACACAATAAACATAATCGTGAGCCAATGTCATGCCATTAACATCATTACACGAATTATCACCGTTATACAAGTCAAAAAGTGCTGCTCCGGATTTGTAAACCGTTGAATAGCATTCATTTACCACATAAAAAATATCTCCTTTATAATAAGCTATATTAGTGACTTTGCTATAAGGATAAGAGGCATATAAATCGCCGTTTACCCAGACGCAGCCGTAATTCAAGCCTTCTTCATAATAACCGCAGGCATAAACCACGCCATCGACGACATCGATACCCAAGACCTCACTTGAGTGTTTGTCGGCACAATAGGTATACAGCGGTGTGGTGTCGCCGTTTTTCCATACAGCTGCAGTAGCATCGTAAATATCGTTCATATAGCCGGCAGAATATATGTCACCGCCGTCAAGCGAGATATCGTTGATGCATGTTCCGAGCACGTTGTCGAGCACGATTTCCTCGTTTTTCATCACGTAGCCGTAGCCGTCGGAAATAGAATTCACCGGATTTGAGTTCACCGACCAATAGATGTCATTATTCACGGTATCGATAGCCATCGCTGAGGAACACAGGTCTCTATCCTGCTGTTCATAACGGAGCATCACTCCGCCGTTTTTGAATATCGCGGCCACCTGGCTACCGTTTTCATTGATGAAACAGCCTGAAGTAAAGATATCTTGGGATTTCAGGCCTATGCAGGTATACATCAATGCTATTAAAAACAACAACTTTTTCATTTCGAACAATTTTTCTGCAAAAATATCAATAAAAATTATTAACTTTGCAGAAAAAATTTAGATTATGTTTGAAATTAGAACTGCCCGCGAGGACGAAGCCGGTTTGGTTTTGAAATTTATCAAGAAACTCGCCACATACGAGAAGATGATTGACGAAGTGGAGGCTGACGAGGCCACCATCCACGACTCGTTGTTTGTAAAACACGACGCCGAGGTCGTTTTCGGCTGCGAAGACGGCGTTCCTGTCGGTTTTGCCTTGTTTTTCCACAACTTCAGTACCTTTGTGGGAAGAAAAGGACTTTACCTCGAGGATTTATTCGTGATTCCCGAAAAACGTGGCAAAGGATACGGCAAAGCATTGTTGCTCTATTTGGCTAAACTCGCCAAGGAACGCAATTGCGGCCGCATGGAGTGGGTGTGCTTAGATTGGAACAAACCTTCGATAGAGTTTTATAAGTCGTTGGGCGCCAAGCCTATGGATGAGTGGACGATTTATCGGTTACTTATCTAAAAATTCCTTCATCCTCTCCTGTCCGTCTTTTGACATTCTCTCATTTGCGATGAGCGCTGATGTCATATCAAAAACGGGACTGTATGGGTCGTCGTGACCGGTGACGGAACGGATAAGTTGTTTGCAATCTCTTATTGCCGATGGCGATGCCGCGAGATAGTTCTCTGTATAGAAATCCAAACGTTTGTTGATCTCTTCCATCGTGCCGACGTAGTTCACTAGGTTGAATCTCAAAGCTTCCTGTGCCGTGAACTTACGGCCGCTCAGCATGGTGTCGCGCGCCATCGCCTCGCCGCATTTTGCAATGACGAAAGGCGAAATCGTTGCCGGCGTGATGCCGAGTTTCACCTCGCTGAATGCGAAGACGGTGTCGTTTTCAGCCAGCACCACGTCGCAAGCCGCGATGATACCGTTGCCGCCTCCGATGACGTGACCGTGCACCAGTGCGATTATCGGCGTGTTGCAGAAATATATGGTCTTAAACAGTTTCGACAGCTTGTTGGCGTCATCCAGATTCTGCGCATAGCCATATTTTGCTATGTCTTTCATGTAGTTGAGGTCGGCACCGGCACAGAAACTCTTGCCGTTGCCGCAGATTTCGATGACATGGATATCGTCGCGAGCATCGAGCCAGTCGACGGCTTCGGTGAGCTCTTTTATCATCGTGACATTTAACGCGTTACGAACCTCCGGACGGTTCAGCGCGATGCGAGCGACGTTTTTCTCGATTCCTATTTGAAGTGTTGTAAATTCCATAATTACATTCTAAATACTCCGAACTGTTGTGGCGGGAACTTCTGGTTAAGCGATGCCGCGATGCCCATGGCGAGGATTCTTCGTGTGTCGACAGGGTCGATGATGCCGTCGTCCCACAGACGTGCGGTGCTGTAGAACGCCGAGCCTTCGTAGTCGTATTTCGCCAGAATCTCGCGTTTCAGATTCTTGATTTCCTCTTCAGGCACTGGCATTCCCTTGTAGTGATACTGGTCTTCCTTCACTGTTGCGAGCACGTTGGCTGCCTGTGTGCCTCCCATGACTGAAATCTTGGCGTTAGGCCACATGAAAAGCAGTCTCGGACTGTAGGCGCGACCTGCCATGCCGTAGTTTCCGGCACCGAATGAGCCACCGAAGATGACCGTGAACTTCGGCACGTTGGCGTTGCTCACCGCATGCACCATCTTGGCTCCGTCTTTGGCGATGCCGCCGCATTCATATTGTTTTCCGACCATGAAACCGGTGACGTTCTGCAAGAAGACCAACGGAATGTTACGTTGGCAGCAAAGCTCGATGAAGTGCGTCGCCTTCAATGCCGACTCGCTGAAAAGCACTCCGTAGTTGGCGATGATACCCACTGGGAAGCCCATCAGATGAGCGAAACCGCAGACGATAGTCGTTGCATATCTCTCTTTAAATTCCTGGAAGCGGCTGCCGTCGACGATACGCATGATGACCTCACGTGGGTCGACGACTTTCCTTAAATCCACCGGTGCGATGCCATAGAGCTCCGTCGGGTCGTAGAGAGGCTCTTCAACAGGAAGCATATCGAGCAGCTGTTTCTTCGGCTTCTCTAATGTTTTAAAGATGTTACGGCATATCTGCATGGCGTGGCTGTCGTTCTCCGCAAGGTGGTCGGCGACGCCGGAGACAGAGGTGTGCATCTCGGCTCCGCCAAGCTCTTCAGCGGTGACGATCTCGCCTGTAGCAGCCTTTACTAACGGAGGTCCGCCGAGGTAGATGGTACCTTGTTTCTTCACGATGATGGTCTCGTCGCTCATCGCAGGAACATAGGCGCCGCCAGCTGTACACATACCCATCACTATGGCGATCTGAGGGATGCCCATTGCCGACATTCGGGCCTGGTTGTAGAAGAAACGGCCGAAATGCTCCTTGTCGGGAAACACGGTGTCCTGCTCAGGAAGGAAGGCGCCGCCGCTGTCGACCATATACACGCACGGCAGATGGTTTTCCATCGCTATCTCCTGTGCGCGCAGGTGTTTCTTGACGGTATATTGCATATATGTGCCGCCTTTCACCGTGGCGTCGTTGGCAACGATAACAGCCTCGCGGCCTTGAATCATGCCTATTCCGGTGATGATGCCCGCCGACGGGAAGTCGTTGTTATACGTGTCGTAAGCCGCCATCGGCGAAAGCTCCAAAAACGGAGTGTTCTTGTCGATAAGCAGGTCGATGCGCTCGCGAGCCAAGAGTTTGTTACGTTTCTTATGTTTGGCGATAGCCGCCTCGCCGCCGCCGTGCATGCTGGCGTCCATGGCATCGTGATACTTCGCCATCAGCTCCATGAAAGCCTTACGGTTCTCCTGAAACTCAGCGCTTGTAGGAGATATTTGAGATTTTAGTGTTTGCACTTCTTTTTGTATTTTTTGCAAAAATACAAAAAAGTTAGACGTTAGGAGTTAGAAGTGAGAAGTTTTTTACAATTATAGATGTCGCATTTTGCGATATCAAAGAAATTTTTAAAATTTTTCTTGCATAAATCAACTTTTATGTTTATTTTTGCAGCGTCATAAAAATCGGAATTTATGAAAAGAAATTTATTAATTGAATTATTGGAAGACGGAGAAAATTTGAGTTTGTATTCTCCGAGATTTGAAGGTGAAACTTACACGGAATTTGAAAAATTCTTGTTGAAATATAAAGATGAGTATCCTCGGGATATAGCGCAGATAGTATATCGTTTGGATATTGTAAAACGCGATGGCGCAGCGGACAGGCATTTCAGATATGAAGGGAAGAAAAGCGACAGGGTTATGGCTCTCCCATCGCATCTTGAAACAACATCATTAAGATTGTATCTGTTAAATATCGATGCGAAGATTTTGATTTTGGGCAATGGCGGACTAAAAAAGACTGCAACATATCAAGAAGATAAATATCTAAATGGATGTGTTGAAACTTTGCAAAAGATTGATATTGAGTTGATTAGGTTGGAACAACAAAATGTTATAACAATAACTGGAACAAAATTATTAGGTACTTTGACGTTTGTCATTGATGATTAAAATGAAAACCAACAAGATACTGGATGAAATCAGGGGGCATATAAGTCCTGATGTGAAAAAGCAGCTGGAGATTTCAGTATGCTTAGCAAACCGTGTTTATGACATTTTAGAGAAAAAAGGCATGACACAGAAAGATTTGGCAAAGCTTTTGGGAAAAACCGAAACCGAAGTAAGCCGTTGGCTCTCGGGAACACATAATATGACAATTGCTACCATTGCAAAAATCTCAGTGGCATTAGGAGAGGATATTATTAAATAAAAATCGGAATGGAATACGATGTTATGGATTCCATTCCGATTGGAAAGTTTGGGTGTTGATTATGCAGCCCAATTTATTGTAGATTTGTAACCATATCAACTTTATGAGTTGATTTATCGACCCAAACAATAAACAGCACGTCATGTGTGCGCTTCACGTAATAGACTATACTTTTTGTTGTTTCCGTCTTTACATCTAAAATATATTGTTCTTTCAAAAGACCTTCAGGAGTTCCAACCAAAATCGTGTATTGATCATAAATGGCATCAACATATTTTTTACCATATTTCTTCTCTTGGGCTAATCTTCTATCTTTAGCTGCTTTTTCTGTAGATTGATACTCCTTTCTTGCCTCCTGTTGTTGTCTTTGCCATTCATCTTTTTTCCCTTTATCTCTTTGGCTTGCAAGTTGAACGTATTTATCAGCCGTATATCCATACAAATAATATATTTTTTCGCCTTGTTTTGTCGTATAAAGACCGCAATAGTAATCTTCTTCTTGTGGAAGTTTTGTGGTGTTCATTACTTCTATTATTACACTTCTCATATCACTATCCATATAGTATGTTCCGAAATATGTATCACCATTGCTATAAGTAACTTCTACTGCCCAACGCGAAGGATTTCTGCATGATGACAGTTCACCCTTGTCAGCCATTTGTTTTTCTCTGTTGTCGATGCCCAATTCAAAATTTCTTCCTATCCAATTTTTATATTCATCAGGCATTTCACGATTAAATTTTTCAACAAGAGGCATTTTTTCTTTGTCGTAATACTTTTTTTCTATATCAAAATTACCATCATAATAAAACAAGTTCAGTTCTAATTTTCCTCCATCAATATTGCGTAAAGCGTTCAAACAATCACGTCCCACCTTTGAAAGTGAATCACCATTGGGACATTTGATTTCCAAAATATCGTCAATGCCGCTTTTAGTCAGATAACCTTTACCTTTTTCACCATAGTCAATCACATAACAATCAATGTCATTGTCAGATGGATAGAGATTATATGTACTTACATCATCTGATAAATATAATGTCACTGTCCATTCTTTTGTTATAACAGGTTTAACATTAACAAAATAGTTGTATGTATCTGGATTCTTTTTAGTTTCAACTATACTTTTTTTAAATTTGAATTGGATTGGCTCTTCATCATCTGTTGACAATTTTGAAGTCTTCCAATTTCTATGTACCACCATATTCTCTATAGGCAACACAAATGAATTTTCATACTGTGAATAATCTATCTCAAAAAAGCCATTTGAAAATGTATATACAATTTCTGTTTCTGATGTACTATATTGAATATTGCCCTTAAATAAAGATTTTCCGCCTTTAAAAGTTATCGTCGCATCAGTGATAGAATTATTATTAAAAACTCCAGATATCACATCCACAGCCTTGTCATTTACATAAACTGTTAGTTTTCCATTACCCATTGGGGTTTTCTTCTCAACCAAGCCGTTATATTCCAAATATACACCTTGAGTTACCTTTGTCTTAACTGTTTTGTTTCCGTCCTTGGCTGATAGCGGAGAAACCATCGTCAATAACACCAAAGACAATGCTACTAGTGATTTTTTAAGTGTCATAGTTTTACATTTTTAAATTATTGATTAAGTTATTTATTTGTCATTGATTTAATATCTGCCCACAAGTAATACAGTTCTTTCGAGGTAATAATGCTTTCTGCTGAATACTGTTTTCTATTTGTCTTCAACTGCCTATAAAATAGCACATGAGTTTTTGATGAAACAAGCGATGAATTTTCATCTGAAAATTTATCAATATTTATTCTTGTATTACCAAAAGATGACTCTTTAAAGCCTCTGATTCTTAATACTTTATTCCCTCTAATGTCACCAAAAGATGTATTTTGAAAATCATATCCCATCCATAAAGCGTTCTTCTTAATTCCCCAATAGTATGAAGCAGAACGATTTAGCATTACAATAAGTTTTGGCTTAATATGTTCTTCGATTTCTTGTTGTGTGATTTCCAATAATTCCGAACGGAGGCTGTTATATTTCTCACTTTCCAACTCATGTTGATTAGATGAACGCACAGGAAACATATCCAAAAATGCGACATCATCTATAATATCTTTAGCCAATTCTTTTACAGGTTTCCAAAACTCATTTTCACATATATCTGAAAATTTAGGATAATCATTGTTTTGAGGAGTTTTTCCCAGCGACGGATTATATCCGACAAAAAGTACCTTACTACATGGATTATCAGAAGGAACAAATAACCCTCTAATTGGATATTTGTGTTTTTCCACAACTTTGTTGTACTTTTCCCTTAACAAAACATCTGTTGATGAATACATAATTACCTCACAGAAAAGCTGATTCCCAAAAGCCATTAAAATACCACTGAAAAAACATATAGAAAAAGCGTGGGAATCTGCACATCTGCTTATCCCGTCAACCGAGGCTCTAGCATTGCCTACCATTCGAGAATAAGCAATGTCGAAGCCCACGCAGAATGTATATACCATTTGATGTCTGGCAACACCAAAATATAATACAAACTTGGAACATCGAGCAACTGCTTTATCTTGCGAATGGTATTGAATTTGCTAGATTCGGTTGACCGCAGATAAAACGTCAGCACAACGTCTTTCCAATATGTCTGTCACCCACCAAAGTCCACTCGTGGATTCGACAAATGACGATGCAAAAATACAAAAGAGATTTTACAAAAGCAAAAAAAGTTTAATAGTTTTTAGATTTTTTTAAACAAGAACCGGTCACAAATCGTGACCAGTTGATGATCCAATAAACATTTTTGAATATTATTTGGATTTATTATGTAATTTTGAAACTGATTCTGTCAATAAAGCCCGTGCAGGTGACAAGCCCGAGGCATCTAACCACAGACCTTTAAGGCTAAAACTATCGCTTCGTCGACAGCAACCCACACGCAGCATCGATATCTTGGCCTCTTGAGGCTCTTATCGTAGCGATGATTCCTTTGTCGTTGAGTTTATCGCGGAAGCGGACCATGTCTTCCATTGAAGGACTTTGCAAGTCGATGTTTGGAATTGCATGGAACCTTATTAAATTTACGCGGCAACGGAGGCTGCCAAGTTGTTTTGCGAGCTCGGTGATGTGCTTCGGGGTGTCGTTCAAGCCTTTAAAGACGATGTATTCGAACGAGACACGACGCTGACCGCTCCAGTCGTACTGGCGGATGGCGTGGATGACCTCGTTGATAGGATACGACTTCTCAACCGGCATGATTTTAGCGCGCTCATCGTGGAACGGGCTGTGCAGACTGACGGCGAGGTTGCATTTCGACTCGTTGATGAAACGTTTCATGTTCGGAATGACGCCTGCTGTGGATACCGTTATACGTGTCGGGCTCATCGCCAGGCCCCAGTCGGAGGTCATGATTTCGAGCACCCGCATGATGTTGTCGTAGTTGTCCATCGGCTCGCCCATGCCCATGAAGACGAAGTTCGTCAACGTCTCATATTCCGGGAGATTCAGAATCTGATTTATAATGTCGCCAGCCGACAGATTGCCTTGGAAGCCTTGTTTTCCTGTCTGGCAGAAGAGGCAGTTCATCTTGCATCCCACCTGGCACGACACACATAGCGTAGCGCGTTCTTTTTCAGGGATATACGCCGTCTCGACGAAGCCGTTTTCAGCCGGAAACAGATATTTCTTGGTGCCGTCTTGCGATTCCTGCACATCTGAGTAAGCGCGGTAACCGGTCTCGTAGTTTTCAGCCAGAATCTGACGTGTCTGTTTCGACAGGTTCGTCATCTCATCGAAGGTGGTGACGCGTTTGCGATAGAGCCAGTCGACGAGTTGTTTGGCAGTGAATTTCGGCATATTATGTTGAGCCACAAGGTCTTGCAGCTCTGCGAGCGACATTCCAAGAAGTGATTTCATGATGCGACAATTTTTGTGCAAAAATAAATAAAAATAGTATATTTGCATCGTCAAAATGACAATTAAAAATAGTGAAGACTCTGAAGTTTTTTATACTTGTTTTATGTCTTAATGTATGCGGACAGGCGATGGCACAAAAAAGCCTGGTTTCTCTTGTTAAGAAAGTGGAAACCTTGATTGACTCCATGTCGGTTAAGGGCATCGACCGCCAATACATCGATATGCCGAAGAAGCCTTGGCAGCTTATCGTAAGAGGAAATGTGAGCCAGACTATCGTGAATATGACTACCGAGGGACATATGGCAGGTGAAAAATACAGTGCCAATCCATACTTAGAGACCACTCCTGCGGAGTATACAGGCCTGTGGGTAGGATATAGGGGCTATGGTCTGGGTTACATGGTAAACGTCGGTGGTGACAAAGGTAGTTATTTTACCATCGGTCTCACAGGAGGAGCGTTTGGCCTCAACTTGCGCATCCACTCGTTTAACAACAGCAACCCGAACTTCAATCTGAACAGCAACCTTATTCCGGAAGAATCTCAGGAAACATGGAAGAAAGTGCAACTGACAGACCCCATCAGCGTGATGACAATTTTTGCCGACGGATATTATATGTTCAATGGCAAGAAGTTCTCCTATGCAGCAGCCTACGACCAGTCGTTGATACAGAAGCGTTCGGCTGGTTCGTTGATGGTCGGACTTATGTACACCCATACGCATATCGATTATGCCTCAGACTCTAATGGCGACCTGGTATATATGATGAAAGGATTGGGGCAGATAAAGCTATGGCAAGGCAGTGCAGGTGTGGGCTATGCATACAACTGGGTGCCGACCCGCAGGATTCTTATCAACGTCATGGCAATGCCAATGCTTACCTTTATCAACAGACTCAAGGCCTATGCCTACGCGACTAATGTTGAGGAACTGATGCAAGACCCCACCTTCTGGGATCCGACTATTTCCGACGAAGACTGGGATGAGTGGTTCTATGGGAATTTGAATATAACCCCCACGGGTAACAAGATGTATAACAGTGGGCTTAGCTTAGGTTTCGATGCCCGTGTGTCGCTTACTTACAGCTTTGGACGCTGTTTCTTCACCGCTTACGGACAATTCAACAATATCCGTTATCATCACAATAACACTGACGGATATCTGAACGACTGGTTCATCAACACCTCTTTTGGCGTACGACTATAACCAATCTCCCATGAAACGTTTCTTTTTGATCTTGGCATTTCTCCAATGCTGTTCAAGTTGAAAAAATTTTCAACGACATGACTGATAATAATACGGTGCATTCCACCGGGCAAAAACTAAGTTGGCATCATCCAGAGATACCACTGGAATAATGTCATTTTTGGCGACCCTTTGGCTACCCGGAGTATACTGAAAAAAGAAAATCCCTTGATAATCAAACAATTGTCAAGGGATTTTAAGATACAATTTGTACCCAGGGCCAATACCACCCACCACTTTTCCGTGAATCTATAAGAAACCAAAAACAACCTAAACGCCTGATTTTCACTACCTTACACCTCCGTCATTTTTCCTTCGTTTCCCTCCGTTTCCTATAGTAATGTCGTCTGTGGCTACACTGTGGCTACATGAATTACGCCCTTTTTACTAAACCCCTAACAAATCCTAATACCTTTATTTTACTATATGTTACGAATTTTATCCCTATTCCAATGAACCTTAAAATTTTTGCAAAAATACTAAGATTTTTTAATATTGTTGCACTTTGTATCATTTTTTTTATTATCTTTGCACTATCAAACTTTAACATCGAGTCATTATGTCTGCTAAGAAATCTGTCCGTAGCGATCATACCTATATGATCTCCACCGACCCCGTCGAGAACCCCAAGCTGGGCGCCTATATCACGTCCAACGGCAAGGAATCTATCTTTCTCGATTACTACTTCGGATTCACTAAAGTCATCAGCCCTAAAACCGGCAAAGAAACCAAACGCAAGGAACGCCGCCGCGAATATCTGTCACTTTATCTCTGGACAGCCCCTCGCACACCCGAAGAGCGTCTTCACAACAAAAAGACCCTCGACCTTGCCAAGAAAGTCCGCTACGAACGCAGCCAAGAAATGCTCGAAAACGCCGAAGGCTATCGCATCAAAAAGGAAAAGAAGGTCGTCAACTTCTTGAAATACTTCCAAGAGTATATCGATAAATATACCAAGAAAGACATCAGAATGCTCGATATGGCGCTCAACCGCTTCAAGGATTTCCTCGCCCAGAGCCCTGTCTATAAGCGTTATTCCCGAGTCATCCGCCCCGAGCAGCTCGATAAAGACATGATGATTGCGTTCACCGAATATCTTCAGCAGCACTCCAAAGGCGAAGGAGCTAAGTCCTGCTTCCAGCGTTTCAAAAAGGTCATCAACTACGCTGTCGAACATGAGGACATGAAGAAGAATCCTTGCGTCGGCATCACCATCAAGGTCGATGATCAGATTCTCCGTAAAGACGTGCTCTCTCAAGAGGAGATGGAGCAGCTCATCGCCTATCACGACCCAAAGCAGAATTCCGAAGTCCGTCGCGCCTTCATCCTCTGCCTCTATTGTGGCCTCCGCTTCTGCGATGTCAAGGATCTTACCTATAAGAACGTCGATTTCTCCAACCATCTGCTTAAGTTCGAGCAGAACAAAACCAAGGGTCACTCGGCCAACTCCGGCGTGGTCATCCCTCTTCCTGACGAAATCATCGGCCTCATCGGTAAGCCTGACAAAGATGAAGATCTCAACACCCCAATCTTCAAGCTGCCGTCTTATAACATGTGCCTCAAGTCGGTCGACCGTTGGGTCAAAGCCGCTGGCATCAAAAAGCATATCTCCTGGCACTGCGCCCGCCATTCCTTTGCGGTCAATATCCTTAATAACGGTGCCAACATCAAAACTGTCGCCAGCCTCCTCGGTCACAGCGGCCTCAAGCACACCGAGAAATACACTCGTGCCGTCGATAGCCTCAAGACTGAAGCCGTCATGAGTCTGCCAAAACTTAATCTTAACAACGTTTAAATCCTTGTGCCATGAGACGTGATTATGAGAAAATCTTTCGCCAACAAGTTGTTGTAGAATTCGACGATTTCCAAGCTTTCGAAAACGATATCATCCTCGACCGCCCCGACCATCACATCGAAGACCTGGTTCGTGCCATCGTCAACGATGCCATCACCGACGAAGGCCTGTCTCTAGGCTGGAGTGTCAGAGATTCCATCGACCATCTCCAGACTTTCACCGATGAGGATATCCATAAGTTCTGCACCGAGTTCCGTGAATATGAGTTCTGGGCTCTCTATGCTCCTATCTTTGTCGATGCCGATGAAGACAACTACATGACAAAGCTTTATTGCAAAGCCGCAGCCAACTCTCTTCTTGCAATCTTCGATTACTATCACTCCGTAGCCTACCCTCGTTATTGGTTCGCAACCCACAAGGCTTCAGCTCCCGAAGTCGCTCCCGCGCCGGCTCAGCTCCCCAAGCCTTCCATCTCTATCGACAACTTCATCATCACCGATCATCGCGAGGCTTTCAAAGCCGCCATGTCCAAGCTTCTATCCGGCACCAAAGGCAAGCAGGCTGCCATATATGTCTATATGGCCGTCCAAAGAGGATATCTCAAAAAGACTCCGGCTCCGCTCCTTCAGTCCACCTTCAAGTTCGATGGCACCATTTCGGCTTTCAACAACGCCTTCAGCAAGATTTCAGGCTCTCCCAAGCAGTATCGCACCGACCTCGACGATGCCTTCGCAGCCTTCTCGCAAGTCTTCGATGAGTTCCATTAAACTACTTTTCTTCCCTTTCTAATAAAATCTGTTTGTTATAGTTTGTTTTTGTTTGTCAACAAACGCCGACAAATTCTAACAAATTGGTTCGCAATAATTTTGTCTCGCAAACCATAAAATTATTGCGTATGACAACAGATGAAATGAAAGGCCTCGCCGACCTTATTTCGGCCAACATCATCAATTGTAAAAAAGAAGTCCTCACCAGCGAGGAAGCTGCCCGCTACATGGGCATCTCAAAGTCCTACCTCTACAAGCTGACCATGCGCCAGCAGATTCCTTTCTACAAGCCCATGGGCAAGATGTGTTATTTCAAACGCGACGAACTCGAACAGTGGCTGCTCCAGAATCGTTACGAAACTGCCGAAGAGCTCGAAGAGCGTGCCGACGAGTATCTCTCTCAAAGTAAGAAAGGAGCCTAGCATGGACGTCGTCAGCAAAAAAACTGTCGCCCAAACTCCACTCGAAGATTGGATCGACAACTATGATGTCATGGCGATGCTGCGTGTCAGCTTCCGCACCCTCCAAACGCTCCGCTCTGCCGGACTGATTCCCTACTCTCGTTTTGGCCGCAAAGTTTATTATCGCAAGGCGGATATCCAAAAGCTTCTCGCCGATAATTACAAAATGAACACAATTCGCTTCGATTATGGAAAGGTCATCAACAAATAACCTGGCACGATTCTCTTTCTTTAGTCGTCCAATCACCAACACACGGCCTGCCTCCAACTTCTCTCTGGCCGATGCCTACAGCTACATCACTGGCGCCTACGCCAAGCGAACCACCGCCATGCTTCGTCAAATCAACGATGTCAAGCAGGCACGCCTATTCAAAGCCGCCAACTTCGACTACTGCACCTTTTCAGGCACCTTCCGCTATCGCAACGACAAGGCGCTCATCGAGCATTCCGGCTTCCTCTGCCTCGATTTCGATCATCTTCCCAATTGGGATGAAGTCCGTTCCAATCTTCTTTCTGATGGTTTCTTCGAAACGCAGCTGTTGTTTCGCTCTCCTTCCGGCGATGGCCTCAAGTGGATAATAAAAATCGACATCACCTCCACCAGTCACGCCGACTATTTCCGTGCCGTTGCCAACTACCTCAAGCAAACCTACAACGTCTCTGTCGACCAATCCGGCAAAGATGTTTCTAGAGCCTGCTTCCTCCCTTATGATCCCGATTGTTACATCAATCCTAAAAACCTCTAACCATGAAAAAAGATTTTGATCCTTCAGAATGGCTAAACAAAAAAGGAGGCTCGCAAGAGCCTCCTGTCTTACCCTCTCCCGAGTCCTCCCAGTGCTCCGAGTTCTCCGACCTTGAGCATGAAATCGAGCAGCTGGTCTCAGCTGTCGAGTCAGCCTCAACTGATATCGCCCCCGATTACGCCTCTTGGAGAGACTTAGGTTTCGCTTTAGCGGATGCTTTAGGTGAAAGTGGCAGGTCTTATTTTCACCGTCTCAGTAGATTTTACACTGGCTACGATAAGTGTGAAGCCGACAAGCAGTTCACTGCTTGTCTGCGTTCTCATGGCTCTGGCATCACAATAAATACTTTATTTCACTTGGCAAAGCAAAGTGGAATAAAACTCGTTCGTAATTCCGTTAAACCGTATAACGTTAAAAATATCAATTCTCCAAATTCCTCCCCGGAGGAATTGGAGGAATCGTCGGAATTGGAGGAATTGGAGGAATCTCCCATGCCCACTTTCTCTCAAGATATCTATGGCCTCCTCCCCGACTTCCTCACCCAAATCATCAACAAAGCCAAATCATTTGAAGATGCCGACCTACTCCTATTAGGCTCTCTAACAGCCATCTCCGCCTGCCTCCCCAACATCTCTGGCATCTACGCTGAGCGTGAGGTCTTCCCCAACCTCTTCACCTTCATCGCAGCTCCAGCCTCCGCCGGCAAAGGCCGACTCACGGCTTGTCGCCACCTAGTCACACCAATCCACAACAGCCTCAAAAAACAGTACGCTGCCGAAATGGACGAGTACCACCAGCTTCAAAATGAATACGTCCTCGACAAAAAGAATCGCGAACCACCCGTTGAGCCGCCTATCCGCACGCTTCTCATCCCAGCCAACAGCAGCTCCACTTCGGTCTATCAGGTTCTCAACGACAACAACGGCGTCGGCCTCATCCTAGAAACCGAAGGCGAAACCCTCGCCAATTCGTTTAAATCTGATTATGGCAACTTCTCCGACGGCTTCCGCAAAGCCTTCCATCATGAGATGATATCTTACACTCGTCGTAAGGATCGCGAGTTCGTCGAGCTCACTCGCCCTCGCCTGTCGGCTCTTCTCACCGGCACTCCGCGCCAGGTGCTCACCCTCATTCCTGATGCCGAAAACGGCCTCTTCAGCCGTTTCATCTTCTATAACATGAATCTCAGATTGGAATGGCGCGATGTATTCTCACAGTCCACCGACACTCTCGACGACTATTTCATTCGTCTCGGTTTTCAGTTCTTTGAGTTCTATCAAAAGCTTCAGCAAGCTGAGTCTATTCGCTTCTCTCTTTCCTCCAGCCAGCAAGCCGAGTTCAACCAGTTCTTTGGCGATATCCAGCTCGAATATGCCAATCTCTTTGGTGCCGATATCGTCGCCTCTGTCCGTCGTCTCGGTCTCATCACATTCCGCCTCGCCATGATTCTTACTGTGCTCCGCTTCATGGATGGCAAGGCCATCACTCCCGAAGTCGTTTGCAACGATGTCGATTTCCAGTCCGTCCTCGCCATGGCTCGTGTCCTCATCCAGCACTCAGCCCACATCTTCGCCAAGCTCCCTGTCACCCAGCCCGACACCTCCAAATCCAACACCACTGTCCTATGCCAAAAGTTCTTCGATCTCCTTCCGTCCGAGTTCAACCGCTCCACCTATCTCTCAACCGCCGAGCGCCTTCATATATCTCCAAAAACAGCCGAAAAATACCTTCGCAAACTATGCAATTCTGGCCAACTCCAACACGTCACCTATGGTCAATATAGTAAAACATAAATTCCTACGCATAATCGTAGGAATTATTTTTTTCTCTTTTTTCTTTTCCCATACTTTATTATTTATTACCTTTGCATCGTTAAAAATTGAGTTGCAAAAATGTCACTTGACAATATATCTACCGGATTATTATTATATTTCATACTCTACGGCGCATCAGCAATGACCGCGCTCATCGCCTGTATTTACTTGCTGTTCCGCAAAAGCAACGCCATCTCGCCAGATGTCACACCGCCCATGTCGCTCCGCCGTTGGGCCGCGGCATTCTTGGGCGTAACATTTTTGGGGCATATCTATTGGCTCCTTCTCTACATTTATTCCGGCGGCACCAACTCCATAGGCTGCATGATAGCATCCTATCTCGACTGTCTGACGCTGTTCACCACCATCCCCGGCACCCTGTTTGCCATGCTTCAAGACCGCAAACGGCACGTCTGGCCTGTCGTCATAGCTACAATACCGTTCGCAGTGCTTGAGATACTCCATTGTGTCAATCCCCATGGTTATTTCCAAACCTTCGCATTAGCATACATCATGTTGGTTTACGTCATATTTACCATATACATGGTGTTTGCCGTAAAACAATACGGCAGATGGCTGCGCGACAACTATGCCGACTTGGAGAACAAGGAGGTACGGCTGAGCCATGCGCTGATAACCGTCATCCTGCTGTTAATCATGATCTATGGATTCGATGGCGGCGATCTTACCATAGGCTTTATCGTGCAATTCTTATCGATAGTTCTTTACTGCTTCTTGCTGTGGCGTGTTGAGACGCTGCCGCAGCTTGAAAACGTTACAGTCGAAGATCAATCTGAACAACCGGAGGAGCAGCCCGAGGAGCCGTTCGAGCAGTTGCTCAACGAACGTTGTGTCGCAACTCATCTTTACCTGCAGCACGACCTCACCCTTCTATTGCTCGCCCAGATTCTCGGCACCAACCGTTCCTATCTCAGCCAATATTTCTCACGTCAGGGTATCACCTACAATGCCTATATCAACAATCTGCGCATCGATCACTTCATGAAGCTCTATCGTGAGGCGCTCTCTGCCGGAAAGACCATCATCGTGCAGCAGCTTGCCAGCGAAAGCGGCTTCCGCAGCTACAGTACCTTTAGTCTCGCTTTCAAGCAGCGCATGGGGCAATCTGTAACCACCTGGATGCAGGATATGTAGTTTCAAAATTTACAATTTCGAGTTTCAAAATTTACAAAATTTGCAGCTCGAGTTTCAAAATTTACAATTTCACTTTCAAAATTTACAAAATTTGCTATCCGAGGCTTCAATCCCTTTTTTGTTTGAATTAGTTTGATTAATTTTGCACCTCTTTTTATTAAAAAAATCAAACTATTAACATAAATGAAGAAAACTTTACTATTTTTCGCTCTGCTGTGCGCGTTTGCACAGGGAGCATGGGCGCAAGCCAATTGGGATGCGGTCTATGCAATGACGAGCACCAACTCAGGCGACTGGACAGCCCTAACAGGCTCCACTACGGGGCGGACGCTCGGCAGCGAGGGTAACACCACGTATTATTACGCCAACAGCAACCTCTCGTTCACCAACAGCACGGCTGGCGGTAGCGGCCTGACCATATTGGGCACGGTGTATATCTACGTGCCTGAAGGCGTAACCATTACCTGCACGGGAGCCAACGCAAACGCTCCTACTGGCGCAGGAGCCGGTATCGAGCTGGCCTCAGGCAACACCCTCTATCTCCTCGGCGGCGGTACAATCAATGCCACGGGCGGTAATGCAGCCAATGGCGGCACTGGCGGCAATGGCACTAACGCAGATTTCTCATATGATAGTTGGGTCAAAGTTGGCGGCGGCGGCAACGGTGGCAATGGCGGCGGCGGTGCCGGTGCCGGCATCGGCACACGCGGCGGCAACGGCGGTACAGGCGGCAATGGCGCTGCAGAAAGGACATACACCGACTGGTCAGAACACAATGGTATAGATGGAAGTAATGGTAATGGCGGTGGTACAGCTGGTGCCATGGGCAATCTATATGTGGTCACGTCCTTCGTACATCTGACTGCCACGGGCGGTGCAGCAGGCACCAGCGGTGGTAGTGGCGGTAGCGTAGGTGCCAGTACTATAGATGACGACTTGAGTAACAACTATTCGATGGCCGGCGGCGGTGGTGGTGGTGGCGGCGGCTTCGGCGGCGCAGCCAGCAACATCGGCACCGGTGGCCCCGGTGGTGGCGGCGGTGGCGGCGGCTCCGCTGGTAGCCAGGATAAAGCGAGCTCTGGTTATGACCGCGTAGGCTGCAAAGGCGGCTCTGCCGGTCAGAATGTTGATGGCAGTTGGGCTGGCAGTGGTAGCAGCTATACCATGACAGGTCCTCAATCTTTCTATCAGCCTCATTCCGGTAGTTGGGTTAATTTCAGCGAAAACAGTAGTAATAATACATCTCCAGGTAATGGCGGCTCGGGCGGCGGCAAAGGCAATGCCAGCACTGCTGGCTCAGCGAACAACATCCTCGCTACCGACGGGAGCGGTTCCTACCTCATTGGCAGCACCACCGACTGGAACACATTCGCATCTAACGTCAACAGCGACACCGAGAGGTACAGCGGCAAAACCGTGAAGCTGATAGCCGACATTAGCGTGACGACGATGGTGGGCAGCTACAACACTCGTGCGTTCGAGGGCACCTTCGACGGTCAGGGTCACACGCTGACCTTCACGAAGGGAACGTCAGAGAGTGCCTTCGGCGAACAGTATTGCGCCCCATTCCGCTACGTGCAGAACGCCACCATCCAGAACCTGAAAGCGGCAGGCGACATCTATACCTCACAGCAGAAAGCTTCCGGACTTGTTTCTTGCGGCAATGGCACGATGACCATCACTGGCTGCGTAGTAGGCACCAATATCTATAGCACCTTCAACGGCGACGGCCTCCATGGCGGTTTCATAGCCTCGCCTGATTGGTACGCCACGATAAAAATCAGGGGCTGTGTATATACCGGCCACGTGCTGACCAATGGCTTCACCGCAACAGTCGGTGGTTTCTTTGGCTGGGAAGGCCTTCTTACTAACTTGAGCATCAGCAATTCGCTCTACGCCCCTATCGGTAGCATCCCCGAAGGATGGACGACCCCCACCAAGAGCTATACCTTCGTGCGCGATGACTGCACCCCCAACAACTGCTACTACACCCAGCCCCTCGGCACGGCACAGGGCACGCAGGCCGTTGTCTCATCCCCCTTCAACCTCGGCAGCCTTATGCAGGACTACGGCATGTTGAAGGCTTACGAGCATGGCATCATCTACAACGGCACCTGCTATGTGGATGCTAACATGGCGTCTGCCGAAACTGGCACGGAGGACGACCCCTACACCATCAGCAGCACGGACGATTGGAACGGCTTTGCCAATGCCGTCACTGGAGGCTACACCTTCAGTGGCCAATTCGTGAAGCTGAATGCCGATATCGAGGTATCGACAATGGCTGGCGCCGACGATGCCAACTCGTTCCAAGGTACCTTCGTTGGCGACGGCCACACGATGACCTTTACAAAAGGCACGTCCGAGAGCCCTTTCAACGAGACATATTGTGCACCGTTCCGCCACGTCAAGAATGCTACAATCAAGAACATGCATGTGGACGGTACTATATACACCAGCGTACAGAAAGCCGCAGGTTTTGTGGGCGAGTCGCACGGTGCGCTGAACATCACCAACTGCCACAGTTCAATCAACATCAACAGCAGCAAGAGCGGCGACGGCACCCACGGTGGATTCGTCGCTACACTGAGTGGAGCCAACAACACCATCCTGATCGACGGCTGCGTGTTCGACGGCTCTTTTGTTACTACTGCAAACACCACCAATTGTGGCGGCTTCATCGGCTGGGGCGTATATAACAAGCCCGTCGTCAGGAACTCGCTGATGAAGCCCAGCAGCGTGCCCGCAAGCATGCTCATCAACACCTTCGCCCGCTGGTATACTGGCGATGGAGGCATTTACGAGCCGACCATCACCAACTGCTACTATGTAGCTGTAGACAACCTGCCAACCGACCAAGGCAAGCAGACCCACACCATTAGTGCGGGCGAATACGTGACCATCAGCGGCCTTGGCGCTGCCACGACTACCTACGACGTCAGTGGCATCACAAGCTATGCCAAAGGCATTAAGTACAACAGCGTATATTATGCCGGCAACGGCGAGAACGTCAGCCTCACACTGAGCCACGGCGACAAGGATGGCTACATCTTAAGAAACTACACCGCCTCGGCCGGCACACTGAACGGCTCCACACTGACCATGCCCGATACCGACGTGACCATCAACGCAGAGTGGATGGAGTTTTTACTCACAGGCACTGGAACTTCCGAAGACCCTTACATCATCGGCAACGCTGAACAATGGAACAACTTCGCCGATGCCGTCAGCATTGGTTATACCTTCAGCGGACAGTATGTGAAACTGAACGATGACATCAGCGTCGAGACGATGGTGGGAACGGGTGAAAGCAACTCTTTCCAGGGCACTTTCCTCGGCAACGGCAAGACGCTGACTTTCAACAAAACCATTTCGCAGAACTATTACTATAGCGCCCCGTTCCGCTACGTCAATGGTGCCACCATCCAAGACCTCAAGGTGAAGGGCGACGTCTATACCTACGGATATTACACTGGCGGACTTGTTGCTCGCAGTTATGGCGCAACGACTATCAGCAACTGCCACATCAGCGCCGTTATCCACAATCGGAACTTAGCTGCAGATTACGGTGACTACTTCCTCGGTGGTGTCGTAGCATTACATCAGTCTGGCGCATTGACTATCACGGGCTGCGTCTATTCAGGTTGTCTGCTTACAAAAGATACCGATTTGACGAGCGGTGGCTTTGTGTCAGAAAGTTTTGGAACGAGCATTACCATTACTAATTCGATCTTCGCTCCCAACTTTAACATACCATTGATTAGCGGCGAGAGTGTCAGTAATGTCAATACCTTCGTCCGCTGGAGCCAACAGGGTGTCAGTGTCAATGTTACCAACTGCTACTACACCTACTCCTCTGGTGGCGGCACTAGGGTCTATGCCATCATTCCAGGAGATTTTGTAACCGTGGCCAACGCTGGTGATGTCAGCAATGCTTATGACGTAAGCGAACTTACCTTCTATACGACGGGCATCCAGTGTGGCGACGCGCTCTATGCTGTCAATGGTCAGAACGTCAGCTTGACGCTCGGTAGCCAACCTAACTGTCAGGTCACCGCCTTTACAGCCAGCGCAGGTACATTGTCGGGTAGTGGTAACCCCTATACGCTCACCATGCCAGAACAAAACGTGACTATCGGAGCCACCAATGTGACAGTAGACAACCTCCAGGGCGAGGGTACCTCCGAAAATCCTTATACCATCAACAATGCTGATGACTGGCGCATCTTCTGTTTAAATGTAGATAACAATAACACCTATAGCGGCGAGTACGTAAAGCTGATGGCCGACATCAGCGTTTCAAAGATGGCAGGCACGAGTGGAAGCAACTCTTTCCAGGGCACCTTCCTCGGCAACAACAAGACGCTGACCTTTACGAAAGGCTCTATAGAGAACATATTTAGCGAAGAACAATGCGCCCCGTTCCGCCATGTTAATGGTGCCACCATCCAGGACCTCAAGGTGACGGGTGCTATCTATACCTCCAAAAAACACGCAGGTGGTCTCATTGCCCACTGTTATAACACAACGTACATCACTAACTGCCACGTCAGTACCATCATCTATAACGATTGTGGAGATAATAATGGCAGAGTCCGGCATGGTGGCATCGTAGGCCTGTTGAATGATGATTCGAATGCTAAGTTGTACATTCAGGGATGTAGCTACACTGGTCGTCTGTTGACCGACAGAAACATCGAATGGTGCGGAGGCTTTGTAAGTGGCTTAAACTTCTACTCACATGCCTACATCACCAATTCTCTCTACGCTCCTGGCAGCATACCATCGGGCTGGTCAACCAGCATCACTAACTCCCGTACTTTCAATTGTGGTGAGGGCAACGTCACTAACTGCTATTACACAGAGACGATGGGCTTGATCCAGGGCACGCTAGCACTATCCACAGCCACCGACCCTGGTACCCTCGGCAGTGTGGTGCAAGAATATGGCATGATGACAGTCTACGATAACGGCATCCTCTACGACGGCACGTACTATGTCGCTCCCGCCCCCCTCAGCGGCACTGGCGAGGAGGCAACTCCATACCTCATCAGAAATGAATTCGAATGGAACTGCTTCGCCACCTTCGTCAACAGCGGCACCAACTACAGCGGCCAGTTCATCAGACTGGATGCAGACATCAACGTTTCCCAAACGGTTGGATTACGCGATGACAAGCCTTTCAGCGGCACCTTCCTCGGCAATGATCACACCATCACGGCAAGCATCAACAGCACGACGACCGGCGAGGGTGCCAATGAGCAAGGTGTGGCTCCGTTCCACTAT
>R20__coassemble_82_pt1 | contig 72694 bp, 59 predicted proteins | sample R20__metabat2_high_PE_049 | metagenome-assembled genome bin R20 | reverse complement strand
CCTTTGGATGAACTAAACACTATTAAGAAATTGTATAATCAGCAATTGGATGATTTTGATAATAAAATTCTTCCAATAATGGCAAATATCATTATATGGAAGAAAAATAATACAAAACCAGCAAATTATAGTCAATTGAAAATAAAGCAATTGTTCAATGTAAAAAATGGTATATTAACCCAAATTGGTACAAAAGACGATATAATAAAAAAACTATATAAAGATAGTCAAGTTGACTATTCTATTTATAATAAATCCGAAATGGAGAATATAATAAATGAAATACAAAATAAATCTCTGTCTCATAAGATTGTGAGAGGCAAGTACGTGGCGGTTTTCTTTATTATGTTTTGTAATTCCGTATTTAAGGATTATTCAAATATAGGCATTTCTTCTCCAACTAATATTGGAAGAGAGTTGAGAGATGGAGATATTATTGAGACAATTGCACCAAGAGCACGAGTGCCTCAATCATTAAAATTGTTTATAAATAGGACCATAGTGCAGTACTTTAGTAATAATGCAGCATAATCTATCTATATAAATCTTATATGATGATATTAAAAATACAATAACCAAATTAGAGAATTTGATTGTTTTTGCATTCTTGAATAACGAAACGGATATCTCTTAAAAATCATTTAATGACTCGAAGAAAAGATACATATAACGGCTACAAACCACCATTCACACTGTCGGCAAAAGCAGTGGGGATGATTGCGGACATCTCTGCACAGATGGAGAGGTTCGCCATTCGAATGGAATGTAGTCATAAAGGTGAATCTATAAATGTATATTCTTGTGATACTGTAAATTGAATATTAAATAAAAAAAGATATGCCCCCACTCCACGAATCCGATATAGAGCAAATGCTCATAGAACTGCTGAAAGCTAAAGGCTATCAATACCTTTATGGTCCCGACATCGCACCTGATGGCGACAATCCGATGCGTCTCAGTTTTGAGGATGTTGTGTTGTTTGATAAATTGGAAAAGGCAGTAAAAAGACTTAATCCGTCGTTGCCGTGGCTGGTGCAGGATGAGGTGGTGAAGACGGCGATGCGCATCAGTTCGCCGGATATTTTGGCAAACAACGAGACGTTTCATCGTATGCTTACCGAGGGTATTCCGGTTGTAATTACCAAAGACGGCGTGGAGCGTGGCGAGAGGGCTTGGCTTATCGACTTCAACGACCCGTGGAACAACGAGTTTACGGTGGTTAACCAGTTCACAATAATTGAAAATGGCCATAATCGTCGTCCGGATGTGGTTTTGTTTGTGAACGGCTTGCCTTTGGTGGTGTTTGAGTTGAAAAACGCCGCCGATGAAAACGCCACTTTGCAAAGCGCTTTCCGTCAGATAGAGACATATAAACAGCAGATACCTTCGATATTTACATACAATGCATTGCTTGTAATATCAGATGGTTTGGAGGCGCGTGCAGGCTCACTTTCGGCCGGATACAGCCGTTTCACAGCATGGAAAAGCGACGATGGAGAGAACATCGCCTCGCATCTTGTGAGTGAATTGGAAGTTCTTGTCAATGGGATGTTGCGTAAGGATACCTTGCTCGACCTTGTCAATTCATTTACTGTTTTTGAGAAACAGAAACATGAAGATCTCAAAACCGGACTCACCACAATAAAAACGGTGAAAAAGATAGCCGCTTACCATCAATATTATGCAGTCAACAAGGCTGTTGAATCGACTTTGAGGGCAACAGGCATCAATGGTTGCTGGATGGTACACGAATCGCCGGCTAATTATGGTTTGAAAACTGTTTCGGAACAGCTTAAAGGCGACCATCGCGCAGGTGTGGTGTGGCATACTCAAGGTAGCGGCAAGTCGCTAACCATGGTTTTCTATACCGGAAAAATAGTTCAGAGGCTTTATAATCCTACAATCGTTATCATTACAGACAGAAACGACCTTGACAATCAATTATTTGAAACTTTTGTCGGGTCGAAGCAGCTGTTGAGGCAGACACCTGTTCAGGCGGAGAGTCGCGAGCATTTGAGGAGTTTGCTTAAAGTGCAGTCGGGAGGTGTGATTTTCACAACGATTCAGAAGTTCCAACCCGAGGAAGGCAACACTTTCGAGACGTTGACCGAACGTAGTAATGTTATCGTTATTGCTGACGAGGCGCACCGCACCCAATATGGTTTCAAAGCCAAGACTGTTGATGTGAAGAATGAAGCCGATGAGGTTATCGGTTCTGAGATAAAATACGGCTTTGCCAAATATCTGCGTGACGCTTTGCCCAATGCCACATATCTCGGTTTTACCGGCACTCCGATTGAATTGACGGATAAAAACACTCCGGCAGTTTTTGGAAATTATATCGATGTTTACGATATTGCGCAAGCTGTTGAAGACGGTGCCACGGTGCGTATCTTCTATGAAAGCCGTCTCGCTAAGGTCGAATTAAGCGAAGAAGGTCGTCAGTTGGTGCAAGACCTTGATAAAGAACTGGAAACCGACAACATGAACGATGTCCAAAAAGCCAAGGCGAAATGGACACAACTTGAGGCTCTTATCGGCAGTCCTAACAGATTGAAAAAAATAGCGAAAGACATTGTCAGTCATTTTGAGGAACGCCAGAAGGTGTTTGAAGGAAAGGCGATGATTGTGGCTATGAGCCGTCGTATTGCCGCCGATTTGTATGAAGAAATCGTCAAATTGCGTCCCGAATGGCATTCCGATGATCTTTCAAAAGGTGCTATAAAGGTGGTTATGACATCGTCGGCATCGGATGGGGCAAAAATAGCAAAACATCACACTACCAAAGAACAACGTCGTGCTTTGGCTGACAGGATGAAAGACCCGAACGATGAGCTGAAACTTGTTATTGTTCGTGACATGTGGCTGACAGGTTTCGATGTTCCTTGCCTGCACACTTTGTACATCGACAAGCCGATGCAGGGTCATAACCTGATGCAGGCAATCGCACGTGTGAACCGTGTCTATAAAGACAAACCAGGCGGCTTAGTCGTTGATTATCTTGGAATTGCGGCAGATTTAAAGAAAGCTTTGTCGTTCTATTCCGATTCTGGAGGTAGGGGCGAACCGACCCAACAGCAGGAACAGGCCGTGGCTTTGATGCAGGAGAAACTGGAGATTGTACAGCAGATGTTCTTTGGTTTCGACTATAAACAATATTTCACTGCGGACACTTCCGGGAAACTCTCTTGGATTTTAAAAGCAGAGGATTTCATCTTAGGTTTGAATGATGGCAAGAAACGTTTTGTTAATGAGGTGACAGCTTTGGGTAAAGCGTTTGCGTTGGCGATTCCGCAGGATGCCGCTATGGATGTGAAAGACGAAGTGGCATTTTTCCAAGCTGTGAAAGCACGTCTCTGTAAGTTCGACCAGACAGGTTCTGGTCATACTGATGAAGAAATAGAGACTACTATTCGTCAAGTTATTGACAAGGCTTTGGTTTCTGAAAAAGTTATTGATTTATTCGATGCTGCAGGCATTAAAAAGCCGGATATCTCCATTCTTTCAGAGGAATTTTTGATGGAGCTTAAAGATATGGAACACAAAAACATAGCTTTGGAAGTTCTCAAGAAATTATTGGAAGATGAGATAAAAGTCAGGGCTAAATTCAATGTGGTTGAAGGAAGGACATTGATGGAGATGTTGGACGGGACCATCACTCGTTATCACAACAAAATCATCACCGCAGCGGAAGTCATTGATGAACTTATCAAATTGAGCAAAACTATCGTTGAAAAGGATAAAGATGCCGAAAATATAGGGTTGACAACATACGAGTATGCGTTTTATTCAGCTGTTGCCGACAACGAAAGTGCTAAAGAACTGATGGGTAAGGATAAGCTTCGTGAATTGGCTGTTGTTTTAACTGAAACTATCCGTAAAAACTCTACTATCGACTGGACAATTAAAGAAAATGTCCGGGCAAAAATGAAAGTGGCGGTGAAAAGGCTTCTGCGCAAATACGGTTATCCGCCAGATATGCAGCAGCTTGCCACTGAAACGGTGCTGAAACAAGCCGAACGTATTGCTGAGGAAATTATAAATGAAGAAAACAACAAATAATATGTCAAAAAATATCTATCTCGCCGGTGGCTGCTTCTGGGGCACCGAGCATTATTTCAAGATGATAAAAGGGGTGGTCGAAACAAAAGTCGGCTATGCAAACAGCATCAAGGAAAACCCGACATATAAAGAGGTTTGCAGCGGCGAAACGAAGGCCGCCGAGACCGTCATGGTGGAGTATGACCCGAGCAAAATCAGCCTCGAGTTCCTGCTCGACATGTATTTCCATGCCATCGACCCTACGAGCGTCAACCAGCAAGGTCATGACGTCGGGTTGCAATACAGAACAGGAATTTATTACACCGATATCGCTGATTTAGAAACGATTAACAAGGTTATGGCCGAACAGCAAGCCAAAATCGAAGGCAAAATCGCCGTCGAAGTGATGCCGTTGCAGAATTTCTACACAGCAGAGGATTACCATCAGGATTATCTCGAGAAGAACCCTGACGGTTATTGCCATTTGCCGCTTGAGTTGTTTGAATTTGCTAAAAAAGCTACTTCATTTTAAACTCCAACATTCCACCATCCCAAATCTGCTGGTTGGTGATTTTATAGTCTGTTACCGGCTTGCCGTTGAGTTTCACGCTCTTCACGTGAATCTTTTCTGGCGTCTTGTTAGGTGCTGAAATCACGAAATCGTTACCGTTTTCGAGATGTAAAGTCGCTTTTGTGAACAAAGGCGTGCCTATGACATATTCCGCTGAGCCGGCGTGGAACGGATAAAATCCGAGGCTTGAGAAGATATACCAGGCCGACATCTGGCCGCAGTCGTCGTTGCCGGCGTAGCCGCATGGAGTGGCACGGTAGAACTCTGAGCGCACCTGCTCAACCAGTTCCTGCGTTCTCTCAGGTTTTCCTGCGAAATTATACAGATAAACGGTGTGATGACTCGGCTCGTTGCCGTGCGCATACTGCCCGATGAAGCCGCTGGCGTTGCCGTCGACATTACCGGAAGTGGCGGTCAGACTGAAGTTCTCGTCGAGTTTATTGAGGAATGCCTTTTTGCTTCCGAACAGGTTAATGAGACCCTGCGGATCCTGTGGCACGAACCACATATATTGCCAGGCGTTGCCTTCAACGAAACAAGGCTGCTCGTATGATAATGGGTCGAAGCCCTCGAGCCAGTTGCCGTTCTCGTCTTTCGGACGGAAGAAACCGGTTTCTGGGTCGAAGAGGTTTTTGTAGAACATGCTGCGGCGGTAAAAACGCTCGTAATCGTCTGTTTTGCCAAGTTTCTTTGCCACCAAAGCCACGCAAGCATCGTCGAAAGCCTGCTCCATGGTGATGCTGACGCTTTCATCTTGCAAAGTCTGCGGCAAATATCCATATTGTTCCCAAGTCTCGAAAGGCGAGTTGTAATGGCTTCTTGTGCTGCTTTCAACCATCGCCTGATATGCTTCTTCCACATCGATTCCAGGAATCTCTGCCATAATTGCGTCAGCCAAAACAGGGATGGCGTGGTTGCCTATCATGCAGTAGTTGTCTTGTCCCCAGAGGTCCCAAATCGGGAGGTAGCCGTAGGTTTGGTGATGAAGAACCATGTCGCGCACGAACTGTGCGGCGATATCAGGTGCAATCAAAGTGTAGAGCGGATGCGCGGCGCGGAAAGTGTCCCACAAGCTGAAGGTGCTGTGATAGGTCTGTCCCTCGGGCATCTGCTTGATTTCAAAGTTGGTGTCCATGTAACGGCCGTCGACGTCGCTCATGGTGTTTGGCTGCATCAAAACGTGGTAAAGACCAGTGTAGAATATGGTTTTCTGCTCGTCGGTGCCTTCAACGTCGATGCGGCTGAGTTCTTTTTGCCAGACGTCGTGGGCATTTTGAACGTATTCGTCGAAACTCCAGCTTTGGGCCTCCGCTAACATGTTTTTACGTGCGCCATCGTTGTCGACTGGCGAGATAGACACTTTCACAATAAGTTCCTGATTATCATTGTCAAAACTCAATGCGGCGCGAGGTGTGCGACCGTTGACGACATCGCTGTTGCCTACATTGAGGCCGCCGTTCATCAAGAGATGTTTGCTTATCGGTTTTGAGAACTCGGCGCGGAAATAAATTTTGCGCAACTTCGCCCATCCGCATACAACGCGATAGCCTTCAACGGTATGGTCGTCGACGATGCGAATCTGGCCTTGGATGATGTCGTAGAAACGGCGTCCTGAGTAATAAGCATCTTTACGGTATACTCCACGATCCATGTCGAGGACGACGGTCTGAGGCTTTCCTTTCGGGAAAGTGTATTTTGTGATTCCCGTTCTGACGGTAGCTGAAACCTCGACATTCACGCCGCTTTCCTGCAAAAACACCTGATAATATCCCGGACGTGCAGCCTCATTTTCGTGGCTGTAATGCTGTCCGAAAATGGCATTTTTCAGTTGCTCGGGCGTCACTTCTTCGGAAACAGGCATCAGACTCACGTCGATGAGGTCTGTGCAGCCGGTGCCGCTTAAATGAGTATGCGTGAAGCCGTAAATCACGTCTTTATTATAATCGTAGCCTGAGCAAGGATCCCAGGTAACCATCTGTTCGGTCTCAGGACTGAGTTGCACCATACCTTGAGGCATCGTCGCTCCAGGGAAAGTGCTCCCGCTCAACGCTCCGGTTTCGTCGGTCTGCGTCCCGATGAAAGGATTGACATATTTAGTGTAATCGTTGGCGTTCTGGGCGCTCATCAACAAAGGCAGCAGCATGGCCGCCAAAAATGTCATGTATTTTTTCATATTTAATTCATTTATGACGTTTTTATTTCTTTTTTCAAGTCAGGCATCAGACGTTGAACGACTTTTTTGTCGTAGAAAAAACGGCCTGCGATGACACGGACGATAGTATAAGCCGGTATTGCGGCGAGCATTCCCAAGATGCCTCCGATGTTTCCAGCCAGGAGCATCACAATGAAAATCTCAAGCGGCGTCGCCTTGATGCTGGTCGAGTAGATGATTGGCTGAAGGACGAAGTTGTCGATCATCTGCACCGCCAGCATGATTAACAGCACAATGAGTGCGAAAACCCAGATGTTGACGTCCAAGCCGATGCCGGCGCCGTAGTGGAGCACCATGCACAGCAACGCGCCAAGCACTTCCCCGATGATTGGTCCCACATATGGGATGATATTGAGGATTCCGGCGATGAACGCGATGCCGAGAGCATAGCTGACGCCGATGCGTGCGATGAGCCACAAGCCAAGGAAATTGCAGAGCGCGACACCAAGCATTTCCAAGATGAGACCTACGAAATAACGTGAAAGCAGGTGCTCGATATCTACGATGGATTCCGTTACAGAGGCTTCGATGCGGTCAGGAACGAGAGCGGCGACAATCTTGGAGAACAGCTTTTCGTCTTTGACGAAGAAAAACGAGATGAACACCACTGCGAAAAGTCCGACGGCAAGGTTAACCACTACAGCCCCTACAGAGCCTATGATGCTGGTGACTGAGAAGTCAGACACGGTATTTTTCAAGTAGTTGAGCAGCACGCTGATGGCATCAAAATCTTCACCTAAGCTCGGGCATATCCCCACAATCCATTTGTTGATGGTATCGCCCCAATGCCAGTTCAGGCTTTCCTTATTGCTGAATAGAGAAGCGTCGTTGATGATATTGGTCACTACCGGAATCACCATAATGACTACCAGCTGCAGGGCTGCGATGACGAAGATGATGGATACTATTGACAGCAGCCAATCGGGAGCGCTTTTCCCTTTGATGCGGATTTTTCCCATGAGGCGTGCCAATGGTCGGCTGATGAGCGAGACCACAAATGCCAGAATGATATAAACCAGCACGGTGCTGAAGTACCAGCACACCGAGAACACAACAGCTATAATACCCACAAAAATCAGGTATTTCGCCAGTTTATCAACGTTGCTAAGCTTTTCCATATAGAGATGTTTTTGCAAAAATACAAAAATTTATTCCATAGTTTAATGAAAAAAATGCTATTTATTATAAACTACATATAGGTAGTTTTACACTAATTTTGTAGAAATTACGAAACCATTTGATTCCCGAGCAAAGATCCAATAGATTTCCATTAAATGAGGTTACATTGTTGCAACTATCATTGTAAACATCTTGGCTTTCTTCTTTAGAAAGTGTATCATCATTCTTGAATCCAACAGGTTCAGGGTAAATGATAAGGCATTTGATATCCTCGGAATATGTGTTGTTAATTGATAGGTTTTGTAAGATTTTCCAATCTCTTGCATATCCACTTATTTCACGAATATCATCAATAATACCACGATTTGAGTAATCATAATGTGGCTTGTACTTGGTATCCATAATAAGACATTCATCTTTTTTGATAAAATCAACCGCAGTGCCACAATGTCCTTTGACTTGAAATTGAATCTCACCAGGATAAGCCTTCTCCAATTGACTGTACACCCACATTTCGTACAATCGTGACATGTCAATCCAGAATGGCGGAGTAGAGTTTTTCACTTCGCATGTTTTGCTAATCGAATAGTCATATCTGCGCAAAAGCATTTTAGCCACCCTAATGGCTTCTTTGTATTCTTTAAAAAGCTTGTTGGCTGATATTTTTTGCACTTGATAAGGTTCGATTTCGTCAGAAATGTGCCCAACTGCAGTTTTCAATCGCAATAAACTGGATTGAATTTCTGAATAAGATGATTGTGCCTTCAGGCTCTCGTAATTGTTGATGATTCTATCAGCAAAGAGCAATGCCTTTTTCAACAATCGGTTCTCGGGAATGTCATCGGTGTATTCTTGATATTGGCAATATACTCGGTCAGAACGCTGTTGGAAAACGTTCTTTTGAAGATGTTTGGTGATGAGTAGTCGTCCTTTCACCTTTGTCTTAAGGTTTTCTTCACGAACGATATAATCCTTTTTCAATCCTCGCTTGACAAGGCGTTCCAGCAACGATATAAAGTGTAATACTAAAAGCGGTGTTAGTTGATAGAGTTGCTCATCGGTTTCAATAGTTGGTTCATCAAATTGAATCCCATAGCATTGGGCAAAATAATCTGATTCGTTTTTAGTATCAACCTCTAATGCTTCCAAAAACATAGTCACAAAGTCTATGTTTCCCATTTTCGGTGTAACCACTACAGCCAATTCGTTTTTGACAAGCCACGAAGCACCTATGTAATAACTTGCACAATAATCATAAATGCCAAGATACTTTGGCTCTTTCAGATAGTCGGTCTGTTGAAAAGAAAGATTTAAATTCTTAATCTTTTCAATGTCCTGACTATTAAATGATTGATGCTCAGTTAACGGTATAATTTCAGGCATATCGACTATTAAATAGCTGCTTTCCAGTCATTAAAAGCTTTCTCCAACTCGTCTTTTCCCACATTAACGATGCAGTCTTTGCTGTATTCACTAATCAATGGAATGATTTCATACTCCAATTTCAACTTCAGTTCTTTGTCATCATCAGCCATAAAATAACTATGTCCAACCATCAGGTCGTCAATGTCCATATCGGGATGCTTTTTATCATCATTGAGGAAAGTATAAACGTAATCGAATAACTTCACTTGTTTTGATACCTCTCCGTATTTGTCGACAAGTATCTGCTTATTAGCTTTCAATGTTACAAACGCAAATCTTCGACGCACTGCATAATCAATGTTGCCCACGCTACGGTCAGTGGTGTTCATAGTGCCAATGAAATATAGGTTGTAAGGGACACCAAAAGATTCTTTAGAATATGGAAGCGTCACTTTGATTGGATGGTCGCCCCCCAAACGTTTATCTGCTTCAAGCAAGGTTATCAACTCACCAAAAATCTTTGAAACATTGCCTCGATTGATCTCATCGATGATAAGGACATAATTTTTGCCATTTTCCCCTATCTCTGTTTCTTTATAATCAAGTAGTGAAAAGTCCTTTTTCATTTTAGCGACAATTGCTTTTCTATAATTGTCGTGACCTCCTGCAGGTGTGCCAGGCAAGCCTCGATATATATTATACAATTGGTCATAATTGAAAAATTTTGATTTGCCTTGAATCCATTTATCTTTTTCAAAACCACCATTTTCATAGGTCCTGTTTGCTAGCCCAGTGCCATACTCATTTAATTCTACCCTAAACGAACCTTTTCCGCTTAATAACTCAACAGACACAAAGTCGTTTTCGTCTAAATAATCAATAAGTTTATTCCATGATTCTTGGAAATTGTCTATTCGAATAGCATTCCCTTTTTCTGCATTCGTACACATTGTTTTGAAAATGCCGGTCTCGATTTCGTAGGTAATTTGTTCGTTTTCTGTCTTTGGTTTTATGCCCTCAACAAAATCCTCATAATCCATTGATTGATGGAATGTGCAGAAACCAATTTGTCCAGTTGGGTTTTTCTCTTTGTCATAGCACATCTTTTCGTATTTGTTCATTACATCTTTGTGATTGCTAAAATCAACATCGGTTACACCACAGATACTCAATGCCAAAGCTGCTGTATTGTAGGTCTTTCCTGTGCCTGGAGCGCCTTGGAGAATGATGTTTTTCTTGAGAGAAAGAATTTTTTCGTATTCTTTCATTTCTTGATTATTTTCCATTGTTCCTAAATAATTTCCAAAGATTTTATTAATCGCGTCTTCACCCGTTATCTGAAATAATGTTCCCCACCAATTACCTTTATCCATTTTGGGAGCCTTGCCATGAAACAACTCGTCATTATCCTTGTTTAATCGTTCAAAATACAACTTCCCTTCCGCCTCATTTATACTTGTTATTCGAGAAATCTGATAAATGGTCAAATCATTATTACCACCATACCCATGAAATGCCAAAAAATCTCCGACATTTACTTTTTTTATATTTTTCCATGCCTGTTTTGCTCCTTTTGTATCCTCCTCTTTTTCCCAACCGATTTGCCAACATTGCTCATTATTGAAATCATCCAACTTATTTGTTTTACCGCCATCCCATTTTATCCCTCCTGACCAATAACACACGAGGTGTTTTTTTTGTTTCCATGCATTGTATGAAATTTCGGTAAAAGATTTCTCCCTAATATTTCCTATGCTCATTTTATTCTTTACTTCCTTCAATAGGTTTTTATATGAAGTAAAATCATTAATCTGGATGTTAATTCCATAGCTATTAAGGTATTTGACATTCCTTGAATCCAAAGAAAGGAAATCATTAGGCTTGCACCAAAACAAAGGTATCGTGATCATTGCCAACCCCATCCCGTTCTGATTCAATAAATCATTAAAATCTTGTTCTTTTAAATCGTCAGCCATAAAAGAGGCGAAGAAATCCCATAAATTAGAGCAGCTTTTCGACACCATAGCTTCATTATCCCAACTCAAATAAAAAGACTTTCTGTTATCCAAAACAGGAATTCCGTCAAAATCTTCAGGAACATCATTAGACAAATTCAATACTGCTTTTATTTCTGACAGCATCACTTTTCTGTTTTCAAACGAATTTCCTCTATTAAAAATGCCCATAAAAGACAATGGATCTATGTCGTTCAGCGGTTGACCATTTTGTTGATGCAGATATGATGTGTATTGTTTCAGGACATTATTGTTATAAATGAGATCCATTAAATCATGGCGATTATCTTTAAATGACAATAATCGTTGCGCCAATTCAGTGTATATTGGCATCCATGTAAAAAGATTATTTTCGTTATTCATCATGATTATTTATTTGTCAAGTATGGTTTGATAAAATTAATAATTTTCACCCTTTCAAACACCCTATCGGCACCACATAAATACCGTCTTCTCTTCTAAAAGCATACTGGCCTACTGCGGTTAAAACCATCATAAAGGCTGGTGATTTCATTTTAGTGGTGTCGATTTTTTTGCTGAGCTTCAACAGACTTTCTGCGCCTTCGTTAATCAGTTGGTCGCCGCCAAGTTTGATTTCTACCAAACCATAAGAGCCGTTGCGAAGATGGACCACCGCATCGCATTCCAACTTGTCTTTGTCGCGATAATGATATACTTTGCCATCGATGGCATCTGCAAAAACACGCAAATCGCGGACACATAGTGTTTCGAAAATCAGGCCAAAAGTATTTAAATCATTAATCAAATCATTGGGACCCAATCCTAAAGCAGCGGTGGCGATTGATGGATCAACAAAATAACGGTTGTCGGATGTTCTGATGGCTGTTTTTGAACGCAAATTGGGGTTCCACGCAGGCATGTCTTCGACAACATAGATCTTATTCAACGCTTTGAGATATGTAGCGACAGAATCTTCGCTAAAAGAAGTTAATTCATTAGCTTTCATATCATCTCTCAAAGTTGTCAAGGCTGCTTGTGTTCCCTGATGACGCGCATACGAGCGCAATAAACGCCGCACTTGTTCTGGATTCTTTTGTATATTATCTGCTGCTGAAATATCGGTTTCGGCAATAACATCCACATAATCAAAAGCTTGATCTAAAGCAATGCTTTTATCTATGTCTAATGTGTCTGGCCAGCCGCCTCGACATGTCAAATATGCAATGTCTTGTAAGTTGAGTTCACATGTTCCAGCAATGCGCTCTGGCGATTTGAACAACTCCGCCAAACTTACCATTCCATTTGAGTCGCCCGATTCCCATAAACTCATTGGTCGCATGACGATGCGTCCGATACGTCCAGCTCCTGAATGATGAATCTGTGGCTTACCATCCACATCATCTTTTACAACAACGGAGCCTGTAAGGATGAAGTGTCCATATCCTTTGCGGTGATCCACTTCAAAACGCACTGCATCCCACAACACTGGAGCCTCTTGCCATTCATCGATGAGTCGCGGTGTTGGTCCGTCGAGAATTAAATGTGGGTCAACATTTGCCAACTTGATGTTTTGTTCACGTGTCTTTGTATCGCCCATATAAAGTACGCTTTGGGCAATTTGCTCGGCTGATGTGGTCTTGCCACACCATTTCGGACCTTTAATCAACACGGCGCCTTTGCCTGCCAGCTTCCTTTTCAGCAATTCATCAACAATCCTATGTCTGTATGTATCCATTGTTATAGTTTTCACGCTGCAAAAATAACACTTTTTTTAATTCGTTCGGCGAGTTGGCGAAAATTTATTCGGCGAGTTGGCGGAAAATCGTTCGGCGAGTTGGCGAAATTTCATTTGGGAACTTGGCTTAATATTGTTTGGGAACTTGGCAACTAAAACAATATTCTCCGCTCCCTAAATTTTTAATCTCATATCCTTTTTTCGTTGGAATCCAAACCTCGGCTTCGGTGTTGGCAGGAATCACAATGTCCCACTCGAAACGCTTGTCATTGCGTTTCCAGTTGCTCTCGATGCGACCACTGACGGAGTTGTAGGAGCAGTTCACAAAGTCAAGACCGTCAATAGGATAGGGCTTTAGCTGAATCTTTTTGTAGCCAGGTTCTAATGCTCGAATTCCGCCAAGGTATTCATATTCCCAAATGATGAGGTCGCCGAGGAGCATTACATGGTTGCCGGAGTTCATCGAAGGGTCAGCGGTGTTGCCGTTCCAGAGTTCCCAAATGGTGGTTGCGCCGTTGCGGACCATGTAACCCCAGCTTGGATAGGTGTCGTTGGTGGCAATCTGCAGTGCGAGGTCGCCGCGTCCGTATTCAGTCAGAGTACGCATCAAAAATTGGATGCCGACAACGCCTGTCGAAACGTGATTATCGTGCAGGTCTTCGGTGCGGTCAACGATGTTTTCTAAAACGTCGGTTTCGTGACCTTTCGGAACCATCCCGAAAAACAATGGCAGGATGTTGGCAGTCACGGTGTTGTTGTCGTAACGCCATATTTGCTGATTCAAATATTTTGAATTGTAAGACTCAGTCGTGGCGGAAACTTCGTTCCGATAATATTCTACATCATCAGTAAAACCTAATATTTCAGCGAATTTTGCTATTTTATTTGAAAGATAACAGTAGTACGGCGTCGCAATTATCATCGAACGTGTCCGGCGATCTCTGTCGTGCGAATGAATCAACTCTGGCGATTCCGGCGGCATACACCAGTCACCATATTGATCGCGTTTCATGATGCCATCGAACATGTATCTGGTTTTCATGAAGTTAAGCCATTTTTTCATTGCCTGATAATGCTCGCGGATGGGCTTTTCGTCGCCAAAACGGGTGTAAATCATGTCGGCCACTGTGATTAAAGCGCCAGGCCACGTCATGCTGTTGGTGTAGTTGCGCCAATAGGGAGGAAACACGTCGGAAATGGAGCCGTTTTCGAGCTGGCAGTCTTCGCCGTCGTCGAGCCATTTCGCGTAAAGCTGATGATTATCAAATATATACGATTCGCCATAGCAGCCTGTAGCTCTGTCGCCGGTCCAACCCATACGCTCGTCGCGTTGAGGACAATCTGTCGGCATTGAGCGGTAGTTGCCTCGTATTCCCCAATAAGCGTTGCGGTAAACGGCGTTTAGAATTTCGTTGGAGGTCTCGAAAGAGCCGGTAGTAAGCATCTCATCATAGAATACAAGACCTTGAAAATCAGAGATTTTTGGAGTGTCTCGAAGTCCTTCGATTTCGACGTAACGAAAACCGTGATACGTGAACATCGGCCTCCACTGTAGGGACGTGCTATGGCGCGTCTCATCCCCAACAATATATCTGTCCGTCGCATCCGCTGAGCGCAGATTTCTAACATCAATGGTGTTGTCGGGATAAATATTTTCAGCAAACCGCATAGTAATGGTATCGCCTGGTTTTTGTCCTGATATGTTCATCTCCAACACCCCGACCATGTTTTGTCCCATGTCGAGAATCCATTTGTCGTTTTTCTTGAAAATGGCAACAGGCGTTAGCGAATCCTGAATTTTAATGTTTGGATTCATTTGCGGTTTTAGCTCGCCTTTCGGTGCTTCGACAAGTTCTGCTTTTAACCAGGAAGTATCATCGTAATTTGGCAAAGTCCAATCGCCAAGGTCGTAATTTTCATCGTAAGTCTCGCCGTCGTATTCGTTGGAAGTGCGAATAGGTCCTTTGTTAGTTATTTTCCATGATTCATCGCTGACCATCAACAACATACCGCCATCTTCATAAGTGATTTCTAGCTGTAAAATCATGCGTGGAGTGCCGAAATGAAGCACATTGTCGGTGAAGTCGAAATCAGGATTTTGGGCGTTATAACGCATAGCTGTGAAACGACCTCCAGCAAGAGTCACACCGATGGCGTTGTCGCCGTTTTTTAGCAAATCTGTGACATCGAAAGTGTTGAAATACACTCGCTTACGGTAATCCGACAATGCTGGCTTCAGCAACTCGTCGGGTGCAACTTCAACTCCATTGATGTAAGCGCTGTATTGCCCGAGACCGCTCACATAGAGCCACGCCTCAGCGATGTTTTCATCCAAATGAAACTCTTTTCGAAGGTATAGTGCCGCCAACCGCGTCTTCCCGACAAGGACGTCATCATCGAACTCGTGTCCAATCCATTTTGCCAGCCAATCGCTTGATTCTAAAAGACTTATCTCAAAAGATTTTACGTCGCTTTCAACAGAAACGGTCTTGTTTTTATCGTAAGATAAGGTTGCAAAAACCTTCCAAAACGCCTTGTCGCGACTTTGCAGAGGCTTGCCTTTGTAAGGAATGTAAAGCATTCTGTCAGAATAGATTACGCCTGAATCCCAAAGATCTCCCACACCTCGTAGAGCTCCGTCCAAAGTTGAAGCCACAATAATCCTGTAGCTCGTCTGCTTCACATTCTTCGCATCCGACTCAAAATTCCAGCTGAACCTAGGCTCATTTGTGTAATGGGTTTTTATTTCGAAATGCGAGGTTTTGCTGCAGGAGACAAGAACGGTGACAAGGATTATAATTTGATAAAGGCGCTTCATGTTTTTCTTTTTTAAGACAGGATTAACAAGATTGACATGATGTTTTTTTGACAGGATTTACAAGATTTTATCATCAGAATTTGATAGTCCTAATCTTGTAAATCTTGTCTAATAATAACATGTTAATCCTGTCTTATCTCTCTAATCGAAACCGCGAATCCTCCGCACGGTGCCATCTTCATCTTCAGCACGCTCTTCGATGTGACAGTCATCTTTGTTATCGTGTACGCCTGCGGATTATAACCGTCGCCAGGGATTCCGCTCGCGTCTTTCGCATCAGAATAGATTGTTGCCTCATATTTCACACCTGGTTTCAAGAAATCTAATTTCACCTTGAATTCGCGTGCGTTTTCATCGGTGATTCCGCCCACATACCAAACATCGCGCGGTGTTAATTTGTCTAAATCATCAGGATTATCTAAATGATATCTATCTTCTATTCCATAAACAAACTGTGTCGCATTGGAAATCACGCCTTTTTTGCCATCGGCCAATGTTCCCACACCTTCGGCAGCCTTGTTTAATGTCAAAGTCTTCGGATGACGTGCCGTCACGATATATGCGCCGGGTTCAGCCTCAAGATAAATGGATTTGTCCCAATCGACAGCCACGTCTTTGATAAACTGGAAAGCGTCCATAAACTGTGCGTAATGCTCCGGGAAGTCGGCGGCCATCTGCAAAGGTGAGTAAAACGTGACGTACAAACCGAGCTGGTTGCAGATGGTGTGGCGCATCAGATCGCCTTTGTCCCATTCCACAATCTTGCCCATGTCGGTCTCGAAGATGCCCGGTGTGTAGTCCATCGGACCGCCTTGCAGTCTCGTGAACGGCAGAATTGTCGTGTGTCCTGGATTGATTCTGCCTCTGAATTCGGTTCCCATCGCGCTCTCGTTGCCAATCATGTTAGGCCATGTGCGGCACAAGCCTGTCGGGCGCACAGCCTCATGCGAGTTGACCATGATATGGTGTTTCGCCGCCTCCACGATGGCGTAATGATAGTGGTTGTTTATTGGCTGGCTGTAGTGCCCCTCGCCAAACGGGATGATGGTGCCGACATATCCGCCTTTCACAGCGTCGTAACCGTACTCGTTCATCAGCGTGTAAGCCTTCTCCATCCAACGTTCGTAATTGACGGTAGATGCTGAGCTTTCGTGATGCATGATTAGTCTGATGCCCTTCTCGTGGGCGTATTTGTTCAGTGCCGGCAAATCGAAATCTGGATACGGCGTGATGAAATCAAAAACGAAGTCTTTCTGCTTGGCGTACCAGTCTTCCCAGCCGATGTTCCAGCCTTCAATGAGCAGTGCGTCGAAGCCGTTTTCCGCTGCGAAATCGATATATCTGCGCACGTTTTCGTTGTTGGCGCCGTGTCTGCCGTTTGGTGTAGCGTGCTCATAATCGGTGATACCGAGTTTCACTGAAGGGAAGTCGTTGGTGTAGGCCCAGGTGCTTTTTCCGGAAATCATCTCCCACCAAACGCCCATGTATTTCACCGGATGAATCCAGCTGACATCGTCCAAGACGCAAGGGTCGTTGAGGTTTAAAATCAGCCTTGAAGCCAAGACGTCGGTGGCTGTCTCGCATACCATCACTGTTCTCCAAGGCGTCACGCAAGGTGTCTGGATGCGGCCTTTGTAGCCTGTCGCATCAGGGCTTAAGAAGGCTCTGAACACCATCGTGGTATCGTTCAAATCAAGGTGCATGGTCGGGAAATCCAGTGTCGCTGCCTCGTGGATGTTCAGATACAATCCGTCGTCGGTCTTCATCTGCAATGCGGTCTGCACTCCCGTTTTTGAGAATGCTGTCCAAGGCCAGCCGCCGCCTTTATGGCTGTCATCCCATAACTCGCGAATCTCCGAAAGCCTCGACTCGGTGTAGTTGTATTCCTGCGTGTCGAGGTCGCCTGGGATCCACCAGGCCGTGTGGTCGCCTGCCATCGCAAACTCGGTGAGTTCTTCCTTAATCCAGAAATACGCGAGGGCGTTGTCCATCGGGAACTCATATCTGAAGCCGAGTCCGTCGTCGTAAAGCCTGAATCTTATCTGCATGACGGTGGCTTTCTTCTCCGTCGAATGGTCCATGCTCTCCACAGAGCCGACGGGTTGCTCGAGTGTCACAAGCATCTCGTTATAATGGTTGCGAATCTGTGCTTCCTCGCCCCAGACAGGCTCCCAAGTATCGTCGAAAGTGCTGCGATTGACGTCTTTCAGCACGAAAGCATGTGCCAAATCGTCGCGCCACTCGAGGGTGAAGCCCATCTTAGAAGGCAAAACAACAGGTTTTCCTTCACGGTTCAAAGCATAATAAGGCACGCCGTCTTTAACTTCAAACTGAAGCTCCAGTTTCCCGTCAGGGCTGGTGAATGTCTCTTGCCCGTTAGCAGTCTGCCAACCGAAGGCAAACAAAGCAACTATCGCAAAAATCGTTAATCTTAAATGTTTCATAGCATGAATAATTTATCATGCAAATATAAAACATTTTTGAATAACATCATTCTTCAATCCAAACGTTGCTGAGTTTTTCAAACACATCGGGAATAAATGCCCAGCTGTTGTTTGTAGTGCCCATTCGCACTATGACAAGGTTTTTGTGAGGATTGACGTAAAGCGTTTGCGCACAGATGCCAAATGCATAATAGCCCGGGAATTCTTCTTTTTGGAAGCCTTCATAGCTCAGGTTATACCAATTGTAATGATATCCGCGGTTGCTGGCATCATATTCTGAAGCTTTGCGAATCCAATCCTCGCTGACGATACGTTTTCCGTTCCACATACCGTAGTTAAGATACAGTTGGCCGATTTTAGCCAGGTCTTTTAAAGTCATCGTGATGCCTCCGAAGGTGTGCGCCATGTCGTGCTTGCGACTGTCGATGTTTATCAAGGCGTCACACTCCATTCCGAGTGGCTGCCACACTCTCTCGCTGAGATAATCGGCAAAACGTTTGCCGGAAGCGCTTTCGATAACTACACCGAGAATTGCCGCCGTCATGCTCTCGTAACGCCGCTGAATTCCCGGCTCACAACGGAATTTCAAACCACGGATCTGTTTCCTGATGTTGTGCCCGTAATTCAGTTTTGCCATCGCGTTGAGCATCTTGAGATCCTTCCATGACGTGAACTCATATGTGTCGTCGAAATCCAATCCGCTCTGCATGTCGAGCAGGTGGCGTATGGTGAGTTTCTGCCACATCGGGTCTTTTTTCTTAAGCTCCGGCAGATAGTCGGTAACCGGGTCGTCGATGCTGCGGATGTAGCCGTCGTCAACAGCTATGCCGCACATCAGCGATGTTATGGATTTGGAAATGGAGAATATGGTCGCATAAGTGTCGGCTGAGAAATCGCCCCAGTATTGTTCATAAACGATGCTGCCGTTATGTATGATTATCACTCCCTGCTCTCTGTTATTCTCGCCTATAGCATCCGAAAATGTCATATTAATGCAATGTGGCGGATAATTGTAGAAATGCAGGGTGTCGATCCAGTCAGCCCGTTTGCCAACTGGAAACTGAAATGTCTGCTCGCCGTTGGCAATGGTGTCAACTACACGTTTTTTGTAGCTATAGACATTAGGACCGTTTTTGCCATCTGTCTTCAGGGCTCTGATGATAGAGCACGATGTCATCGCCAAGACGCAGAAAGCAAAGACGGTTTTTACAATTATTGATTTCATTTCAACAGCTCCGCTAACTTTGCTTCAAGTTCCTCGCCTCTTAAACCCTTTGCAACCATCACGCCGTTCTGGTCGTAAAGGAAGTTTGCCGGGATGTAAACCACAGCGTAGTCATTGGCGACATCGCCTTCAACGTCGCGTACCTGGATGTATGGAAGAGCGTCTTCTTCAACGGCTTGAAGCCACGCAGCTTCGTTTCTGTCAACACTCACACCAACAATTTCAAGGCCTTGGGCATGATATTTCTCGTAAGCCGCTTTCACGACAGGGTTCTCATGACGGCACGGTCCGCACCACGATGCCCAGAAGTCGATCATTGTCACCTTGTTGTTCTTGATGACTTCAGCGAGGTTGACATCTTTGCCGTCGACGGTCTGCAAAGTGAAGTCCATGAAAGGCTGACCGAGTTCCACACGCATGTTATTTTCGATAAATTTATTAACGTTGTCACGATAAACAGACTCGCCGGTGAGGATTTCTGCCAACTCTATCACTTGGGCAAGCTCTATATCCGTCTTCAACTCATCGAGGATGTAATGTGTCAGGAAGTTGTCAGGGTTATTTCTGATATAGTCGAACTGATAGTTGTGATATTCGTCCCAAATTGCAAGCATCTGGGCGTTGACTTCCTCATATTTCAAGCTGTCGTCGTTGTCGTAAGCTTCATTTGCCGCGGCTTCGAGAGGGATAAACGACTCTAAGAATGGCACAAGTCCTTTCTGATAATTGCAGAAGGCATTTTGTGTGGCACTACCTGTTGCTTCGATATGGAAGAAGTTATCCAAATCGCCCTTCACCGTGACATCCTTGTTGTCAGGGAACAAAAGCAGCTGGTTTTGTTTCTCTTTGAATGCCAGGATATACAAGGCTTGCGGTTCGTCACAGTCAACGTTAATCACAGCTTTATTGTCTGCTATGACCGCAGTGTCAATGATAATCGGTTTTTTGCCGTCAAGACTCTTGACGAGGATAACGGTCTGATTGTCAGCGTTTTCAAGGTTGAGTTTTACCTTAAACTGATTGGTTTTGTTGCAGCTGCTGAGAATAAGCAAGCCTGCCACGAGTGATAATAATAGTTTTTTCATAGGATGATTTATTTTAAATGGTTTAATTTGAACGAATTATAAATCTATTTATTGCATTCTTTCACAAAACTCAAAAACAGCGGGTGCGGCTTCAACACCGTGCTTGAATACTCCGGGTGGAACTGTGTGCCGATGTACCAGCGCAGGTTCGGTGTCTCGACGATTTCTACCAGGCTGCTCTCAGGGTTTGTGCCGACACATTGCATGCCGTTTTTCTCGTATTCGTCTTTGTAATGGTTGTTAAATTCATAACGATGACGGTGGCGCTCGCTTATTTTCTGCTCGCCGTAAATCTCAGCGACCTTACTGCCTTTGCGTAACTCACAGCCGTAAGCACCCAAACGCATGGTGCCTCCCATGTTAGTGATGGTCTTCTGGTCTTCCATCATGTCGATGACGTTATGCGGCGTGTCGGCCATCTCGCTGGAGTGTGCGTCCTTGTAACCCAACACGTTACGCGCAAATTCAATGACCATCATCTGCATTCCGAGGCATATTCCGAATGTAGGAATGTCGTGTGTGCGTGTATATTCCGCCGCGATGATTTTGCCTTCGATGCCTCGCTGACCGAAACCTGGACAAATCAGGATGCCGGCGACATTTGAAAGCTTTTCAGCGACATTGACTTTTGTGATATTCTCGCTGTTGATGAACTCGATTTTAACCTTCACATGATTGTAAATGCCAGCAAGTGAAAGGCTTTCGCGGATGCTCTTGTAGGCGTCCTGAAGGTCGTATTTGCCTACCAACCCGATGCGAACCACCTTCTCTGCCGACTGCTGCAGCTCAAGGAAATGCTGCCACGACTCCATCTTAGGTGTCTCACCGACCGGCACGCCGAATTTACGTAAAATAGCTGAGTCGAGACCTTGACGTTGCATGCTGACAGGCACCTCGTAGATGCTTGGCATGTCTTCGCTCTGTACCACGCATTCGAGGTCGACGTTGCAGAACGACGCCACCTTCTGACGGATGCCGTCGGAGAGATGTTTCTCGGTACGAAGCACCAACACATCGGGCTGGATACCTGAACTCTGCAGTTCCTTCACGGAATGTTGTGTAGGCTTTGTCTTCAGCTCGTCAGCGGCTCTCAGATATGGCACAAACGTGAGATGCACGCATACTGCACGGTTGCCGAGCTCCCATTTCAGCTGACGTATGGCCTCCAAAAACGGTGCCGACTCAATGTCGCCGATGGTGCCGCCAATTTCCGAAATCACGAAATCGACTTCTTTATTATGCATGATGCGGTGTTTGATTTCATCAGTGATATGCGGCACCACCTGTATGGTCTTGCCGAGATAGTCGCCGTGACGTTCCTTGTCGATGACAGCCTTGTAAATCTTGCCTGTGGTCACCGAGTTGGCTTGCGTAGTGCGGATTCCGGTGAAACGCTCATAATGTCCGAGGTCGAGGTCTGTCTCGATGCCGTCAACGGTCACGTAGCACTCGCCGTGTTCGTAAGGGTTGAGCGTTCCCGGGTCGATATTGATATACGGATCGAATTTCTGAATGGTGATGCTGTATCCGCGAGCCTGCAAAAGCTTGCCGATACTCGCTGAAATAATGCCTTTTCCCAGTGAGGAAACAACTCCTCCTGTCACAAAGATATATCTGGTCATAGTGTAAGTTTTAAAGCGGCAAAGATAAAAAATAATTTTTATCTAAAACAAAAAAAGGATGTCGTTTTTCGACATCCTTTTCTAGAGCCTAACGTCTTATTTCACCTCTTCAAAATCCACATCCGTCACATCAGGGTCTGAACCGCCTTGGTTGTTTCCCGGATTCTGTGGACCTTGCTGGCCGCCGAATGGGCCTTGTGGGCCGCCCTGAGGGCCTCCGGCGTTCTTGTACATCTCTTCTGATGCCTTCTGCCAGATGCCGTTCATCTCTGCCATGGCAGCGTCGATGCCGGCGATGTCCTGTGCCTTGTGGGCTGTCTTCAACTTCTCGAGTGCGCTTTCAATCTCGCCTTTCTTGTCGGCCGGCAGCTTGTCGCCGTATTCCTTAAGCTGTTTCTCTGTGTTGAAAATCATGGCGTCGGCAGCGTTGATCTTGTCGATGCGCTCGCGTTCCTTCTTGTCGGCGTCGGCGTTGGCCTCAGCTTCTGCCTTCATCCTCTTGATTTCGTCGTCGCTCAAGCCTGACGATGCCTCGATACGGATGCTCTGGGTCTTGCCTGTGGCCTTATCCTTTGCGCTCACGTTCAAGATACCGTTGGCGTCGATGTCGAATGTGACTTCAATCTGCGGAACGCCTCTTGGCGCTGGCGGGATGTTGTCGAGGTTGAACCTACCGATGGTCTTGTTCTGGTTGGCCATCGGGCGCTCGCCTTGTAACACGTGGATCTCCACTGATGGCTGGTTGTCGACAGCTGTCGAGAACACCTCTGATTTCTTGAATGGGATGGTGGTGTTGCTCTCGATGAGCTTTGTCATCACGCCGCCGAGGGTCTCGATACCGAGTGACAATGGTGTGACATCAAGCAACAGCACGTCTTTCACTTCGCCTGTCAGAACGCCGCCCTGGATTGAAGCGCCGATTGCGACCACCTCGTCTGGGTTCACGCCCTTTGAAGGTTCTTTCTTGAAGAAGTCGCGGACGATGTTCTGGATGGCCGGGATACGTGTTGAACCGCCAACCAAGATGACGTCGTCGATGTCGCTCACGCTCATGCCGGCGTCTTGTAATGCCTTACGGCATGGCTCGATGGTTGCCTGGATGAGGTCGTCGCACAACTGCTCGAACTTTGATCTTGAGAGCTTGCGCACCAAGTGTTTAGGTCCGGCCTGTGTTGCCGTGATATATGGCAGGTTGATTTCTGTCTCTGTCGAGGCCGACAACTCGATTTTTGCCTTCTCAGCAGCTTCTTTCAATCTCTGGAGTGACATCGGGTCCTTGCGGAGGTCGATGTTCTCGTCGTGCATGAATTCTTCTGCCAACCAGTTGATGATTCTCTCGTCGAAGTCGTCGCCGCCGAGGTGGGTGTTACCGTTTGTCGATTTCACTTCAAACACTCCGTCGCCGAGCTCGAGGATTGAGATATCGAATGTACCGCCGCCGAGGTCATACACTGCAACCTTCACGTCGCTCTTTTTCTTGTCCAAGCCGTATGCCAAAGCTGCTGCTGTAGGCTCGTTGATGATACGACGCACGTTCAAACCTGCGATTTCGCCGGCTTCCTTTGTTGCCTGACGCTGTGAGTCGCTGAAGTATGCAGGCACCGTGATGACGGCTTCTGTGACAGGCTGTCCGAGGTAATCCTCAGCAGTCTTCTTCATCTTCTGAAGCACCATTGCCGAGATCTCCTGTGGTGTGTAAAGCTTGCCGTCGATGTCGATACGTGGTGTGTTGTTGCCGCCCTTTACTACTTTATAAGGTACACGACCAATCTCGCTCTGCATCTTGTCGTAAGTCTCACCCATGAAACGTTTGATTGAATAAACGGTTCTCAACGGGTTTGTGATGGCCTGACGTTTTGCAGGCTCTCCGACCTTACGCTCGCCGTTGTCGGTGAATGCCACGATTGACGGTGTGGTGCGGTGTCCTTCACTGTTTTGAATAACTACCGGCTCATTGCCTTCCATAACTGAAACGCATGAGTTTGTTGTTCCTAAATCGATACCAATGATTTTTGACATAATTTTGTTCTCCTATATTTTTATTTTACTTTTTTGTCATTTTTGTGACAAAGGCAGAACAAAAATTATGCCAAAACTAAAAAATATGACAAAATGTCATTTTCCCTATCTGTTAGGGTCGTAGATGAAGCCGTAATCCGGGTAATCTTCTACAATTTTCTGTCTCGTGATTTGTCCTATAAGATTGGAAGTGCTTTTTGAGATGCGTGACGACATGATGCCCATGCCGTTCTCAATATTAGTGTAGTTCGGAACGTCCTGAATGGCGCTTGTCGAATTCGTGATGAGATAATAGTTGTACAACTCATCGCCGATTGCATCCACTCTGAACTCGAAGTTTTCAAACCAACGCTGCACTCCGGCCGGACTGTTTTCTTTCAGATATGTATTGGTACTCAACAGTGTGTATAACGCTGCAGGAGCATAACGCGCTACGTAATAATAGTCGTTGTTGCTGTTGGTATAGAATTTGTCGGCTTCTCCTGATGCTATTCCCCATTTGATGGAGCGATGTACAGTGTCTGTAGCGCCCGGCATCAACTCTTTATAGTGGAAATACGCATTAATCTCAAAATATGCGGCAGTCGTCTTAAACAATGTTGTAGGGTCGTCAACTTTCCATTCAACAGTCTTTGTGACAGTAGGAACATCTGTGAAAATAAGCTGCTGATACGACAGAGGCATTTTGAATCTGAACGAATTTATGGTCTTTGTCTTGGCTGAAATGTTCACGCTGTCTGTTTTCCTGAAAATGTCGAGTGCGTATTCTTTTCCTTCCAATAATGTTTTCGTGGTATAATAATAGGTTTGATAACAACCGCTGTAGAAAGTCGAGTTTTCATCGTAAGGAACGAATATCGATATGGTGTCGAGAGTGACAGTCTGTGGGTGGCTGCTGCCTTCAAAAATGCCTGTAAATCTGACATCGATATCTTCGTAATGATAATTGTTGGCGTCATAATCATGGCCGTATTGGTTGACGTTTCCAATAAAACTCTTGGTGATTTTGAAGTAGTTTGTGTCAGCGTTGGCGTCAAGCATGGCGTAAACAACAGTGTGCTCTCCGTCGTCGGTATATAGATTGACTTTGTTTTTGCATGATAACAACACAAAAGCGGTCAACACTAAAACTGTCAAATATAATTTTTTCATATTTAAATATATTTCAAACTGCAAAGATACAATTATTTTATCTATTTTTGCAAAAAATTTAAAAAATGTATCTTTCTCATAACGCTTCTTTGGTCACGACGCACGTGCTTCAGGAGATGAAGAACAAAGGTGAGAAAATAGCGATGCTCACCGCGTATGACTATACAATGGCGAAGATTCTCGACCAGGCGAATATCGATATAATTCTTGTTGGCGACAGCGCTTCCAACGTGATGGAAGGCCATCTTACCACCCTGCCTATTACGCTCGATGAGATGATAATATACGGTGCTTCGGTGGTGCGTGCAGTGTCGCATGCCATGGTGGTGGTCGACATGCCGTTCGGAACGTATCAGGGCAACTCTAAGAAAGCTCTCGAGTCGGCAATCCGCATCATGAAGGAGACAGGTGCCAACGCCGTGAAGATGGAAGGTGGCCGCGAGATTCTCGAATCTGTTGAGCGTATCCTTTGCGCCGGCATCCCGGTAATGGGTCACCTCGGACTTACTCCACAGAGCATCAATAAGTTCGGAACGTATGTGGTGCGCGCTAAAGACGAATACGAGGCTAACAAGCTTCGTGAAGACGCTGTCCTTTTACAGGAAAAAGGCGTGTTCAGCATCGTGCTTGAGAAGATCCCGGCAGCTCTCGCGACAGAGGTGTCGAACTCGCTGCATATCCCGACAATAGGCATCGGTGCCGGTCACGGTTGCGACGGACAGGTTCTTGTGTTGCAGGACATGCTCGGCCTGAGCAACGATTTCTCACCGCGTTTCCTGCGCCGCTACAACAACCTCTACTCCAGCATCAAAGATAGCGTTCAAGCTTACATCACCGATGTGAAAGAGGTGACATTCCCTAATGATTCGGAACAATACTAAAATCAGTTAGAAATTAGGAGTTAGCAGTTAGTAGTTAACTTCTAACTTCTCACTTCTAACTCCTAACTATGAAAATAAACGACCGCATTCTTTTTGAGGATAATCACTTAATAATAGTGAATAAATTGCCATCCGAAATCGTTCAGGGTGACAAAACCGGCGATGTCTGCCTCCTCGACGACGTGAAGGCGTATATCAAAGAGACGAAAAACAAACCGGGTGAGGTGTTTGCAGGCCTTGTGCACCGTCTCGACCGTCCCGTCAGCGGAGCGGTGATATTTGCAAGAACAAGCAAGGCTCTCAGCCGCATGACGACCATGGTGAAGGATAGAAACTTTCATAAGACATATCTTGCCATCGTGAAAAACCGTCCTCCGAAAGACGCCGACGAACTCAACGATTATATGGTGAAAAACGAGGCTCAGAATAAGTCGTACATAGTAAAAGAGGGGACAAGCGGAGCGAAACTCGCGACCCTGCGTTATCGTGTGGTTGGCAAATCCGATAATTATTATCTTCTTGAAATAGATTTGCTTACAGGGCGTCATCATCAGATTCGCTGCCAGCTGGCTCATATTGGATGCCCCATCAAAGGAGATTTAAAATACGGCTATCCGCGTTCCAACCCCGATGCGTCAATCTGCCTGCACTCGCACAAGATAACTTTCGAGCACCCGACATTGAAGACACAGATCACAGTGGTTGCTCCGATGCCAAGCGGCATGCCGTGGGACGCATTTAACAATTAGTTTTTAAAAATTTTAATGCCCTTTGCAGAAATGCGACCTACCACAGGGTACTGTTGAGCATTTCGAAAAGGGCATTAAAAATTAAACGTTACTTATTCCATTTCTTATTAAAAGTGATCTTCTCGATTCCGCAGTCTTCCTTGAAATCATAGAAGTCGACGATGATTTTACCGTCTTTCACCACGAAGCTGTAAGGCTGCTGGGTGTCACCTCCCAAAGTGCTGCCATCGGTGTTTTTAGGCTGGATTGAGCCCGATGACGTGCCGTCGTACGAGTATTTGAAGTCAAGACCGACGTTTTCAAATTGCACCATAGGTTCCTTACCTTTTTCCTGTGAGGTGAGCTTCATCACAAACAAGCCGTCGTTGTTGTTGTAGAAGTCCATGGTCATTTTCATGACGTATTTCATGCCGTCTTTGTAGCCTTCAGCGACTCCTTTCCATTGTGTTCCGGAAAGAGCTGTTGTGGTGAGAGTTTCACCATTAATCTTGAAGTTGATAGGCAACATCATGGTTGTTCTTACAGGTTCGCCGTTTTGAGTTCCGGGATTCCATTTAGGCATGCTTTTAATAACTCTAAATGCTTCTGCATCAAGCCATTTATTGACACTACGCATGATTTTGACATTTGTGATGCTTCCGTCTTCTTCAACCACAAACTGAACATAAACTTTTCCTTCAATGCCTTTTTCTCTTGCTGGTTCAGGATATATCAAGTTATCTCTCAAATATTCTACCATTTTGAATTCTCCGCCAGGAAACGTTGCAGGCGTATCTGGTTCAACAGAAGTTTCTGAATCATCCTTTACCATGCCGCCAAGAAAATTAATGTCTAAGTCTTTACCGTCAATTTTAACACTCAAACTGTTGTATTCGTCATGGTTTTTAACGGCGACAATTTCATGCTCACCCATCATGAATGTGGTGTCGTTTTTAATGTCGTTGAGGTTGAAATAATATCTCGTCTTGCTAATACCGGCTTCTTCATCGCTGAAAGTAATTTCAAGCGGATCGGAGAACGACACAATGCAACCGTCAGAAAGTTTGAAATTTGTAAGATTTGCAGCTTCCACAGTTTTTTCGGTTTCCTTAGTATTTTCAGCCGAAGCTTTGTTTTGACCGTTTGTTTGGCAGTTCGCGAACAATAACAGGGCGAACAGTGGGAGGGTAAGTAATGCCTTGATTACCACGCCCTTGGCTTTTTTGTTTTGTGTAATCATCTTAAGTCTTTTTTTGGTTAATATAAAACTGAAGTTATTGCTCATGTTGCTGAAATCGACGGCCGTGCACTGCTGCAAAATCAACATCATGTAGTTTTGTTTGTCAATACCTGTGGCGACGACATCTCTGTCCGCCATATATTCGTGTAGACTCTGTAACTCTCTCTTATACAAGTAGATAAATGGGTTGAACCATTGCAAAATCATCATCAGCTCCACGAAAAGGATGTCGGCAGAATGATGGTGTGCGATGTGGCTCATCTCGTGCCGTACAATCTCAGCGCTCACGTTTTCGTTCGGGAAGAAAGCATAGTTGAAAAATGAATATGAGCCGTGCTCCTTGCCTGTGAAAACAGCGGTATATCCAGGCATTTTCTTCCTCGGTGAGCGGATGATGACGATGGCTAAGCGTGCCAGTTTTATGATAAAAAGCAATGTCATCACGCCTACACCTATTATATATATTATCCAAATGTATCTCCAGATATCAAAACTATGTGTAGACTCTGAAGCTACCGCTATGTCATCGGCTGTCACTTCTGTTGGAACGCTAATCGTCAAACCGTCGGCGGTGATAACAACCTCGTCAAGCATGATGCCTTGGAACAGATTTTGTTTGTAACTGTTAATCTGTGGCATATTTTTCCCGATGAAAACGCCTGCCGCCGGCAAAATCAGCGAGAAACCGAGTGCTATGATAAGAAACGCGCGGTTGAAAACCAGTCGGTTACTGTTAATGAACAGCGTTCTGTACGCTATCCACAGCACTGCGATTGCTATTGCTACTGAAATGATACTTGTTGCCATTATTCTTTAATATTTTCAATCATTTTCTTAAGTTCCTCAATCTGCTCCATGCTGAAGTTTTCTTTCTTCGCGAAAGCGGAAACCAAATCAAGGTACGAGTTGTTGAAGTAGTTCTCAACGAGTCCTTTCAATGAGCTTTCGGAATATTCCTCCTTGCTAACGAGAGGGTAGTAGCGGTTGGCTTTGCAGAATGTCTCGTGCGCCACAAACCCTTTCTTCTCCAAAATTCTCACGACTGTCAAAACAGTGTTGTACGCCGGTTTCGGCTCCGGATACGCCGCCATTATCTCGTTGGCAAAACCGCTGCCAATCTTCCAAATCACTTGCATTACCTGCTCTTCAGCCTTAGTTAACTCTTTCATATCGCATCTTTTTATGTAATTAACGCTGCAAATATACAACTTATTTTGTAATGTTGTAACTATTTTTTTAGTTTTAATGAAAAAAATTAAAAAAACCCCACCTTTACACGAAAGGCGGGGAAAAACAATATAAAGATTATGAAAAAAATTTTCTTTGTTTAATTATTTCTTTGCTCCTTCCATGACGAGTTTTCCTTTGTAATAAAGGTCGCCGTCAACGTAGTATGCTCTGTGGTAAACGTGAATTGTGCCTGTTGTTGGGCATGTTGCCAATGTTGGAACCTCAGCTGTGTAGTGAGTTCTTCTCTTCGCGCCTCTTGTATGAGACTGTCTTCGTTTAGGATGTGCCATTTTACACTATTTTTTAATTATTACTTATCTATTTTACTTTTCAAATCTTTCATCATTTGTTTCCAAGGGTTCTCTTCCTCCTCGGGTGTCGCCTCGACTTGAGAGAAGTTGTGCAGTTTTGCCAGGACTTCCTGGTTGCACAAGCTCTCGTCGTCGTGCGTTCTGTGAATTGGTAGCGACAGAATGATGTATTCGTAAATTAAATCACTCAAGTCGAACTCACTGTCGTTCTTTGTGATGATGATGACATCCTCGTCTTCGTCGTCTTTTTCGGCACCGTATTTCAGGTAAATCTCTGCCGAATCTTTTATGCCCTGCTCATAGTCATCACCGCATCTGTCGCACTGAAGAACCACCTTTCCTTCAAAATTCAACGTCAAAACGAACATCGTTTCCATCTTTTCGACGCCTAAATGAAGGTTCACAACTCCTTTTTTCACCTCCGAATAGTCTCTATCTTCGAAGAAGCTGTCGTTTATAACATATTGATAATCAGTATGTCCGAACGGCAAGCCTGCCAATGGAATCGTGAATATGTTGTCCTCCTTCTTCATTTTATCCAATTCGGGGTGCAAAAATACACTTTTTTTTGTTACAAATTACAAAAAATTAATTTTTTAAACATTCTTTCAACATTTCATCCATCGGCTGATACAACGGATAGAACGCTTCGTCACCGAAAATGTTCCTTGCAATATAAGCTTTCACGAGTATTTTCGCCTTCTCTTTCGCCACTGCCTTCTGCTCGTCGGTGCCTGTGACTTTCTTTTTCTGCGCCTCTTTCAGAATCTCGTCCCACATGGCGTCAGTGAACTTGAACTTCTTGTCGAAATTTTTCTCGTCACCGTATTTCAAAAGCTCCTCGCGATGTGCGTCGGAATAATCGAAAGCGTACTGGAACACTATGCTCGCATTGACGATCTTGTTGAAGAAATATTCTGTCGAGTCTTGTTTCAACGGCACGTAGACGTCTGGCATGATGCCACCGCCGCCGTAAACGGTCTTGCCACCTGGTGTGACGTATTTCAGTGAGTCGGCGAAATGGATGCTGTCGGCACTGAACATCTCGCCTGAGTCGTATCTGTCGTAAGCCTCGAGGATGTATTTCTCCCTGTCGCCGTCATACGGTTTCTGTATGCAGCGTCCTGTCGGGGTGTAGTAACGTGCCACGGTGAGTCTCAACCCAGTGCCGTCGCCGAGGTCGAACTGTTCCTGCACTAAGCCTTTACCGAATGAACGGCGTCCGATGATAGTTCCACGGTCGTTGTCCTGAAGCGCGCCGGCCACTATCTCTGACGCTGACGCCGAGCCTTCGTCGATCAATATCTTCACCGGTGTGTCTTCCAACATGCCATGCCGGCGCGCGAAGATATACTGTCTGCTACGGTGCTCGCCTTGTGTGTATACGATGAGACTGCCCTTGGGTAAGAACTCGTCAGCGATGTCGACAGCCTCCGACAAGTAGCCGCCGGCGTTACCGCGAAGGTCGAAAACCAACTCTTGCATGCCTTGCTTCTGAAGCTTCTTCACAGCGTTGACAAACTCCTTGTGTGTGGTCGCGATGAACTTCTCGAGCTTGATGTAACCGGTCGTCTCGTTGAGCATATACGCCGCATCGACGCTATATGTAGGTATCACACCTCGTGTGATAGTAAAATCAATCAAATCGGTTACGCCACGACGGAAAATCTTCACGTCGACCTTGGTGCCGCGCGGCCCCTTGAGCATCTTCATCACCTTGTTGTTATTAATGTTCTTTCCAGCGATGAGACTGTCACCGACGTAAACGATTCTGTCGCCTGCCATGATGCCGCACTTCTCCGACGGTCCGCCTTTGATGGTACTGATGATGGTGACGGTGTCTTTCTCGATTCTGAACGTCACGCCAATGCCTTCAAAGCTGCCTTGCAAGTCCTCAGTCACCTCTTCAAGCACCTCGGGCTCGAAATATTCGCTGTGCGGATCCATCAGGTCTATGACGCTGTTCACTGCTTCAACCTGTAACTTGTTGATGTTGACAGTGTCGACGTAGTCATTTTCGATGAGATAAAACACCTTGTCTACCAACGTCATATCGCCACCCTTATTAATAAAGGTGTTGGCAGCGTCGTTGGAACGCGCTATGATGATGCCGAGCAGCACACCAAAAGCTACCGCCACAGCCAGATAGACCGGTGTCAGAAATTTGTGTCTCATTATATTGCCGCGCTTGACAACTCGATGGTTGCGCTCATTCTCTTGAACAAGCCTTGAAGCACTGTGCCAGGACCTACTTCAATCACTTGGTTGACGCCGGCTGCAATCATGTTCTCCATGGTCTGTGTCCAACAGACAGGTGCTGTAAGCTGTTTGATGAGGTTAGCCTTGATGATCTCAGGGTCTGTCACTGCCTGACCGGTAACATTCTGGTAAACAGGGCATATGCCTTTCACGAACTTGGTCTTCTGGATGGCCTCGGCGAGTTCTTCTCGTGCCGGCTCCATCAACGGGCTGTGGAATGCACCGCCGACTTTCAGAGGGAGTGCGCGTTTTGCACCGGCTTCTTTCATCTTCTCGCAAGCTATCTCGATGCCTTTCATGCTGCCTGAGATGACTACCTGACCGGGGCTGTTGAAGTTTGCCGGTACAACCACATCGTCGATAGAGTTACAGATTTCTCTAATCTTCTCGTCGTCGAGGTTGATGATGGCGGCCATTGTGCCAGGGTTGGCGTCGCAGGCTTTCTGCATGGCCATGGCGCGCTGTGACACGAGCTTCAAACCGTCTTCAAATGTCAAAGTCTGGTTGGCGACCAATGCCGAGAACTCTCCCAATGAGTGTCCAGCAACCATGTCAGGCTTGAATTCTTCGCCCAGCATCGTAGCCAAAATCACTGAATGCAGGAAAATCGACGGCTGCGTGACCTTGGTCTGGCGCAAGTCCTCGTCGGTGCCCTCAAACATTATGTCTGTGATGTTGAATTTCAGGATGTCATTGGCTTTGTTAAACATTTCCTTTGCCTTCGGGAATCTATCGTAAAGATCTTTTCCCATTCCTACAAATTGTGCTCCTTGTCCAGGAAATACGTATGCTTTCATACAGTAAATTTATGTTTTTATAATTAATTCTTTCCTTTGCCGAAAAATCTTAACAGATATAAGAATAAATTCAAGAAATCGAGATACAGATTCAATGCCGCGTGAATCGTAATCTTCATCATGGTGTCGTTGTTTTCCATGCCTTCCATACCGATTTGCTTGATTTTCTGAACGTCATAGGCTGTCAGTCCGGTGAAGATAATGACGCCGAGTATGCTGATGATGTAGTCGAGACGTTCGCTGCCCATAAACATGTTGATCAACGAGGCGATGATGATGCCTATCAAGCCCATGAACAGCAACGAGCCGAGCTTTGTGAGGTCGGTGTTGGTGGTGTAGCCTACTATCGCCATGATGCCGAACATTCCTCCGGCTATGATGAATGTCTTGAAAATCGAGGCGGAGGTATAAGCCATGAAAATAAAGCTTAGGCTCATGCCCGTAAGGATGGAATAAACGATGTAGAGCAGCAGCATCGTTGATGCTTTCATCTTCTCTACACGTGCCGCCATAACCAACACGATGACAAACGGCGCGAACATCACTATCCAACCTAAAATACTTATCCCGACTGAACCGTTAGATTTTTGTACTAAAAGCAGGTTCATAAGGTTTGCGCTGGTGCCGAACAGATATGCTGTGATGGCGGTGATGCCTAATGCTACGAACATCCACATGAAGACGTTCGCCACAAATGTATTCGATAAGGTTTTTGCCTGTAAATTATCATTGTAATTTTCCATAATTCTATCTTTTTAACTATTAACTTCAAACTCCAAACTCCAAACTAATGTAAATCTTTCCCTAATAAGTTCAGGAACTCCTGACGTGTCTCGCTTCTCTCGAACGCTCCGATAAAATCGGATGTTGTGGTCACGGAGTTCTGCTTCTGCACTCCGCGCATGCTCATGCAGAGGTGTTTTGCCTCGATGACGACGGCTACACCAAGTGGATGCAGCGCCTCGTTGATTGCTTCTTTGATCTGTGTCGTCAGGCGTTCCTGCACCTGCAGACGGCGCGAGTAGGCTTCCACGACACGTGCTATCTTGCTCAACCCGGTGATGTATCCGTTCGGGATGTATGCCACGTGGGCTTTCCCGATGAACGGAATCATATGATGCTCGCACAAAGCGTACAGTTCGATATCCTTGACTATCACCATCTGACGGTAGTCTTCCTTGAATTTTGCCGAGAGCAGTATCTCCATCGGGTCCATGTTATATCCCTGTGTAAGGAACTGCATCGATTTCGCTACACGGAAAGGTGTCTTAAGCAGGCCCTCGCGGTCAGGATTTTCGCCAAGAAGCTCGAGGATGGCTCTGTAATGCTCCATCAGTTTCTGTGTGCGCTCCGGATTAAATTTCTCTATCTTCTCGTAACCAATGATTTCGTTATGCTTTTCCATCAGTTTTTTTTGTCTTTTTTTGCAAGTTTGTATGTCTCAAAGACACTGTAAATCAAATAATAAGCGAGAAAAGTCATTGCAAAACGCTTGCCGTCTTCCATGTAAATCATCACGTAGATGGAGATGATTAAGAGATAAAGAATAATCTTCACCACGGTAGATGCCATGTAGAAGTTGGCGAACTTGCGCATGTCTTTTTTCTTCGCTTTTTCGCTTAAAGAAAATACCACCATGCTGACAATGAAGAAGAAGCCCACGATGGCCGGCCACCATATTGTCAGGATGCTGTGAGCGCATATCGACGCCACAATAATGATGAGCGTCAGTATGCACAGGTGTTTTATGAATTTGTTCATTTCTTTGGAGTTTCAGCCACTTTCTGCGACATGTCGCACTTGCCTGTGAATATCGCGCCAACTTCAATGAACAGCTGTTTTGTATAAAGTTCAACCTCGAGACGTGATGTCGATTTCAGAGATGTCAGCTCGTCCACCTTGATAAGGCCTTTCACGCGACCTGAGATATCAGCACTGTTGCAGATAATCTCGCCTTCCACAATGCCTTGCTGTCCGATGACGACCTTGCCGGTTGACTTCATGGTTCCGATAATCGTTCCGTCGACGCGGATATCGCCGGAGGCAATGATTTCGCCTTTAATGGTCGTACCGTTGCCAATGAGGTTGTTTCTTCCTTGTGTTTCTTGATTGTTTGAACTCATAATTCTATTTGTTGTATTGGTGCCAGAAATCCAGATATTCCTCAATGTTTTTCTCTTGATAGAAGATAGGGTAGTTGGACACCGAAATTATTAATACATTGTAATTCTCTTTGTCGATACCGCCGAAGATATAGTCGGTGAGGAACATTGCAGACTGATAATCAATCGCTTTGTTCACATTCTCAAATTTCTCGATGGTGATGAGTGCGTCTTCTTTGTTCAGCATCACGTTCTTGACTTTCAGCTGATCCATGCGGAAATTATTCTTGTTGAAGTCGCCGATACGTATCTTGAGCGGATTGACACGCACTTTCTTGTTGCAAATGACGAGGACGTAATATTCGTCGTTAGGTCTGAAAGTATACGGCGATTCTTTTTCCTCGATTTGTTCTTCTTTCGGACGTGCGCTCTCGATGTTGAGACCGAGGTTGTACATGTCGTTGGCTTTCAGCAGCACACTCAATGCATACGGCTTGATACTGCTTTCAGGATATTTCTGAATGAGGCGTAACAGTGAATATGCCATGGAGTCGACGACTTCCACATAACCCAATGAGACTGCGTTTAGGAACTCGAAACGTGGCATGTACAAAGTGTCATCAGAATACAGCTGCTGTGCGCGTCTCACGTTCATCATGACTCGCTGGTACTGTCCGTTTTGGTAAGCCTCGTAAGTCTTCGTGTAAAGTTCTTCAGCCTCTGCGCCTTTCTCATGTAATTTGATGAAATATTCCGGGTCGAGGATGATTTTTGCCTGATTCGAGTCAGGATATTTTGTCAAGACGAGGTTTTTATATCTGTCAGCATCGGCAGTCTCCTTGCGCACATTGTGCATCTTGTAGAGATAATACCAAGCCGACACCTCGTTCGGATTGTCAGGATAGCGTTCGGAAAGCTTGGCGTATGCCTCGATGGAGCGCGGATAATCATGCAACTCGCTGTAATAGATGAATCCGACGTTGTTGAGCGCCTCCATAATCTGTCGGTGTGCCTGTTCTTGCGCACTTGGCGAGAAAGGAATCTGCTTGAGGTAGTAGCCTCTGTCGAGAGGTGTGTACTGTGTCGTGTCTTTGTTCATCTGCTGTTCCATGAGATACATCTCACGTTCCTCGTCGCTAAGCAGTGCGAGCTCTTCTTCCGACAACTCCTGCTGTTCCTGCACGAAACTCTGTTTGTTGGATAAGAACCAGAAATCCTCAAGCAGTATGTTGCCCCATTTTTTCTTGAATTCGTTGGAGCCGCGTGCTGTTGTCTGGTTGTTGTAGAAATACCATGTGCCTTCGTTGTCGGTGACTATTTCTTTAGGCTTCTCGTTACCGCCGTTCAGGGCTATCTGTGCCTCGATTTCTCTCTGTCTTTCAAGACGTTCCTGCTCCGCTTTGTATTCTTCAATCACCTGGTCGATGATGGCGTTGCGGTGGATGGAATCCATGGCGGCAAGGCGCAATAGACTGTCTTGTGTCTCGTAAACAGTGAGGTTGCTGACGAGGTCAGTGAGCATTGAGGAGAGGTTAAGCAGGCTGTCATAACCCGGATAGTTGCGGTCCATTGTCATGACTGCTGTGTCGAAGTAAGCCTGGCTGAGGATATAATCGCTGTTGCCGAAAAGGATGTTCGCCGCGTCGAGTGACGACTTGATTTTCTGCATGTTGTTTGTGGTGCTCGTCTCCACCGATTTTCTAAGGTACTTCACGCCGTCAGTCTCGTTACCGTTATCCAATGCAACGTCTGCCATGGCGTAATAAATACGGTCTTTGAAGTCGGTGTTCTTGGTGTCTTTGAGCATCTTATTCAGCATCTTCATGATGGTGGTTGTGTCGGCGTCATAGCATCTCGCGAGGTTCATCTGCGCCTCGAAAGTCATCTCATATGAAGGGTGCTTCCTGATAACGTTTTTGAACTGTTCCGTGGCGCGTGTCTTGTCGTTCTGGTGGTCGTATATCTGACCGAGGATGAACATCGCACGTGTTCTGTTGTACTTCCCTCTCGCGGTGAGCAAGGCGCTGCGCAGATATTTCACAGCGTCGTCTTCACGGCCTGTAGCAATGTAATAATCAGCATACACGAGGTCGATGTTGGAACGCACATATCTCGGAATCTTCTCGTTCTCGCTGTCGATAGCCACAAGAATTGACTGTAACAAAGCTTCGGCTTTCTCGTATTGTTGCGTTGCAATGTAAGTCTTTGCCAACCAAAGAGTTGCTGTATATCTGTCGGGACTTGTGCGATATTGCGTTGAGACGTAGTCGAAGATACGGCGTGCCGGGACGAAGTCTTGTTTGTAGAACTGAGCCTTACCCATGTCGATGAAAGCGTCGTCGATCCATCTGACATATTCCTTGTTATTGAAACGCATGGAGTGTCTTTGGATACAGATGGCGTCTTTCTCGATGGTGCGGTCCATGCTTGAGTTCAGTCCCAAAGCGTCTTGTTTTGTACCGTAGTTGAATACCGGCAAGGTCTTGGTGTAGTCGTCTTTTACGGTCTCACGAAGCGTTTTTTCACCTTCTTTCATGGTCTGGTTGCCGTTCCACCATACATTATAATGGCTCGTCATATTGTGCCAGAAACGTCTGTTCCATCTGTTCTTTTTTGTAGAGCAAGATGCTAACAATATGATTGTCAATAAGATTGCTGTTATCCCGAATATTCTGTTCTGTCTTATCTTCATTACTTTTTTTGCATATTATCCGAAACTGCAAAAATAAAAAAAATATAAATATGTATGCCCATTTGATGATTTTTTTGTAATTTTACAACCTGAAAAAAGGCTAATTTTTGAATGGAAAATTTCATTGTATCGGCACGAAAATACAGACCTTCGACCTTTGATAGCGTCGTGGGTCAGCATGCCATAACGTCCACTCTGCAGAATGCCATACGCAACAACACTTTGGCGCAGGCGTTCCTGTTTTGCGGACCGCGAGGCGTGGGCAAGACAACATGCGCCCGTATCATGGCGAAGACCATCAACTGCCTGAATCCTACCGAGGATATGGAGGCATGTAACGAGTGCGAGTCATGCGTGAGCTTTAACAACAACGCTTCGTTCAATATCTTTGAGCTCGATGCGGCGTCAAACAGTGGTGTCGACGACATCCGCGCCCTCATCGACCAGGTCCGTATACCTCCGCAGATTGGAAAGTACAAGGTATACATAATCGACGAGGTTCATATGCTGTCGGGCGCGGCGTTCAACGCTTTCCTCAAGACTCTCGAGGAACCGCCTGCGTATGCGAAATTCATACTCGCAACCACTGAGAAACATAAGATTCTCCCGACAATCCTGTCGAGATGCCAGATTTTCGATTTCAAACGCATCACGGTTGAAGACATCACCAAGCATCTGCAGAATATCGCAGCCAAAGAAGGCGTTACAGCCGAAGAAGAGGCTCTCAACATCATAGCACAAAAAGCCGACGGTGCCCTTCGTGACGCATTGTCGATTTTCGATCAGATGGTGAGTTTCTCGGGCAACAATATCACTTATAAAGATGTCATCGCCAACCTCAACGTCCTCGACTACGAATACTATTTCGGCATGGTGGAGAACATCCTCGCGAACGACGTCAACTCAATACTTTTGCTCATTAACGAGGTGGTTAACAAGGGCTTCGACGCACAGAACTTCATCCAAGGCATGGCAAGTCATCTGCGTAACCTGCTTCTCGGCAAGGATATGCGTGTCATCAACCTGATGGAAGTCAGCAACCAACTGAAGGAACGTTACGCAAAACAAGCTGAGCGCTGCAGCACGGAGTTCCTGCTGAAATCTCTCGATCTCGCCAACGAATGCGACATCAATTTCCGTAGCGCCAACAACAAACGTCTGCATCTAGAAATAGCGTTGCTGAAGATGGTCCCAACGGATCGTCCAATACAGCAACCCATACAACCTCAACCGGTAAGTGCTCCAAGCCGACAAAGTGCTCCGAGCGCACAACCTCAACCTCAACCGGTGCAGCCTCAACCGGTGCAACCTCAGCCTCAGCCGGTTCAACGAATTAAACGTGGTGGGACATTATCTATTAACGACGCTGGAACAAAGAAGAAAGAAGACGAGAAACCTGCAGAGGTGAAAAACAACCCTTTTACGCAAGAGATGCTGGTCGAAGCGTGGACGAAATTCGCTGAGACGAACAAAAACGTGTCACCGAACTTCGTGGCCGGCATCGGGAAATACCAACCTACGCTGAAAGAAAATAACGAGATTCATTATGAGGTCGATAACGTGTTGGTTGTCAACGATATAAACAACATGGGAAAACTTCGCGACCATCTGGCGAAAGCGTTGGATAACAACCAGTTCAAGCTTGTTCATCATATCGTGGAGAAACCTAAGGACGACATCGCATACACCGACCGCAGCCGCTTCGAGAAAATGGCGGAGATGAATCCCAATGTCTTGACTTTAAAAAAAGGCTTAGGCCTTAACATCGACATATGAGTTTTAAGAAATGGTTAGGTAGTAAATACCTGAAAATGAGGGGATTCACCTTCGTGGGACAGTTTCCGGAAGGCGTGAAGAAAAGCATCGTCATCGAGGCTCCGCACACCTGCATGGAGGACTTCGTCATAGGACGCTGCTTCTTCTGGATGGAAGGCCGTGACGCGAAGTTTTTGATAAAAAAAGAGTTTTTTAAGTTCGGATTAGGCTGGTTTCTCAGAAAAATCGGCGGAATACCTGTCGACAGAAGCCGTGGAAACAATATGGTGGTTAAGACTGCCGCCATTTTCAAGCAATACGACGAGCTCAACATCGTGATAACACCGGAAGGCACTCGCAAACGCGTCGAGAAATGGAAACGCGGATTCTATTATATCGCGGAGATGGCTCAAGTGCCGGTGGTACTCGGGTTTATCGATTATAAAACCAAACGCTGCGGATATGGCCCGTCGTTCATCCCTTCGGGCGATTTCGATAAAGACTGGCCTATCTTGGAGAATTTTTACATGGGAATGCAAGGTAAAACACCCGGGAAATTCAATTTGGAATGATTTTTGATGAGAAAACGATAGATGAAAAGCTGGTTTAAAAATTTCAGAGAGAAGTTCAAGGTTGTCATCATACATCCTGACACGTATGAGGAACAGGGCGGTTTCACCACAAGTAAAATGGCACTGTTTTCATGGATTGTGCTGTACTCCCTGATGCTCATAATCATCACCACATGCGTCATTTTCTTCACTTCGGTGCGTGAGATGATTCCCGGATATACCGACGTCACTTTGGACCGCCGCGTCTACAATATGGAAAATCGTGCCGACTCCATCGAAGAGGTGTTCCGTCAACAAGACCAGTATATAGAGAACCTGAAACGAATCATCAACAACGAGGAAGCTGGCACCGTTGTACTCAGTGTGCCAATGCATGACGACAACAGCTACGGTTTCAGCATGCCGACGTTTTTTGTGCCTATCAACGGATTGGTGACCAACCGTTTCAACAGTAAAAACAAACATTTTGGAGTCGATGTGGTTTCCAATGTTGACGCTGTGATAAAAGCCACCGCCGACGGCACCGTAATCTTTGCGGATTGGAGCGTTGAAGGTGGCTATGTCGTTGGTATTCAGCATAATAAAGACGTTATCTCGATTTACAAACATAATGCCACGATTCTTTGCTCTGAAGGCGATATGGTGAGGGCAGGCGATGCCATAGCCATCGTCGGCGGCGGCGGAAGCACCTCGACAGGACCGCATCTGCACTTCGAGATTTGGTTTAAAGGAAGAGCCTTAAATCCGGAAGATTATATTTCTTTTGAAGTAAAATGATTTTTCAATCATTTTTTCCTTATCTTTGCAACTTCAAAATTTATTATTAGAAAATGACAGTTTTAATAAAGATAATACAGTTGCTTTTATCGCTCTCAATCCTTGTGATTATCCACGAATTCGGGCATTTCATCGCTTCGAGGATATTCGGCGTGAGGGTGGAGAAGTTCTATATGTTTTTCGATTGGAAATTCTCGATTTTCAGGTGTAAAAAAGTAAATGGCAAGTGGGGTTTTAAGTTTTTCTGCAAAAATGAGCCTGAAAAATACGTGAAAGTAGGCGACAAATACGAGCCCGTTGACCTGAACACCTTGCCGGAAAACGATTGGCGCAGGGCGGAAGACAACACTGAATTCGGTCTCGGATGGATACCGCTTGGCGGTTACTGCAAAATTGCAGGCATGGTCGACGAGTCGATGGACGAAGGACAGTTGGCGCAAGAACCTCAACCGTGGGAGTTTCGTACAAAACCGGCATGGCAACGTCTCATCATCATGGTTGGCGGCGTGTGCATGAACGTAATCTTAGCCTTCGTGATTTATATCGGACTCCTCGCAAGCTATGGCGAACAGTATATCTCGACGGCGGAGGTCAATAAATACGGCATCACAGTTGACAGCTTGGGTTATAACCTCGGTCTCCGTGACGGCGATAAAATCCTCACCGTAGGCGGAAAATATATCGAAGATTTCAGCAAGATACCGATGGAGCTGCTTTTGGAGGATACAGAGTATATCGAAGTTGAGCGTGACGGCCGTAATGTGACGGTGGAGCTCCCTGAAGACGCTGTAAGTCAGATGATTAAAGCACGTTCGACGTTTATGAGCATGCGTATGCCTTTCGTTGTCGGAGGATTCTCGGCAGGCTCGCCGGCAGAGAAGGCCGGTTTGCTTGAAAACGACCGTATCATTGGAATCAATGAAGTGGCGACGCCTTATTTCCAGGACTTCAAGAAAAATATTGTGGAGTTTAGAGACCAGGATGTCGACTTGCAACTCGTTCGTGACGCTGACACCATCACCATGACGGTTCATGTGGCAGGCGACGCCACGATAGGAGTGTATGCCGCACAGATGCTGCAAATATCCACACAGGAATACTCGTTCTGGCAGTCGATACCGCAAGGATTCAAAAAGACAGGCAAAGAGCTGAGCGACTACTGGAAACAGCTGAAACTCATAGTGCGGCCGAGCACTGGCGCCTACGAGAGCATCGGCGGTTTCATAGCCATCGGCAGCATCTTCCCGGATTCATTTATCTGGGAACAGTTCTGGAGAATGACAGCGTTCCTGTCGATAATACTTGCAGTGATGAACATTATCCCGATACCGGGTCTCGACGGCGGTCATGTGCTGTTCCTAATCTGGGAAGTGATAACAGGACGCAAACTGAGCGACAAGTTCCTCGAAAGAGCTACGACAATAGGTTTCATATTCCTTATGATTTTGCTTGTTTATGCGAATGGCAACGATATTATAAGGCTGTTCAGATGACATATAATTAATAAGGTGTTGAAAACATGTTGAAAACTTTTGGTTATAAACAATAAAATAAAAAATAAGGCGTTAAGAAAAGGTTAACGCTAACTATAAACAGATAATAAGTGTATAAGAATATAAGGAAAATATTGCTTTTGGTGGTTGTCGTGATGACAATGTGTGGCTTGCATGCCCAACAGGCTCCGATATTCACCAACTACAGCAATTCTTATGCGGTTATAAATCCGGGTTATTACGGATTGAGTGAAGGCGTTAACACATTGGGTATTTATCGTAACCAGTGGAGCGGATTCAAAGACGGTACCACGGGCAAAGTGGTGTCTCCGCGCACTTTCTTGGTCTCGGCCGACATGCCAATCAGTTCGTTGAGAGGCGGTATCGGCATCTCGGTGATGAACGACCAGATAGGCTTGGAGAACAATGTGGCGTTCAATGTCGGCTATTCTTATCATCTTGATTTGGGCGCCGGCACCATGGGTCTCGGTTTGGCATTGAGTCTCAACAACAGAAAAGTCGATTTTGCCAATGCGCATCCTTTAAATGAGGACGACCCTGTGATTCCTACAAGCGCACAGAACGATATGCTTTTCGATTTTAATATAGGTTTGTTTTATACTGTTCCTGAGACATTTTACATCGCCTTTTCAACCACGAATCTGATGGAATCGAAAAGCAAGGCGTTGCAGGGAAAATCGACTACAAGTGCGAGTTTCGTTGGTGACAGGACGTTTTATATCGCGGCCGGATATGAATATCAGTTCTTCAATCCGATGTTCAAGTTGAACCCTTCCCTGATGATACTCAGCGATGTCGCGTCGACACAATATAATTTAAGTTCGCGCCTCTGGTACAATAATAGGATGTGTTTCGGCGTTAATTACAGATACAAGGAGTCCATTGGCCTTTTGGCGGGCTTCACGATAAAGGGGATACAAATAAATTATGCGTATGATATAAATATTATGGGGTTGAAGATACCGGGTTCACATGAGGTTTCGATAAGCTATAACTTCAAGTTGGATTTGGAAAAATCGCCACGTATTTATCGCAGTATCAGATACTTATAAAAAATGTTGATAAAAAAAGTCCAAGTTGATATGTTTTTGTCGGGAATAAACAAAAATTGTATATCTTTGGGCGTTTTTTTGGAAGAAAATAAATTAAATAAAAATAACGACTGTAAGATGAAAAAGTTTTTGTTGTTAAGCCTAATCGCAATGATCCTTGTCGGATGTGGTACCAACAGCGACCAGGGAGAATTGGTTGGCGTAAGAAAGAAATCAAAGCCGTTTTATCAACCGGATCCATACGGAATGGTGTTTGTCCCGATGGGCAGCTATACTATGGGTGTTGGTGGTCAGGACATCGCTGGAAGCAATTATGCACAGCCTAAGACCATCTCTGTTTCAGCTTTTTACATGGATGAAACAGAAATCACCAACAATGAATACCGTGAGTTTGTGTATTATGTGCGTGACTCCTTGGCCCGTACATATCTCGGCGAAGTTGACCCAGACAAGTATCTCATCACTCAGAACAAGAAGACTGGTGAGATTTACGACCCACCGTATCTCAACTGGGATGAGAAGATAGACTGGCGCAGCGACAATGAGGATTACAGAAACGCACTTGAACAGCTGTATATCCCTGAAGGTGAGCGTTACTACGGCAAGAAAGAAATTGACGCAAGAAAGCTCATGTTCCATTATAGCTATATCGATTTCAGAGCTGCTGCAAAGAAAGAGTTCAAAGAAGGCGCTGACTACCGTCAGGGCGCTTTCGCCAACCGTCCGCAGGGTATGACTGATCGTTCGGTGTATGTGCATACTGCAGATATCAACATCTATCCGGACACTTTGTCATGGATCTACGATTATTCATATGCCTTCAACGATCCGTTGACAGAGAAGTACTTCTGGCATCCTGCTTACGACAATTATCCTGTCGTCGGCGTCAACTGGACCCAGGCCAACGCTTTCTGTGTGTGGCGCACTGAGAAACTCAACAAATACCTCGCAAAACATAAAGGTCAGACAGGATTGTCAGAGTTCCGTCTTCCTACCGAGGCAGAGTGGGAGTGGGCAGCACGCGGCGGCCATCAGTTGAATCCTTATCCATGGGGCGGACCGTACACACGTAACGAGAGAGGCTGTCTGAAAGCCAACTTCAAGCCATTGCGCGGTAACTACATCGCTGACGGCGGTCTCACCACAGTCATCGTGGGACACTATCCGGCAAACGACTGGGGTTTGTACGACATGGCAGGCAATGTATCAGAATGGACATTGAGCGCATTCGACCCTTCATCATACAACATCATGTGGGATATGAATCCGCAGCATAACTACAACGCCAACGAAAGCGACGACCCGGTCATGAAGAGAAAAGTCGTCCGCGGCGGCTCATGGAAAGACATAGCATACTATCTGCAGGTGACGACACGTGCATATGAATATCAGGATACAGCAAAATGCTACATCGGGTTCCGTTGCATCCAGCCGTACCTCGGCAGACAGAAAGGAGACAATCCGGCAAAAGCATCAAGAGTTTACAATTAATCGAAATAGAAAATAAATTAAAAAAAATTAGAATATGTCATTTAAAGAGTTTTCAGAAAGCAAGAAGTACAAAAACTTCATGGCTAAAGTTTATGGTATTGGTGCATCTATCGTGTTGGTCGGTGCTTTGTTCAAACTTACACACATGTCGTTGTTCGGCTGGTCAGGTGCAGCTAACACAATGTTGACACTCGGTTTGTTGACAGAAGCCGTCATTTTCTTCTTCTCGGCATTCGAGCCGGCACATTTGGAACCGGATTGGAGCCTCGTTTATCCTGAGTTATGGGACCTTTATCATGGCGATGAGGCCAACGCTACAAAGCCGAAAGCAGGCGTGAGAAGCAATAGCGGCAATGGCGGCAACATCAGCGGCGACGCTATCACAGAACAGATCAACGCTATGTTTGAAAAAGCCAACATCAACGCGGCTACAATGGAAAGACTCAGCCAAGGTCTTAACAAACTCAGCGACAACGCAGCAAAAATCGCTGACGTGAGCGAGGCTGTTGCAGCAACAAGCAACTACACCAAGGCTATGAACAAGGCATCTGAGACAGCTATGGAACTCGACGCACAGATGTCGAAGACAGCTACAAACGCTGCCATGTTCTCTGACACAAGCAAGAAGATGAACGATACAATGGCTCTCTATATCGAGAAAGTCAACGCATCGGCAACGTCAACAGATAATCTTAATCATCAACTTAACGACTTGTCAAAACGCATGACAGCAATGAACACCGTTTACGGTAACATGCTTAATGCAATGAATATCAAGGCCTAAGCCACTTTTGTTAAATTATTAATCTTAAAAAATAACAAGAAATGGCAGGAGCAAAAGAAACCCCAAGGCAGAAGATGATCGGTATGATGTACCTGGTCCTCACAGCCTTATTGGCATTGAACGTTTCAGCCGACATCCTCGATGCTTTCGCTATCGTGAACGACGGTCTGGAAAAGACAAACGCCAGCGTTGAGAATAAGATTGAAGACTATTACAATATCTTCGAACTGCAATATAGCAGACAGCCTGAAAAAGCTCAGGTGTACTGGGATAAAGCTAACGAGATCCGTGTAAAAACCGACGAAATCATCAATTTCATCGAGAAAGAAATCAAGGTGCCGTTGGTTCTTGAAACAGAAAACATCACAGAAGAACAACTTTTGAACAGCAAAGATCCTAAGAAGGCTCTTCTGAGAAATACTGAGAAGATAAGTGACGAAAACCGTCGTGTTTTCTATGAATTCGAGCTTAAAAACATTGGCGCGAAGGATAAGTACGACGCAGCCACCAACTTCATGATCAACAACGGCAACGCCACAATCTTGAAAAACAAGATTCAGGAATACCGTTCGTTTGTCGTGAATACAGTGGAAGACGCAGGACTGTCAAACTACAGCAAATACGTCGGACTTCTCACAGATGTTGACCATAACGGAGAAAAGATCATCTACACTGACAACGACGGACAGGAACTCAGCTGGGAAAACAAGAATTTCGAGCATATCATTCTTACAGCCGAGATAGCTATCCTCAATAAGATTGTCGGTGAGATTCAGACAACAGAATACGATGCTATCACCGCTTTGTTCAAGCAAATCGGTTCATCAGACTTCAAGTTCGAGTCGGTGCAGGCACGTGTTATCCAGAAGAGCGACTTCATCATCAAAGGTCAGAACTACGAGGCTGAGATTTTCATCGCTGCCGCTGACACTTCAAAGGCTTTCGATGTGAAGTATTTCATGGGTACCGACGATTATAACAAGGCAAAAGGCGAGCCTGTGAAACTGAACAGTAAGGAAGGTAAAGTCATATTGAGCTTCCCGACCACCACTGTTGGTATGCACAAATATGCAGGCCGCATCGAGATACCTCGTCCTGATGGAACGATGGCATTATACGACTTCAACGAGTCATTCCAGGTGGTGGCGCCTTCAGCAACAGTCGCCCCGACCAAGATGATGGTGATGTACGAAGAGTTGCAGAACCCTATCTCAGTGTCAGCACCAGGTATCACCAGCGACGATATCATGATTAACGTCGAAGGCGGTAAATATACCAAAGACAAAAACGACGGCGATTATTTCGTTGAAGTTAACAAAGGCGCAAAGATAGTGAAAGTCAAGGTTTCGGCAAAAGACGACAAGGGCAGGATCGTTGATCTCGGAACACAGGAATTCCGCGTGAAGAAAGTTCCGGACCCAGTCGTGAAAATCGGTGACATCACAGGCGGTAAAGTCGAGAAAGAAGTCCTTCTCAGCATCGGCAGAGTGATGGCTGTGATGAAAGACTTTGACTTTGAAGGCTTTAACTATGTCGTTGACTCTTATACTGTTTCAACATATAGAGGAACATTCATTGATAAAAATAATAAAGGACCTAAGTTCTCCAACGAAGTCATAGAGCTCATCAGCAACGCACAAACCGGACAAAGAATCCAGTTCCAGGACATTTGCGTGAAGAGTCCTAAAGGCGAAGTTAGAAATGTAGGTTCAATAAACATTCAAATCAAGTAATATGAAAAGGATAGTTTCAATAATCGCAGCTTCGTTGGTCTGCTTGTTTGTCGATGCTCCGAAGGCGTCAGCACAAATCACAAGCGACACATATAACGACGGTTTGTATGTGGAAAACGCGACAGGAGTGAAGAAGAGCATTCCTTATCCGGATGTTCGTGAAGCTGATGTCATGTGGAAGAAGAGAGTCTGGCGTGAAATCGACTTCCGTCAGAAGATGAACCTTCCGTTCTATTATCCGAGAGATGCTCATCAGAACTGGAGAAGATTTATCGATGTCATCATGGACGCTTTGAAAGAAGGCAGATGCCAGGCATACGAAGTGACAGTGACTGGTGAACTGAATACCCCGTTACCATATTCAAAGCTTATGGCTGGCTTGAATTCTGAGAGACATCAGGCATTGTACGACGACTATGGCAATAAAATCGGTGATACTATTATCTCCATCTCATTCAAGCCGGAGTCGGTGACACGTCTCCGTTTGATGGAAGACTGGTATTTCGATGCACACAGAAGCGAGCTCATGGTCAGAATAGAGGCAATTTGCCCGGTGACTATGCGTGACGTCAACGACAGTCTCCAGATGCCTAACGAGCTGTTCTGGATTCCGTTTGATGAGAACACACGTACAGTGTTGGCAGAGGCTCCTGTTTATAACAGAAACAACTCGGCAGCACGTATGTCATACGATGACTTGTTCTGGAAACGTCAGTTTGACAGTTACATCTACAAGGAAGAAAACGTGTACGACCGTAGCATTCAGGACTACGCTACCGGTATCGACGCTCTGATGGAGTCGGAGAGAATCAAGAAAGAAATCATCGACTTTGAACAGAACGTTTGGGAATACTAAACACAGTTAGGAGTTTAAAGTTAAAAGTTAGGGGCGAATGTCATTCGCCCCTAACTTTTAATATCTCACCCTTTTCCCGTGCTTCCTCTCCGGTCGGTCGTTCTCGCGGGATTTTTTCTTCTTTGAAGATTTCTTTTCTTTCTTGTCAGCTTTGCTTTTCTTGTCCTTGATGCGGCTTTCTTTGCGGCTGCGGCGTTCGTGCTTATCCTCCTCGCGGTCGCGGCGCCTCCTCTCCTCGTGGAAACTATCTCTCGACTTATTTTCCTTCTTCTCTCTCTTCTCTCTCTTCTCTTTCTTCTCCTTCTTCTCCTTCTTCTCCTCTTTATCCTTCTTCTCCTTAGATTTCGGTTCTCCAGTCGTTATCTCAACTCTGATTCCTTCCTTGTTTTTGCTTGGATCGGCGAAACAATCGACAATGAATTGAGCTTGTGCCCCGTCGACGGCAACGAATGAGAAGTTTTCCATCAGGTCGATGTGACCGATTTCGATGTCATTAGTACCTGTCACATCATTGATTCTGCCAATCAGAGAGTTCGGCTTGATGTGGTCGCGCTTGCCCATTCCAAAGAACAGACGTATCATATGAGAGTCGTCGTGTTGTTTCTTCTCCTTCTTCTCAGCGGAGCGCTTCTCCTTCTTATCCTCGTCAATATTCAGGTCTTTAGCATCTTTGTAATAATCGAGGAATCGATTGAAGTTCAGCGCCACCACACGGGTTATCAGTTCCTCGCGTGAGAGCCAGCTGAGTTTTTTGAACACCACTGGCAGGTAGTCGTCGATGTCGTCGCGCATGATGTCGACTTTTTCGAGGTTGTCGATATGACGGAACAGTTGTTTCTCGCAAACCTGTTGTGCTGTAGGGATGAGCGAGCGTTCCATCGGCTGCCCGAGCTGTTTTTCGATGGCTTTGATTTTATGTTTCTCTTTCTGATGAACCAAGCTGATGCAGATACCGGTCTTGTCGGCACGTCCCGTTCTGCCGCTGCGGTGCACGTAAGTGTCGATATCGTCAGGTAGGTTGTAGTTGATGATATGTGACAGGTTGTTCACGTCCAAGCCGCGTGCTGCCACGTCAGTGGCCACCAAAATCTGTGTGAATCCTTGACGGAAATGGTTCATCACGAGGTCGCGTTGCGCCTGCGAGAGGTCACCGTGCAACGATGCGGCGTTGTAGCCGTCGTGGATGAGGTTGTCGGCGACTTCCTGCGTCTCGAGCTTGGTGCGGCAAAAGACGATACCGTAAATCGACGGATAATAGTCGATGAGGCGCTTCAGTGCCAAATATCTGTCGCTTGCCTTGATGAGATAGTAGTTGTGGCGCACGTTTGCTGTGCCTGAGTTTTTCTGTCCGATACTGATGCGCACCGGATTGTTCATGTATTTGTTCAAGATTTTTTCAACTTCTGCCGGCATAGTAGCCGAGAAAAGAAGGATGTTCTTTTGTTCCGGCATATACTCCAAGATGGCGTCGACGTCTTCTTGGAATCCCATGTCAAGCATCTCGTCGGCTTCGTCGAGTACCATCCACTGCACGTTGCTGAAGTCGATGCGGTTGCGGCGTATCATGTCCTGCAGACGACCCGGAGTGGCGACGATGATCTGCGGTTTTTTGGCAAGGCTTTTGAACTGTTGCTCGATGCTCGCGCCGCCATACACCGGCACAATCATGATTTCCGGGATGTATTTCGCGTAGCTGAGCAGGTCTTTCGTGATCTGCATGCAGAGTTCGCGTGTCGGACATAAAATCAAGGCCTGAACGCTGCGGCTTTTCGGGTCAATATTCTGTAAAAGAGGCAGTCCGAAAGCGGCGGTCTTGCCTGTACCCGTCTGTGCAAGTCCCACTAAATCAGTGCGTTGTGATAATAAAACAGGAAGAACCTCGGCCTGTATCGGCATAGGCTCCTTGAATCCTAACTCATCTATTGCCTTTAGGATTGCAGGGTTTAAATTGAAATCTTGAAACATAGATTAAATTTGAAGTTGCAAAATTACAAAAAATATGCTATCTTTGCAGGATTATTTTTATAAGTGGATGAAAACGAGATTTTTACTGTTTTTTTTAGCGTTGTTTTTGGTGTCTTGTTCATCGAAAAAAGAGCATTATACGGCAAAAGAGGTTGAATCGTGGCCAGTTGTGAAAGTTGACTCTATTTTCAAGGACCTCGACAAGCCTATTTATGACAGAAAGACTGCACAACTCGACAAAAGTTTTCAAAATTTAAAGAAAAAGACGACTTTCAACGGTACCGTACTTTTTGCCGAAAAGGGCAGGATTTTACTGGAAAAATCGTATGGAGTGAGTAATCTCAAGACAAGAAAAGGTGAAATCAAAGTCGATGATGTTTTTCAACTCAGTTCTGTTTCAAAGATGTTTACCGCTGAGGCGATAATGATTCTGAAATCTCGCCAACTCCTTGATTATGATGTGGATATAAAAACGTATATACCTGAATTTCCGTATGAAGGCATCACCACGCGTATGCTCATGACGCATCGTTCAGGATTGTCGAGATACGAAACATTGGCAGATAATAACTGGCCGGATAAGAGAAAACCGTTTACCAACGACGACATGATTGATTATTATATCAAGTACAAGCCCGACCCGTATTTCAGTCCGAACAACGGTTTCCATTACTGCAATGTGAATTATGCGTTGTTGGCGAGCATAGTGGAGCGTGTTTCAGGCAAGCGTTTCGTGGATTTCATGCGTGAGGATGTCTTCGATGTCATCGGAATGAACGATTCATATATCTACGATATGCCTACGGACACGATGGTGTCGCTGTATCTCCCGAATTGTGTTCAGGGATATTATGTTGGCCGCAGACGTCCCCGTCAGGCACAGAATGAGTACCTGAACGGTGTGAAAGGTGATAAAATAATGTTTTCCAATGTCGAAGACATGTACCGTTTCAAGGTTGCTATCGACTATGGATTGTTAGTGCCCGATTCCATTCAGGAAGAAGCGTTCAAGCCAGGAAGTCTGAAATATTCGAAGAGAAAGGACAATTACGGTTTCGGGTGGCGTATCTCGCGCAAACATCCCGACTGCTACTATCATTACGGGTGGTGGAAAGGTTACCGTTCCTTCTTCATGTTCGACAAGAAAAATGATCGCACGCTGATAGTTCTTACAAACACCGATAAAGGTCCGAACTCCGATGTCTTCTGGAAGATGTTGAAAGACAACACCACATCTTTGGCTCCTGCTTCTATCAATATTCCTGTGATGGAACTTGAGAAAAACCTAAATTACCCGTTTTCCTCGTATCGCGACAGGTAACTAAATAGGTTGGACGATGAGTTTATAGCCTATACCGTGCACATTTTCAAGCTTGACATTCGGGTCTTCGCACAACATGTTCCGTAGCCGTCCTATGTAAACGTCCATGTTTCGGGCGTTGAAATAGTTTTCCGCATTCCATACGCGTTTCAGTGCCAATGAACGTTCCACAACACGGTTTTTATACTCGCAGAAAAGATACAACAACTCTAACTCCTTGGTTGTCAGTTTTCTTTCTCTGCCATTATAAATCAAAACGTGATGTAAAGTGTCGAGAGTGTATTCTCCTAAGGTGAAAAAATGCTGTTTCTGGTCATTTGTTTTTGTCCTTTTGTGAATCGCTTCGATGCGTAAGCCCAGTTCCTCCATGCTGAAAGGCAGGGTTATAAAGTCGTCGGCGCCCACGTTGAATGCGTTGATGATGTCCTTCTGATGCGTGTTGGTGCCAAGAAAAACAATAGGGATGTCCATGTTTTTATGCCTTATTTCCGTCACCAAATCATAACTGTTGACAACAGGAATGTCGGCGTCCACAAGAACAAAATCCAACCGTTCTTTTCTAAAATGATGCAAAGCCTCTTCCCCGTCGGAACACAAAACTGTGGAATATCCACGCGAGACAAGGTAATTTTTAGTTATAGAGGCGATGTCCTTGTCATGTTCCGCCAATAAAATCTTTAAAGATTTGTACATAATAATTATTTTATAATGTTAAAAACCGGTTAGTCCGTTAGTTTTTGACACAGCAAAAATATATTATGTATAATTTTTGAAAAAATATAGCCCTTCTAAATCGTTCATTATTAACCATTTTTAACATATTATTCAGTTTTTTGCAAGAAATCTTAAAAAATTTTTACGTATGTAAAAAAAAATATGTATTTTTGCAGTGCGTAACGATGTACATCCATAGTTCTCTATCCAGAGAATTTACATTGTTCGTAAAAGGTTTCATAAATTTTGGTTTTTGGTTCTGGAGACCGTTCACGCTCAATGGACGGTCTCTTTTTTTGTACATTTTTTACTGATATTCAATAATATTTTGTATCTTCGCAGAAAATTAAATTCGTAAATTCATGACAGATATTAAAGTTGAATTAGGACACGTAAAGAGTTTTCTTGCTGAAAACCAGATAGATACGTATTTTAAGACAATCTATTCCCGTACAGGCGCAGGCAACGATTTTCTCGGCTGGGTTAATCTTCCGTCATCAATCGCCAATGATTTCATCGAAGATGTGAAGGCAAAGGCGGAAGAACTCCGCAAGAAATCGGAAGTGTTCGTGGTGGTTGGCATCGGCGGTTCATACCTTGGCGCACGTGCTGTTATAGAGGCGCTGTCGAACCATTTTGAGCATCTCGTCGACACCGGAAACCCGAAAATCATATATGCAGGCCATAACATGAGCGAGGATTATATGTCAGACCTCATCAAGCTGCTTGACAAGAAAGACTATTCGATGACTGTCATCTCGAAGTCTGGAACTACGACGGAACCGGCTGTGGCATTCAGAATACTGAAGAATCATATCGAGAATAAATACGGTAAGGAAGAGGCGCGCAAGCGTATCGTAGCCATTACCGACAGGGCAAAAGGTGCATTGAAGGTGTTGTCGGACAGCGAAGGTTACAAGACGTATGTGGTGCCGGATGATGTCGGCGGACGCTATTCTGTCTTGACACCGGTGGGCTTGCTGCCTATCGCGGTGGCAGGCGTAGACATAGAGAAACTTGTGAAGGGCGCACAGCTCATGGAGAAATATTGTGTTGAGAATCAGAATAATGACAATGTGGCTGCAAAATATGCCGTGGCACGTCAGGCTTTGTATCATGCCGGTAAGACCAACGAAATTTTGGTGAACTACGAGCCGCGTCTCTGCTACTTCAGCGAGTGGTGGAAACAGCTTTACGGCGAGAGTGAAGGTAAGGATGGCAAAGGCACCTTCCCGGCCAGCGTGACATTCACCACCGACCTGCACTCGATGGGACAGTACATCCAGGAAGGTCTGCGTAACCTCATGGAGACCGTCATTAGCGTTGAAAATCCTGCCAACGAGGTGCGAATCCCACAAGACGATGCAAACCTCGACCAGATGAACTACATCGCAGGCCGCAGACTCAATGAGGTTAACCAGACAGCGGAGAAAGCCACGATATTGGCCCACGTCGACGGTGGAGTGCCAAACATCCGTATCGTCATCCCGACCATCAACGCACACGTGCTCGGACAGCTCATATATTTCTTCGAGATGGGATGCGCGCTGAGCGGCTACATGCTCGGAGTGAACCCGTTCAACCAACCCGGTGTCGAGGCATATAAGAAAAATATGTTCGCATTACTTGGCAAACCGGGATATGAAGAATTACGTGAAAAATTGTTAAAACGTTAATGTATAGCGACATTGAAATAATGGCCCCGGTGGGCTCGTATGAGGCACTGTCAGCGGCTATACAGGCTGGCGCTGGAAGCGTGTATTTCGGGATAGGCAGACTCAACATGCGCTCGAAGTCGACCAAGAATTTCACGCTTGACGACCTGCATACAATCTCCGAGATATGCCATGAACACGGCGTGAAGAGCTATGTGACAGTGAACACTGTGGTTTTCGACGAGGAGATGGACGAGATGCATGCCCTTTTGGATGCCATCAAAGCAAACAATATTTCAGCTATCATCGCCTCCGACCAGAGCGTGATACAGTACGCGCGCAAGATAGGGGTGGAGGTGCACATGTCGACACAATGCAACATAACCAACATTGAGGCAGTGAAGTATTATTCGCAGTTTGCCGACGTGATGGTGACGGCGCGCGAGCTCAATATCAATCAGGTGAAGCATATCACGGAAGAGATTAAACGTCAGCACATTACAGGGCCGAAAGGCGAATTGGTGCGTATAGAGGTGTTCTGCCACGGCGCGTTGTGTATGGCCGTCTCCGGCAAATGTTACCTCAGCTTGGATAATTTCGGCACCAGCGCTAACCGAGGCGCATGCATACAACCGTGCAGGCGTGGTTATGAAGTCACTGACCGTGACAAAGAAATCACGTTAGCCATCGAGAATGAATATATTATGTCACCGAAAGACCTGTGCACGTTGCCTTTCTTGGACAGGGTGCTCGCAGCAGGCGTGAAAGTGCTTAAAATAGAGGGCCGCGGCCGCTCGCCAGAGTACACCAAGCTGACTGTGGGCGTCTACCGTGAAGCCGTCGATGCGATAAATGCCGGCACCTTCACCGAAGACAAAGTCGCAGCCTGGACAGAGCGTCTGCGGAGCGTCTACAACCGCGACTTCTGGGACGGCTACTATCTCGGGCGCAAAATGGGTGAGTGGACCAAGAAATACGGCTCGCAAGCCATGAAGACGAAGCTTTTCATCGGCACGATAACCAATTTCTTCGCCAAAATCAACGTGGCTGAAATCAGGATGGAGACACATGACCTCAACGTCGGTGACGAAATCATGATAATAGGTCCGACGACAGGCGTTTATGAGGATACTATAAAAGAAGTCAGAGTAGATTTATTGCCTGTAAATCAGACAGTTAAAGGCGAACTTTGCTCGATTCCGGCACATGACACTGTGCGTCGAGGCGACAAAGTTTATAAGATTATTGAAGCGACAGAAGACGATGCAACACTTTAATTTACATACACATAGCACTTATTCCGACGGCAAGTCGCCGATGGAGGACACTGTTGAGGAAGCCATCAGACAAGGCATGCACACTCTCGGCTTTTCCGACCATTCAAGCGTGCCGTTCGAGAGCCGCGTATCCATCCCGATGGATAAAAACGAGGAATATGTCAATCATCTTAAAGAACTGAAAATCAAATACAAAGACCAGATAGACATCCTTTCTTCGATGGAGATGGAGTTTATTCCTGGAATAGTTGTCGATTTTCAGAAAACGAAACGTGATTTTGGCCTTGATTATCTCATCGGCTCTGTCCATTTGGTAGGCAAAAGTCCTGATACTCTGTGGTTTATCGATGGGAAAAGCATCGAACCATACGATGAGGGACTGAAAAAATACTTTGGCGGTGACATTAAAAAAGGTGTCCGTGCCTATTTCGACCAGGAAAACGAGATGATTGAGACCGAGAAATTCGACATCATCGGGCATTTCGACAAGGTGAAGATGAACGCGCGCGGCCGTTATTTCCAAGAAGAGGAGAAATGGTACCGCGACATGGTTTTGGAGACTCTTGACCTCATCAAGCAGCACGATTTGATAGTGGAAATCAACACGCGAGGGCTTTACAAGCAGCGTTACAACGGTTTCTATCCTTCGGAATGGCTGCTGCCGCGCATGAAAGAGATGAACATCCCGGTGGTGATTAGCTCGGACGCCCATCAATACTGGGAACTTACGTATTTCTTCAAAGAGGCAGAAGAAGCTTTGAAATCCGTAGGTTATCAAGAAACAATGTGTTTCAAAAACGGGAAATGGAATGCTGAACCATTGATGTAATTAAATCATTGAAAATGAACACTATAATTTTAGCTTTAGCGATTCTGCCGGTCATTGTTTTGGCTTGGTATATCTACAAAAAAGACAAATACGAGAAAGAGCCGCTTTCAATGCTGGTGAAGGCGTTTTTACTTGGAATTCTTGCCATTCCTATGGATTTAATAGTTGTGGCAGGCATCAACATGTTCATTCCTGGCGGCAGCGTGTTCTACAGTGCTTTCTTTGAGGCCGGTATACCTGAAGAGTTTTGCAAATGGGCACTTTTCATGCTTTTTATATGGCGCAATAAGAACTTCAACGAGCCTTTCGACGGCATCGTCTATGCCTGTTTCATCAGCCTCGGTTTTGCCTGTATCGAGAATATCATGTATGTTTTCAGCAACGAGACATTCGCCGGTGCGATACATACCGGCATGTTGCGTGCTGTGCTGTCGGTGCCCGGACATTTCCTGTTTGCCGTCGTCATGGGATATTTCCTCGGGATGGCTAAGTTCAGACCTGAACAACGCAATAAATATCTGTGGCTCAGCGTGTTATGTCCTGCGCTCGTACACGGAATATTCGATTATCTGCTGATGCTTTCGTCGGCTTTCTCCGATAATAATTTGGAATTGATGGGCACGATTTTGTTCTTTGTTTTCATCTATTTTGATATTAAAATATGGAAAATCGGAGTCAAACATATTTCAAAGATGCAGGAACAGACAAGGATTGAGCATAATAACGATATTTTCAGAAATATATTTAAATCTTAATAAAATGAAGAAATTATTTTTAGCTATCACATTGGTTATTAGCGTGTTATGCGTTAAAGCCGACGAAGGAATGTGGCTGCCGTACAACCTCAGCGGCCAGAGCCTTTACGAGATGCAGAAGCTTGGATGCAAGCTCACTGCAGAACAGATTTTCAACCTCAACCAGCCAAGTCTGAAGGACGCCATCGTGCAATTTGGCGGCGGCTGCACCGGCGAGCTCATCTCTCCGGAAGGCCTGTTGCTTACCAACCATCACTGCGGTTTGAGCTATGTGCAGAAACACGCCACTGTGGAGCACGACTATCTCACCGACGGTTTCTGGGCTAAGAGCAAAGAAGAAGAACTGCCTAATGCAGGTCTCACCGTGTCGTTCCTCGCGCTGGTGGAAGACGTGACAGAAATCTTAATGGCCGACATACCGGCAGATATTACCGAGGCTGAATACGGCGATTTGTTGAATAATAGAGTCAAAGAGCTCGTCAAAGAACGCAAAGGTGACCGTGACGTCGAAGTTGAAATAGTACCATTCTACTCTGGTAATCAATTCATTTTGTTTGAATACGATGTGTATCGCGACGTGCGCCTCGTGTGCTGCCCACCATGGGGCATAGGCAAATACGGTGCCGACACCGACAACTGGACATGGCCACGTCACAAAGGCGACTTCAACATTTTCCGTGTATATACCGACAAAGATGGAAAACCGGCAAAATACAGTAAGGATAACATCCCGATGAAGTCGAAACATTATCTTCCTGTCAATATCAAAGGCGTGAAAGAAGGCGACTATGCAATGATTATGGGTTATCCGGGCTCAACCGATAGATATTCAACATCTTACACAGTGAAAAACTTGATTGAATCGGACTGCCCTTCAATCATCAACTGCAGAACAACCAAACTCAACGAGTACCGCAAACACATGGACGCCGACCAGGAAGTGTTCATCAAATACGCATCGAAGCAGGCAAGCGTGTCAAATTATTGGAAATATGCCATCGGTCAGAAGAAACAGTTGGTGCGTAACCACGTGTATGACAAGCGTTTAGCTCAAGAACAGGCATTTATGGAATGGGTTTTTGAAGACCCTTCACGTCAGGCTGTTTACGGCGACATTTTCAATGGCATCAAGGCAAAATGGGAAATCATGGACGATATTATGATGCCTATGACATACCTCCGCGAAGCAGGCTGGAACGGCGGCGAGGCTGTTGCTTTCTCACGCAGGTTCATCAGAATCAATAAGTTAATAAACGAAAAAGGCTCGAGAGAAGATATTGCAAAAATGGCGGAGTCACTGAAAGCACAGACTGTTACATTCTTCAAAGACTACGACAAGGCACTCGATCAAGACGTGACCATCGCATTGCTCAACCTTTTCTATAAAGACATTCATAAATATGTCCCTTCGATGATTGAGGAAATAGGCGAAAAAGATGGCGGCGACTTCACCGCTTGGGTAGGGAAAGCCTTTGAGAAATCAATCTTCGTCGACCAGTCGAAACTCGAGAAATGGCTTGCAAAACCTAAGAAACTCGACAAAGACCCGATTTTCGTCCTCATGACGAATCTTATAGAGACGTATCAGGGTATTTACAGCCTTTATGACGAAGCCAATAATCTTGGCAACAAGGGCGAGCGTCTTTACATGAAAGGCCTCATGGAGATGCAGACTGAGCGCAACTTCTATCCGGATGCCAACTTCACCATGCGTTTGACTTACGGCACAGTGGAGCCTTATAAGGGTGCCGACGCTGTCAACTACAGCTACTATACCACCATGGACGGCGTGATGGCGAAATATGTTCCTGGCAACTGGGAGTTCGATATCCCGCAGGATGTCCGCGACCTCTACGAAGCCCGCGACTATGGCCGTTATGCTGACGAGAACGGACAACTTATCGTGAACTTCATCACCACCAACGACATCACCGGCGGTAACTCAGGAAGCCCTGTAATCAATGGTGAAGGCGAGCTTATCGGACTTGCTTTCGACGGCAATTGGGAAGCCATGAGCGGCGACATCATGTTTGAACAGAAAGTGCAACGCACAATCTGCATGGATGCCCGTTACTTACTCTGGTGCCTTGAAAAAGTCGGAAAAGTTCAGAATATCATCGACGAACTGACGATTATCGAATAAAAAATAAGTAGGGACAAGACTTGCCTTGTCCCTACTGATTATTTTGAGAACCAATTTTTAAATTCCGAAACCTTAGCTTTGCTAATTATAATTTTCTCGGGAACTTTAACTGACATGTTGAGCGACAATTTGTTACCAAACCATATTGTCAGGTCTTTTATCGCTTTGCGCGACACAATGAACTGACGGTTGGCACGGAAGAAATCGTCGGGGTTAAGCTGGTTCATGATGTCGTCCAGAGTCTGACTGATGTAATGTGTGTACTCATCCAATGTGACGGCTTTCACCCATTTGTCCTCGATGTAGATGTAAGCTATGTTAGCTGTCGGTAGCGGCACGAGTTTGTCGCGCTCCGGCACCAAAAAACATGATTTGTAGTTCTTTGTCATCCCGATTTGACGCAGAAGCGCATCGATAGCCTCGTTGTTATCCGATTTCTCACCCACGAGGGCATTGTATTTGTTCATCGCACGCGTCAGGTCATTGCGGTTGATGGGCTTCAAAAGATAGTCAATGCTGCTGACTTCAAAGGCTTTAAGCGCATATTCGTCGTAGGCGGTGGTGAAGATGATGGGACACGTTATCTGTGTCTTGTCGAAGATGGCGAACGATGAGCCGTCGGCAAGGTGGATGTCCATAAACACCAAGTCAGGCATAGGATTCTCGTCGAACCACGCCACGCTCTCTTCAATCGACTGCAAGATACCGATAATTTCGGTGTCGGGCGACACTTCCTTCACCAGTTTCTGCAGCGACTGTGCCGCCAAAATCTCGTCTTCGATAATTAAAGCTTTCATTGTCAATCATTTAACACTAATGGCAGCTTCACGCAAAACGTGCTTCCGTCGTTGGTGATTTCAACTTCTTTGTTCCATTTCAGTCTGTAACGCTCCGACAGATTCACCAGTCCGATGCCGTTGCATTCCTCTTGCATGGCCTTAGCCTGAATCGGATTAGAGACCGAAACGCTGCCGTCGCCAGTCGCCACCGTCACTAAAAGCGGCTGCTTTGATGAGATGACGTTGTGCTTCACAGAATTCTCAATCAGCGACTGCAAAGATAACGGTAAAACACAATAATTGTTATATTTCGTGTCGATTTTAAACTCAAATTTCAAGTTTTCGCCATATCTGATCTGCATCATATCGCAATACGAATGGACACATTTCAGTTCCTCTTCAAGACTGATGATTTCCTTGTTTTGCAATGTGTGACGCAGCACCGACGACAGCTGCTGGAGATAATTTTCAGCTTTCCCGGTGTCAATTGTGATGAGCGACTGCAAAGTGTTGAGCGAGTTAAAGAGAAAATGTGGGTCAAGTTGGCTTTTCAGTGCCTCGAAACGTGTCAGGATGTTTTCCGAACGCAACGCCTCGTTTTCGACGGCCGTGGTTTTTTGATAGTATTGTGACTTAAGTAGCTGAACCACAAGGATAACCACAGCTGTAAGCGTCAAATCACGGACGAGGCTGTCGCGCATGATGTTGTATAAAAACTGCGGATTAGGTTGTTTCGGACTGAAAGCCGATTTTGCGAAAATGAATCCTATACACAATACGGCTGTTATTATCACGGAGCCTAATATTATGATAATCAGCTCGTTATAACCGGTTTTGAATGAATAGCTCAGAATTTTTCTGTTATAAACGAGTATCAGAAACACCATGATGTAACTCATCAAAGTGAAGAAAAGAAACCGCCAGAGTTGGAAATGATGAGGCGGCATTGCCTTGGATGCTTCGTTTGAAAACAGCGAGTCGCCGAAGAAAAACGACAGCGTCATCAACAGGTGGAAGCCGATGCTTATCACCAACGCTATCAGCGCGATTCTCTTCAGTGAAAGATATTCCGGTGCGGTGTTTTTATTCATAACGTAAGGCGTTTATCGGGTCTGTGCGTGATGCCTTCAAGGCAGGGAAGAAGCCGGCGATGAGACCGAGCACTGCACATGAAACGAAAGATATTATCATCCATAACACGTTGACAATGAACGGCAAAGACATTATCAAATCGACGAAGTAAGAGAGAGCGATGCCGAGGACGAGACCTAAGACACCGCCGATAAGACTTAAAATGATACTTTCGGTGAGGAACTGCATCAGAATAGCGGCGTTTTTCGCTCCTATTGACATACGCAGACCGATTTCCTTGGTGCGTTCGGTCACGGTGACATACATGATGTTCATGATGCCTATGCAGCCTACAAGCAAGGAAATCAAAGCAATGGCGATGAGAACCGTGGTAATCATTCCAGTCATTGATGTCATCATCTCGAGGAGTTCCTGCTGGGTGCGCACCTCGAAATCGTCGGTGCCGCCTTCCGCTATCTTATGTGAGACACGAAGCAGGTTTTCAATTTCTTCCACTGCCGCGTCTGCCACGTCTTCCGAAGCCGCCGAGCACACTATCTGGTGTATGAAATCGACGCCGAGCATACGTTTCTGCACGGTGGAATACGGCATGATGATGATGTCGTCCTGGTCCATACCCATGGCGTTCTCGCCTTTCTCTTTCAGCGTTCCGATGACTTTAAACGGCATGTTGCCCACGCGGATGGTCTTTCCTATCGGGTCTTCGTTTTCGCCGAAAAGATTCTCGACTATCGTTTGTCCGATGAGGCCTACTTTAGCGTATTTCTTGACGTCTTCTTCAGTGAAATTGATGCCTGTGGCGATTTCATATTTCCTGATTTGGAGATAATCTGTCGAGCCGCCGTAGACTGTTCCCGACCAGTTTTTTGAGCCGTTCACCACCTGACCGCCGCTGTTAACGACAGGGCTTACCATAGTGATGTTTTTGGCGTTTTTCGCTATCATCTCGCAGTCTCTCACCTTCAGTGACTGCACGTTTGATGAGCCCATGCTCACGCCGCCGCGTCGTTGGTTGGCACGCATCACCATGATGAGGTTGGTGCCCATGTCCGACAGCTGATTTGCAGTGCTTTGTTTCAGACCTTCACCGAGGTTCACCACCGCGATGACTGCCGCGATGCCTATCACGATGCCGAGCATTGACAGCGCAGAGCGTGTCTTGTTGCGCAACAAAGCTTTGACCGATATTCTTATTAAGTTGAGTATATCCATATCAATAATCGTTTTCTATTGGCAGTGCGTTTAGTGCTTCCGCTGCCGATTTCGCCGCCACGGCACCGTCACGAAGGATGTGACCGTCGCGTAAAAATATTGTTCTGTTAGTAAACACCGCGATGTCTGACTCGTGTGTGACAAAAGCGATGGTCTTGCCTTGCTCGTGCAGGGTCTGGAAGAGGCTCATGATTTCGTATGATGTGCGTGTGTCGAGGTTTCCTGTCGCTTCGTCGGCAAGCACTATGACAGGGTCGTTGACCAAGGCGCGCGCGATGGCCACGCGCTGCTGCTGTCCGCCCGAAAGCTGGTTCGGCATGTGCAGCATACGGTCTTTCAACCCAACCAGTTCTAAGGCATGCTGAGCCCTCTCGTGACGCTCACGGTGTGAGACGGCCGAGTTGTAAATCAACGGGAGCTCCACGTTTTCGAGAGCCGTGGTGCGCGGCAACAGGTTGTACGACTGGAACACGAAGCCGATTTTACGGTTTCTTATCTCTGAGAGCTCGTTTTTTGTTCTCTCCTTGACGGAGATGCCGTCGATGAGATACTCGCCTGATGTAGGCTGGTCGAGGCATCCGAGGATGTTGAGCAAGGTCGACTTGCCGCTTCCCGACGAGCCCATGATGCTCACGAACTCGCCTTGGAATATCTCGAAGGAGACGCCTTTGAGAGCGTGCACCTCCTCACTTCCCACGATGAACGTGCGCTTGAGATTCTCGACTTTTATGATAGAATTGTTGCTCATATCTCAAATTTTATCTTGGACCTGGGCCACCTGCAGGAGCTCCGCCACGGTTGCTATTCTTGTTGTTACGGTTACGACCTGGAGGGCCTGGCATGAACGGATTGTCGCCGACTTTCTTGGTTGTTTCCTTCGATACATATTGCGCCGAAAGCACCACTGAATCGCCTTCCTGTACTCCTGACTCGATTATTTTGTAAGCGCCGTCGCTCATGCCGGTTTTCACCGGACGTGGCATGATGTTAGAGCCGTTCTTAACCCAAACCATAGTCGGTTTCTCGCCTCCGCTGAATGCCGGACGGCCTTGTTTCATATCCGGCTTGCCGCCGAATGGAGGTTCAGGTCTTCCCATGCCGCCTTCAGGTCTCTCCATGTTTTTCATCAGTTCTCGCATAACTTGCTCTGATGGAGTGAAGGTGAACGCCTCTGCAGGTGCCGCCAAACCGGTCTGCTCCTCTGTCACGATGGTGACGCTGGCTGTCATGCCCGGGAAAAGCTTCAAGTCAGGGTTTGGTGCTGCGATGATGACGGTGTATGTCACGACGTTGCTGGTCGTCGTGGGTTTCATGCGAATCTGATTCACGGTGCCGCTGAAGACATCGTCAGGATAAGCGTCAACTGTGAATGTAACTCTCTGATTTACACTGACTTGTCCGATGTCAGCCTCATCTACGTTGGCTTCAACCTGCATCCTGGTAAGGTCATTGGCTAAAGTGAACAGGGTGGGAGTGCTGAACGAAGCGGCGACGGTCTGTCCGACTTCCACGGCTCTGTCGAGCACCACGCCGTCGATAGGAGAGAAGATGTCGGCATAACCGAGGTCTACTCTTGCCTGGTCGTACTGTGCCTGAGCGTTTTTCTTGCTCATCTGTGCCTGAGTGTAGGTGTTCTGTGCTGCCTCGTAGTCGGCGAGAGTGGCGGCCTTGTTCTCATAAAGCTGCTGTGTACGCTCGAATGTCGATTTCGCATATCTCAACTGGCTTTCCGATGATTCGAGGTTGGCCTTGGCACGGCTCACACTCTCGTTTAGCGTCAGTTTGTCGAGCTCACAGAGCAAATCGCCTTTTTTCACCACGCTGTTGAAGTCTACGTAAATCGTCTCCACCTTGCCGGAAACCTGCGTTCCTACTTCCACTGTCTCGACGGGCTCGATGGTTCCAGTTGCCGTCACGGTGTTTTCAACGGTGTAGTTGCCAATAACATGAGTGCGAATCACGAGTTCCTTGTTACCTGATTTAGCGCCGCGGACGATGAAAATCACTGCCAAAACGACGGCAATAACTGCTATTGTGACAATCCTTTTTATGGTTTTCTTTTTCATATCTTGTTGATTTATAATTATTTACAATGTTATTTCGTTTCCCATATAAACGTCTAATATTTTGCGCTGAAGCAAAAGGGTATATTTATTTCTGATGAAGGTGTTCAGCACGTTGAGGTAGTTGTTTTGCTGTTGCAGAAGCTCCACTGCGGTGATTTTTCCGTAGTTGAACTGGACTTCGTAGGCGTTGTAGCTCTTGCTGTAGGCGTTTTCTTTCATCTCCGACGCCTTGAAGGTGTTGTAAGATGAGATGACGTTGCGATAAGCCAAAGAAACAGTCTGACGCACATCAAGTTGAGTCTGCTCATAGTCGAGTTGAGCCTGTTCGAGGGCGATTTTGCTTCGTTTCACGTTGGCTCTGTTCTGACCGCGGCTGTAGATAGGGATGCTCAAAGAGATGCCTATCGACTGGTTGAATCTGTCGTCGAACTGTTGACCTACGTTGTCGAAGTCGGTATGACCTGTGCCTACGTTGGCATTGGCGTTGAGCGAAGGCATGTACCCTGTTTTCGCCATAGAAATGTTGTTTTCAGCGAGCAGGATGTCATATTGGCTGAGTTTCAAGCTCGGATAAGCCTCGAGAGCCATGTCAATAGCCGCTTCTTCTGATGGCAGCGACGCAGTCATATCGTCGAGATTGTCGGTGTTCGGCTGGATTATCTGCAGGTTGTCGAGAGGATCCATGGAAAGGAGTACCTTGAGCGACATGATGCTGTTGTCGCGGCTGATACGTGTCTCGATGACGTTTGTTGAATCGCTAATATATTGAGCTTCAAGGAGAAGCATGTCGCTTTCAAGAATCGAGCCCACTTTATAACGTTCCTGACCCTGTTTCATCTGTGCGCGGCTTGAATTAAGCATAACTTCTTGGTATTCAAGAAGTTCATTGTTACTCAAAGCACTGAGGAAAGCTTGCAGAATCTGCACTGACAGCTGGTTGTCGTATTGCTGCAGCTGCATTTCCGAGCGTTCCATGTTCAGTCGGTTTTGCTTGATGCTTTTGTTGATGTTTCCGCCTTGATAGATTACCACTGAGGCGCCGACGCCCACGTTTCCGGAATAGTTACTTCCGTTTTTGTTGTTGGAGTAAGTTTCGCTTGCAGATGCGTTTACGCTTGGCAGTCGCGACTGTTTCGATTGCTCGTATGTCACCTGTTGTGACTCGGCGCTGAGTTCCATGCTTTTTCTGTCGTAGCTGTTGGCGAACGCGAAACGAAGGCAGTCTTCCAGCGTGAACTGGTAGTTTTTGCTCTCGTGCGGTTCGGCTTCCTGCGAAATAACCGGTTGCGGCATCATCAGGAGTGCCAAGGCCGTCAGAAAAAGTGACTTTAATAAAATCTTCATAAAAAAATACTTTTACATTTTTATCAAATGCAAAAGTACCTTATTATTTATTATGATAATAATAATTTTTGCCGAAACGGACAAATTTAATGTTGAAGCGACTTTATCTGTTCTCCATTAAAAAACGTTCCACTTCTATTCCTGCCATTGCGCCGGTTCCTGCGGCTACGATAGCTTGGCGGTAAGTCTTGTCCTGACAGTCGCCTGCCGCGAAGATACCTTCCACGCTTGTTGCTGTCGACTTCGGCTTGGTGATGATGTAGCCTGTTTCGTCCATTTCGAGAATGCCTTTGAACACGTCGGTGTTAGGCACGTGACCGATAGCTTCGAAGAATCCGTCTATTTTCAGTGTGCGTTCCTCGCCGGTCTTGTTGTTTACCACTTTAGCGCCTTGCAGAGTGCTCATGAATCCGTTTACTTCGCCGAACAGTTCTTTGGTGTTGGTGTTCCATAGAATCTCGATGTTAGGCGTGTTCATCACGCGGTGTTGCATTGCTTTTGAGGCGCGGAGCACGTCGCGGCGCACTATCATATACACTTTATTGCATAGATGTGCAAGATATGTGGCGTCTTCGCATGCTGTGTCGCCGCCGCCGACCACTGCCACGTCTTTGCCGCGGTAGAAGTAGCCGTCGCATGTGGCGCAAGCCGAAACGCCACCGCCTTTGAACTGCTCTTCGGTTTCAAGGCCGAGATAACGGGCTGATGCGCCTGTTGCCACGACGATGACATCTGCCAGAAGCTCGTCGCCGAAGTCCGACTTGCAGTGGAACGGGCGTTTTGAAGCGTCGACTTCCACTATCGAGCCCATGCGGAACTCTGTGCCGAAGCGTTCAGCCTGACGGCGCAGGTCGTCCATCATCTGGTTACCTTGGATTCCTTCCGGGTAGCCAGGGAAGTTCTCTATTTCAGTTGTCTGGGTTAATTGTCCGCCAGTGAGCGGTCCTTCATAGATAACGGTTTTTATATCGGCGCGGCCAGTGTAAATAGCTGTGGTGTAACCTGCAGGACCTGAGCCGAGGATTAGGCATTGAATGTGTTCCATATATTAATAAGGTGTTAAACTAATTTTTTTGCAAAGATACGAAAAAGATATTTGAAAGATGATTTTTTGTTGACATTTTTAATACCCTTTTCGAAATGCTCTCAGTACCCTGTGGTAAGTCGCATTTCTGCAAAGGGCATTAAAAATGTTTAAAATATAGTATGTATTAAAAAAAGTTGTAATTTTGCAGCGCGAAAGCAATCGGGGCATGGTGCAGTTGGCTAGCATTCTTGCATGGGGTGCAAGCGGTCGCCCGTTCGAGTCGGGCTGCTCCGACTTTTTTATGGTCTTTTAACTATATTACCCTGTTAATCCCGCTGCGGCATTTGTTTACAGAGTGCACGCTAAGTCCGAGGATACGCCCTATCTCCCGATTGCTGAGATCGGAGCAGGAGAGGAGCATCACTTTTGACTCCGTCTCGTTTAAGGTTGGATATTTCTTGAGTATGGTGTTGTACATTCCGGGATATACACTTTCAATGGCGACCAATGCTGCCTCAAACATATTGTTTTTTTCGTTATTAATTTTATAGACCAGCGGACTCCATTCTTTTTTGAAATCGTCGGCATGTTCCGCAATGTGGTTGGCAGTTAATATTAGGTGCAGCTGTTTTGACAGCTCTTTTTCCACAACCTTTGGCTTTACTGAGTTATGCAGCTCATCTTTGGCTTTTTCGAGTTCCTTTCTTATCCTTGCGTCTTCTTTGATAATATTTTTCTGTTTCACCAGCAATCCTATCACCACTATTGATGCCAAAAGCAGAAAGAAGCTGACGGTCAATATAATACGTTGTTTTTGGATGATTTTTTGGTTCATTATGTTCTGCAACGCTTCATAATCGTATTTTCGCTGAATGCTGTAAAGGTTTTTTTGTTCAATTTCTTTTTGTATTTTATATTGCAATGTATTATAGCTCTCAAAATAATCTAAAGCTTGCTGATAATTTTCTTGTTTTTTCGCAATGTAATACAAAGAAAAATACATGGATGCTTCGGAGTCGGATCTGATTTTAACTGATTGTGACAAATCAAAAGCTTTTTGTGTATAAAGTGCGGCGGAATCATATTTGTCACAATAAATATAAGATTTGCCTATATTTAAACAGGTCATGAAAATACTTGCGCTGTCATTTCCGGCAATATTTTGCTTGATACAATTTATTGATTGTTCATATTTCCCTTGTTTGCTATAAAAAACGGAGTAATTATTCAAAATTTTTCTTTTTACTATATCCATATGACTGTTTTCTGCCATATCAAGAGCTTTTTTCAGATATATTTCCGCACTATCATAGTCTTTTTGCAATATAAAAGATGATGCCATCAAGTTATAAGCATAGGCTTTTTCACCAAAATTATTTCCATAGTTTTTAGCAGCATCCATTGCCATATCAATAGATTCGTCATAAGCATGTTCGGCATATAGGAATCTTGCAATATTGTATTGCGAGCGTGCTGTCGTTAATGAGTCACCTGTAATATTGGAGTAATACTCGGCATCTTTAAAGGCTTTCATTGATAGAGTCTTTTCGTCGGCTTCTTTTTGAGAATAACCCAAATAAAGACAGGCTTTTGCTGCTTTGTCATAATCTTTTTTTGAAACAAAATATTTGGCTGTCTTTATCAGTTCTGTTGACATTTGCGAGGTATCGGCTTTAGCTGTTTCATATCGTTCGCCGTCAGGGTGCTGATATATGGTTTCAGCTTTTTGCAGGGCAATGTCCATAGCCTCATATTTGTCGTCTGAGGCATTACACGCAAACAAAGCCATCAGAAAAACAATTCCAAAAAACTTCAAACACTTCATAACATCGAAATATTTTTCTGCAAAAGTATAAAAATTCCATGAGATCCGTGAGATCTGGGTGAGAAAAAACATGATAAAAATTGTAATGCCCTTAAAAATTGTTTGTAATTGCAAGTTTTTAAACACTTAATATTCAACGATTTGTAAAAATTATCTTAAAAAAAGTTTGTAATCGCCACAAAAAAAGTTTGTAATTCATTGTACAATCGATATTGTCGGAATAGTTTTGCGATGTCGATAAAGGCCTGAACGACGACAAATAAAAATATGGTTGAATTTTAAAAAATGTAAACAATGAAGAACAGAGTTTTATCATTAATTATGTTCGGATTCTTAAGCATTATTTCAATGCAAGCTATGCCTATTATGTATAGCGACATTCCAGAACAACAAGAAACATGTGATGTGCCACCTAATTCTACGGAGATTGAGTTAAAGGGTGATTTGATGTATGGTATTGGTTCCGATTCCGTACAGGCATTTCTTTGCAAAAATTCCGTACAGGTGTGTTTTTACCAGAATTTCGGTTATGTGAGCATCACATTGATGGGCGATACCGGCAGTATGATATACAGCGGAACTGTCAACACGGCGGTTCAGCAGACAGTTTATATCTCCATAGCAGGAGCTCCAAGTGGCAATTACACAATAATATTAGATAATGTAACAGGAATGGCGGAAGGGGAGTTTGCGAAATAAAAACCGTTAATTAACAAAATACTAACAATTTAAAAATAAAAAAAATGAGAAAAAACTTTAAAATCGTTGCCACAATGGCAGCATTGCTCATCGCAGCAGTAGGAGTGATTACATTTGAGGCCTGCAATAAGAAAGACGAAGCCGTGAAAGACATCTCTGAATTGAATACTCCAGAATTGTCTTTCATGGACAAAGAGATGATACAGTTTGGCGATAAAATGAAATCCGCAACAAAAACTGGTGAAACTATGCCACTTGAAGAAGCCATCAGAAACTTCAGCAACTACCAGAACTTCAGACTCTGTGATGCAAGTCGTTATTCCATTGACATTGAACGCCTCACAATTGAAGCTGAAATAACCTTGAATAACGGTAACGTTAATTTGTCAGACCTTTATTCCTTATATGAAAGCAATAAGAAAGCCATAAAAGACAAGATTATGTCGATTGAAGGCGACGACAAGGCTGTTTATTGCATATCAAGCAAAATTTATAACAACAACAAAGACGGTGGTGATACAAGAATTATAACGGAAGCTTTCATATGTCGTTATCATACAGGTCCGGGAATGCCGACACCATTTTATTTTGATGAGAATTTGTGTTGGGTTTATAACCAGAATGCATGCTATGGTTGTACTGGTGGCAAAGCTGTTGATGTGCTTAGTGAACGGGCTTGTGCATTAACAATAGAATCACAAGGCTATGGATGTCCCGCAGGTTATAGACTTGTTTTTTACGATTTTGTAGATTTGTATTTATATGCCAGTGAATATCCTGACACTAATAGTCCTAATGGATTCTATGGATTGATTCATAATGATTATGAGGCATTATGTTTGGATGCAGATGATATGCTTTATTATTTGAACAATATCTATAATAAAATTTTGGAGTGGAATATATCACAACAATTAAATGGAAGGGTTATTGTATTTTTCCAGTACATTGATTTCCCAGATTCGCTGATGTGGGCAACTTATGCACATACAGATTGTACATATGTTGGCATGGACGATTAGCGACTAATTATTTGCAATATTAAATGCCAATTAATATTGCTTTTTTTATTATTTTTGCAAAAAATAATCCTATGAAAAAAACATTATGCATCATCATGATGTCTGTTATGGCCATAACAGGCTTTTCCCAGAACTATTTCGAGGCGTTTGTTGAACCCGAAGAGCCTGGTGCGTTCCATGAAGCGGATTTCGTCGTCGAGACCCCTGATCACGGCTTCATCGTGAGCTGTCGGGCTCAATATATATATCAGAATGACATCCTTTTGAAAATTTCGCCTGAAGGCGAAGTGACAAACAGGCTCGTGTTTCAGATTGACGGCAAAAGCATCAAATATTGCGGGCTATTCAACGAAACAGGTCGAGAAGGCGGAATATTGGCGATTGCAGTCCTTACCGAAGGTGTCAGTAGCACTAACTACATCCAAAATGAACTGGCGTTTTTACGCTTTGATGCCGATTTGAATCTGACAAGCCAGAGAACAATATGTCTGGGCGATGACTATATCTGCTTGTCAACATCAACCGACAGGGACTTGCCAAGGTTTGTGATCGAAGAAGGTGGCACTTTTTTCATGGCGGCACATTGCATGAAAACCAACTACAAATGTTATCTTTTCGCAAGAATTACGTCGGATGGCGACATCGTGTCGTTAAAAGAGGACCTGTTTTATGACAATTATGTCGTCCTGTCAGATGTTTTCGTGAGGGACAAATCCGCAAAAAGCTATGGCGTGATAATCATACACTCTAACACTTCTGGTGATTATGGCGGTGAATATTGTCATTATGTTGATTCTTCGCTTGATGTCAAAGGGATGAAACGCTTGATGAGTTTTGTCTATGGAACAGTTCAAGCAAACCCGCAACAACAATATCCAGACACCACATTCTCATATATTGTACCCTCTGGTAGCGGATTATCATATGACGACAGCACGTTTATGATAACAGGTCAAGGAAGGTTTGTTAATTACAATCATTTCGGATGGTGCCAATTTATCACAAGGGTTAACGACAGTCTTGATGCGCTGGATTACAGGACATGGGATTGTGTGGAACGGAAAGATAACCAAGAGAGTCCAAGCCGCTGGTCGGCTGGCGTGAAAGGTTTGAGCGTCGCTCCAGACAGCAGCATATATCATTGCGGTATGAATGGATTTACCGGGATATCGAATCACAACCAGATTCATTACAACCCAACACCATCCAAAATAGTCATTAGCAAGTTCGACCGGCATTTTAACCTGCTGTGGCGCAGATATTATGGAGTTCCTGAAACATTTTACGATATAAATGTGATACAAGCCACAGAAGACGGCGGATGCATAATTACCGGTTCGAGCTCGTTCAAGTCAAATTACAATTATATTTATGCATATGCTCTAAAAACCGATGCTGACGGATATCTGGGAATTGATGAGAATTATGATATAGAGGTCAAGCCTTATTTCTGCTACCCCAACCCGGTAAAAGACAACCTTTACATGGAGTTTTCACCCGATGTCACCTGCCGTACGGCGGAAATCTACAGCATGGACGGCAAGCTCGTGAAATCGCAGGCATCAAATCTCGAGACAATCGACATCTTCGGTCTAACTTCAGGCGTTTATGTGATGAAAGTGAGGATGAGCGACGGCTCGGAGTTCTCAGAACGCATAGTGAAACAATAGAATGAGATTCCTCGCACTGCGTGCTCGGAATAACAACGGAACATAAAAAGGGAACAATATGGCGCGGCTTGACGGCAACTACTGAATTATTAGTTGCGTTTTGCCGCGCTACCTTATTAATATAGTAAAGACGCCATTTTATCAGACGTCTTTTTTTTGTCAAAAATTAATCACTTTTTAAGCTAATTATTTAGAAAAGTTTTTTATCTTTGCATCGTTAAATCTAAATTTATGTCTTTTATGAACAATGCAAAGATTAAATTCGTTGACAGTACTGATAAAGCTGCTTTGTACACAATCATTTTTGAAAAAGATGATTTGAGTGAATATGAAAAATTTTTGAGCAAATTTCGTTACGATGCGGAGTTAAAAAGAGATTATCAAGTGATTCTTTTTGCCGTAAGACAAATTTTGGATAATGGTGTGTTTGAAAGATATTTTCGACCGGAAGGAAAAATGAGAGATAGGGTTTGCGCACTGCCAGTTACGAAAAGCAAATTGCGATTGTATTGCATAAGATTGTCGGATAAAATATTAATAGTTGGGAATGGAGGGGTTAAAAACGGCAAAACCTATCAAGAGAATCCAGAATTGAATGGCTATGTTGTTGATTTGCAAAAGTTTGATAAACTTATTGATAATGAATTGAAAAATGGCTCCATATCAATAGAGGAAACAGCTATCAAAGGAATAGAAAACAAAGATTTCAAGTTATGAATAGTGCAAAAAAGCTTTTTGATGAATGTTTAGCTGAGATTCCTGCAGAAGTGAAACAGGAAATAAGCATTTCTTTTGCAATTGCGAATAGAATCGATGAATTGTTAAAGGAACAACATCTTACTCAAAAAGAGTTTGCAAAACAGATTGGTAAAACACCCGCTGAGGTCTCAAGATGGCTTAGTGGTACTCATAACTTTACATTGAAAACTATTGCATTGGTATCTAATGCGTTACATTGTGATATAGTGAAAGTAATTTAAATATAAGAGACGTCACCATAACAAACGTCTCTTTTTTTATCAAAAATTAATTACTTTTTAATGATTTGGCGTAAGTGTGGCGTAAATTTTTTGGAGAGAAGGCGTTAAAAAGTCCTTGGAAGGGTATGACTTCGAGCCTTTTTTCCGCCCAATCCAAAAAA